>Ga0209023_10004595_pt1 | contig 15609 bp, 14 predicted proteins | sample LakOneMetagenome_FD_187468 | JGI IMG/M metagenome (GOLD analysis project Ga0209023, IMG submission 187468) | Freshwater and sediment microbial communities from Lake Erie, Canada (SPAdes) (version 2) | ecosystem: Environmental > Aquatic > Freshwater > Lentic | place: Lake Erie, Canada... | reverse complement strand
CATCACACGCGCTTCTCGCCGAAGGGCTCGCTGCAGTGGACGCCGAATGACGACTGGAAAGTCACAGGCTCGATTGGCCTGTCCAACCGCTTCCCGACCGTGCGCGAACTCTACAATCTCTCGGTTTTGCCCGGCGCGAACGGGCTGATCTCCAACCCCAGCCCGAACCTGCGGCCGGAGGTCGCGCTCAGTGCGGAACTCGCGGTCGAGCGCAAGATCGGCGCGGATGGCATGGTGCGCGTGTCGCTCTTCTCGGAAGAAGTGCGCGACGCCATAATTTCGCAAAACATCTACGTCGCGGGCGCCAATGCCGCGATTTCCGCGACCACCAACATCGACAAGGCGCGCAATCGCGGCGTCGAAGTGGCGTTCAGGATGGACAATTTCCTGATCGACAGGTTTGAACTGTCGGGCAGCGCGACCTTCGTCGACAGCCGCATCCTCGCCGATTCCAACTGGGCCGGTGGCACTGCGGCCAATAACGATCTCTGGAACGGGTCGCCGGTCGGCAAGAACATGATCTATGTGCCGAAGTGGCGCTGGACGCTTGTCGGCACATACCGGCCGACGGAGAACTGGACGATCACGGCGGCCGCGCGCTGGCAGGATCGCATCTGGTCGACCATTTCGAACAACGATATCGCCCACGGCGTCTATCAGTCGTTCGACCGCTTCTTCGTCGTCGACGCCAAGGTCAAATACAAGCTCAACGACAAGGCCGAATTCGCGGCCGGCGTCGACAATCTCGGCAACAATAAATACTTCCTGTTCCATCCTTTCCCGCAGCGAACCTACACGCTGTCGGGCAAGATCCAGCTGGGCTCGAAGGACTTCGACGACATCGGCATCTTCCGCCCCGCGCGCCTGTAGGCGCGCGGATCAGCAAGGAGGACGTCAGGCCTGTGCGGTTGCTTCGCTATCCAGCGTCGCGCCGCCCGTGGTCTGGACCGCCTTGCGGTTTCTGCGCTTGCGCAGCCACATCATCACGCCGGTGATCAGGAAGAGAAGCGGCGCGACGCCGGTGAGGAAGACGAGAACTTCCCACACCAGCCCGCCACGCCGCGCCTCGTGCAGCCCCTTGATCAACGCCGCCGCCGTGTCGCCTGAGAGCGGCGCGGGACCGGGCCGTGCGGCAGCGGTTCGGTCGTCGACAAGGATCGTTGCATTGTCGCCCGAGCCAGAGGCGCGCAGCTGCACGCGCCATTCGAGTTTTCCGTGATCATGTTCGCCGCGCGGCGCGACGGGATAGGCGATGGTGCGCAGCTGGCTGTCCGGCGCCGCCGCAAGCGCCTGTGCGAACGCGCGATCGGCGTCGATGTTGGTCTCGCGCGCCGGCAGGGCGGAAAATCCGCCATGCCGCATTGGCTGCCCCATGGTCGCGACGGACGACATGAATGAATAGGCGGTGTTCGGAAAGGCGAGATAAATGCCCGTCAACGAAACCACCGCCAGCGGAATTGAAATCCAGAAGCCCGCCAGATGATGCAGGTTCGTCGTCGTGAATGGCGAACGCGACCAGCGCAGGCCGCGAACGAAGCCGACGTTGCGCGGCCACCAGAGATAGAGGCCGGACAGCGACAGGAAGAGCATCGCCACGCCGATCCAGCCGACGATCTGGCGCCCGCTGAACTGCGGGATCATCAGCATGTGATGGACATTGTGCAGGAAGCCGACGAAGGTGGAGCTAACGCGGGCGACGCCAAGAGCCTTGCCCGTGGCGGGATCGAGCGTGACCGTCAGGCTGCGCACGCCGCCGCCATCTCTCGGCGCCGCGCGCAGATTCGCGCGAACGGGCCAACCGGGCGCAACGGGATAGCGCACATCGACCACGCGGAAGTCCATGCCGGCGGCGGCCAGCGCATTGGCTGCATAGCCCGATGGCGTCAGCCGGCTATCGCTTCCCGTAACCGCGTAACGCTCGGGATTGAGCAGGCGGTCGACCTGATCGCGCCACACAAGCGGCGCGCCGGTCAGCGCGATCGCGACCAGTAAAAGCCCGAGTGCAAGCGAAAGGTAGAGGTGAATGTCGAGCACATAAGAGCGGAGCGTGCGCTCTTGCGAAACTGCCATTGTAGACGTCCGGTTAATACGCGTTAACACATAGCAAGTTGAACGTCTCGATAAAACGCCTGCAAACAGTTTGTTCATCAATTTTCAATGCCTGAGGCCGAAAATCGCTGACCGGGATCTCCATGATTCCACCGGGGGCGAGCTCACGTGACAGCGGCGGCAAAACGGATCGATCAGGCCGGCAAGGGCGTACGGCCCGAAGCGGACGCCTGCGCGCTCACCATTCTCATCCCTTGCCTCAACGAGGCCGAGACGATTGGCGTCTGCGTCGAAAAGGCCATGGCCTTTCTTGCGGAATCCGGCATTCCGGGTGAGGTCCTGATCTCCGATAACGGCAGCACCGACGGCTCGCAGGAGATTTCCCGCCAGCTCGGCGCGCGCGTCGTCGAACAGACGACCATGCGCGGCTATGGCGCAGCGCTCAACGCCGGCATCGCCGCCGCGCGCGGCCGTTACATCATCATGGGCGACGCCGACGACAGCTACGACCTTCGCAACCTCAGCGCCTTTTACACGCAGCTGGACGCCGGCGCGGACCTCGTGATGGGCAACCGCTTTCGCGGCGGCATCGCTCGCGACGCCATGCCCTTTCTGCATCGCTATCTCGGCAATCCCGTTCTGACCGCCATCGGCCGACTGCTGTTCAGCTCTCCGGTCAAGGATTTTCATTGCGGCCTGCGCGGCTTCAATCGCCAGTCCGTGCTCGATCTGCATCTGCAGACGACCGGCATGGAATTCGCCAGTGAGATGGTCGTGCATGCGAGCCTGGCGGGCCTGCGCATCGAGGAAGTGCCGACCACGCTCAAGAAGGACGGCCGCTCGCGTCCGCCGCATCTGCGCACCTGGCGCGACGGCTGGCGCCATCTGCGCTTCCTGCTGCTCCATAGCCCGCGCTGGACCTTCGCCTATCCCGGCCTGGCGCTGCTGGCGCTCGGCGCTGTCGGCGCGCTCGCGCTGGCAGGCGGCCCGGTTTCGCTGAGCAGCACGGTCTCCGTTGACGTCCACACGTTCCTCGTCGCCTGCATGGCCATGTTCGTCGGCGCGCAGAGCCTCACCTTCGGCCTGATCGCGCGCCGCTATGCGGAACGCGCGGGTATCCTGCCGCCGAGCCGGCGTTTGGGAAAAATGCTCGATCGCATAGATCTCGAACTGCTGCTGCAATCAGCGGCGGTCCTCGCTCTCGTCGGCATCGGCGGCATGGCCTGGTCGTTCTACTCCTGGAGCCAGACCGGCTTCGGCAGCCTGTCCGGCCACAGCCTGCTGCGCCCGCTGATCGTGTCTACCTGCGCCATCGCGGCGGCCGTGCAATTTGCTTTTTCCAGCTTCCTGCTCGGCATTCTCGATCTGCCGCGCAGCGATGCGCGCGGCCGGCTCGCGCGTCTGCGCCAGGCCTTTGGCCAGCCCGAGGAGCCCTCGCGTGGCTGACGCGATCCGGCATGTCATTGTCACCGGCGGGCGCGGCTATCTCGGCCGCGCTTTTGTCGAGTCCGCCCGCAAGGCCGGCCTGCGCGTCACATTGCTCGCGCGCGGCGCGTCGGACCGCGACGGCATTCGCTCCGTCGGCTGGCGTCTCGGCGAAGCCCTCCCTGCAAACGCGTTCGCAAGCGATCTCGCGCCGCAGGAACAGGCGCTCGTCCATTTCGCGCACGACTGGCGCGATCTGCGGCCCGAAGGCGCGAATGTCGAAGGTTCGCGCATGCTGCGCGATTGCGCGCGTGAAAAAGGCCTTGGCCGCTTCGTCTTCATCTCCTCGCAATCGGCGCGGCAAGATGCGCTCAACGCCTATGGCCGGATGAAATGGCAAATCGAGCAGATGCTCGACGCTGCTAACGAAATCTCGCTGCGCGTCGGGCTCGTCTACGGCGGCCCGCGCGAGGCGCAATACGGATTGCTGTGCAAGGCGGTCGGGCTGACAAGCCTCATGCCGATGGTGCGCCCGCATCAACTCGTGCAGCCGATCCTGCGCGATGAAGTCGCGCTTGGCGCGCTGAACGCCACGCAATCTGATCTCTCCGGCGCGCTCGGCCTCGCCGGATCGCAGCCGATCCCCTTCTCGCAATTCCTCGACACGCTCGCGCGTCTCACGCGCGGCGGCGGCGTACGTCTCGTGCCGATCCCGATCGCGCCGACGTTGCTCCTCTGCGACATCGTCAACGCGCTGCCGCTGCTGCCCAATGTCGATCGCGAACGCGTGCTCGGCCTTGCCGGCACCCGTCCCATGGAGACGGCGCACGACCTTGCGCGTCTACAACTCAACATCGTCGCCTTCGAAGACGGCATGGCGCACGAACCGATAGCGCGCAAGGCCATGCTGCGCGAAGGCCGCACAATCCTGACGTACATTCTGCGTGAAAAACCCGGCGCTGCACTGCTGCGGCGCTATGTGCGCGCGGCGGAAGCCAAGGGATCGCGCGGCGCGATGCGCATGCCGCTGCCCGCGCGCCTCTCGCCTGCGCTTCTGCGTTTCGTCGAACCGTTCGGCTCGTGCGGCGAACTCGCAAAGCGTCTCAAGATTGCGACCGCGCTTGCCGAGACAAGCGATGAAGGCGCCGGCATGGCGACAGGCGGCAGCCGCTTCGCACGCATCGCGGGTCTCGCACTCGGCGGCATACTGGAAGTTCTGGCTGCGCCGACGCGTCTGATCGCGACAGCTCTCAGGTCATGACTGTCGCGCCCGACGTCATCGTCGTCGGCAGCGGCCCAGCCGGCGTCAGCGCCGCATGGCCGCTGGTGCTGGCCGGGCTCCGCGTCCTCATGCTCGATGGCTCGAAGACCCAGACCGCCAGGGCGCCCTCGCGTGAAAACTGGAAGCTGCGTTTCGGCGCGGATTTCCGAGGTCTCGAACTCGACAGCGATGTCTCGCCAAAACTCGCGACGCCGCTCGCACACGAGACGCGCGAGAACTACGAATCCAGGCTATCGCTCGGAACGCGCAATTTTCATGCTGTCGGCTCGCTTGGCCGCGGCGGCCTGTCCAAAATCTGGGGCGCGCTCGCAGAACCCTTCGCCGCCGACGAACTCGCGCGCTTTCCCTTTTCCGCCGAGACACTCGCGCCGCACTATGCCGCCGTTCAGCGACGCATCGGCGTCAGCAGCGGCGCCGATAGCGATGCGGCTATTTTAACCAGCCCCGTCGCGCGAAAGCTGCTGGAGACCCATCGGCGGCGCGCTCCCGCCTCCGGTTTCGAAATGCATCCGGCCTGCAACGCTGTGCTTGCCCAACCGCTAGAGGATCGCGACGGTTGCAATCGCTGCGGCGATTGCCTCTACGGCTGCCCGCGCGGCGCGATCTACGACAGCGCTCTCGAACTTCCTGCGCTAGGCCGCTTCGTGAACTTCACCTACGCGCCTGATCATTTCGTGCGCAGCCTCGGCAAGGAAGGCGGGCAGCCCCGCGTCGAGGTCGAGACGAACGGTATGCGCTCGACGATCGTCGCGCGCGCCGTCGTTCTGGCTGCTGGCGCCATTTCCACGACCGCGCTCGCGCTGCGCCGCGTCGGCCATGTCGGGCGGCCCGTGCGCCTGTTGAGCAATCCGACGGCTGCGACCGCCTATCTCTCGCCGATGTTCGTCGGCGCAGACAAGCCGCAGGACGCCTTCAGCCTCGGCCAACTCTTCTTCCGTCTCGACATCAAAGCCGGACGCGCCGCCGGCGTCGTCTATGGCGCGGACGCTCTGCCCGCCGATCTCTTCGCCGCGCGTCTCCCCTTTTCGCGGCCCTATGCGCTGCGGGTCGCGCGCGCGCTCGCGCCGGCGCTACTCGTCGCCACCTGCTATGCGCCAGGCGCGCTCAGTAGCAATGAAATCGTCGTGCATGACAACGATGGCGAACCGCGTATCGCGCTAAAGGGCGAGCAGACCGCTGCCGGTCGCGCCGCGCTGGACGAAGCGCTCGGCGCGCTGCGCAAGGGATTCCTGTCGCTCGGTGCGCTGCCGGTGCCGGGCTCAACCAGTTTCCTGCCGTCGGGCGCCGATGTGCACTATGGCGGCACTTTGCCGATGGGCGGCGAGGGGCCGAGCGCCACGTCGATATCAGGCGAGCTTGCCGGCGCGCCAGGCGTCTATGTCGCGGATGGCGCCTGCCTGCCTGATCTCGCAGCGACCCATCCGACGCTAACGATCATGGCCAATGCCGATCGCATCGCCAAGGAGATCGCGCGTCGTTTCCGGTCGAACGAGATCGATGAAGCTGGCGCGCGGACGCTCAGGGCGTCGGTCTAGCGCCAACTATTGCGGCGTGCGCGCCTTCAGAAGCGACAGCCGCGGCGCAATCGAATAGACGCCGGCGACCCAGCCCTTCGCGATGAAATAATCCGACAGCGCGTCGTTACGCCATCCCGGCCGCGCCAGAACCGTGAATTCGCGATTTTCACGCGTGAATGTGTCGAAGGCTACGATAGGCAGGTCGGGCTTGTAGGAAGCCTTCAGCCGCAGGATCTGGTTTTCCGACGCGGTATTGCCGTCGCTGACGCCAGCCGGGCGCCTGAGATAAACGATGCGCGCGCGCACTACGGGGTCGGCGGATTCGAGCAGTTCGATAAAGAGATCGGCGTCGCCGACGACGAGTGGGCCGGTCGTCGGATGCTTGGCGAGAAGCTGCTTTGACGAGCGCGCGAAATCAGGCGGCAGGCTGCGGACGAGCGGCATGATGCAGAGCAGCGCCAGCAGCGCGTAGGCGATTTGGGTGCGATACGGCGCACGATGGATCGCAAGCGTGAACAGGATGACGACGCCGATCGACGCGGCCAGCGCATAGCGCGCGCTGAAGGCGTGCGTGACCGTCAACGCGAGCACGAAGGCGATCGGCAATGCCGCCAGCAATCCGGCGCCGGCGATGGCGAGGTCGCGCTGACCATCGCGGCTTTCTGCGTCAGCCGTATCGCCTTCGCCAGATACCCGCGCATAAACCAGTGCGCCGGCCAGAATGAGGACGGCCGCCAGAACGAATAGCCAATTGTCGGTCGTGCCGAGGAACAGCGCCTGCACATGCTCGATCAGCTTCGACGCCGTTGGCGCGCCGTAGAAGTCCGGCGCGTTCACGTCGCCGGAATTGAAGCTCGCGTGACGACGGATCAGCGGCAGCCAGACCGCGCAGGGCAGGGCGCCCGCCGCCAGCGCCAGCCACATGCCGATGCGCAGCTTGCGGTGCGCGAGCGTCCAGAGGCCTTCCAGCAGCGCGAAGACGGCGAAGGTCACGACCGCGTAATAATGCAGGCTCGCGGAAGCAAACAGGCAGAGCGCGATGCCTGTCGCGCGCAAAGGCGACAGGCGCTGCCCTGCATCGATCCAGAGAAAAAGCGCGCCGGCGAGCAGCGTCGTCATCAATGCATAAGCGCGCGCCTGGATCGCGAATTCGAACAGCGCCGAATTGAGCGTGAGCGCGAAGGCGAGCGCGCCGAACAGCGGCCCGAGGCGCTTGCCGACCATGATCCCGATCAGCGCCGCCGTCAGCAGCACCGCGATGATCGAGGGGAGACGCGCCGTCAGCGCATCGGAGCCTGTGGCCTGAAACAGCGTGTGCAGGAGGAGGTCGTATGTCGGCGGCGAGAACTCCGCGCCATTCCAGATGGCGGTCACGACATCTGAATAGGATGGCAGGCGCGCGGCCCAGACGGCCAGAGCCTCGTCGAGCCAGAGCGAGCGCGTCTGCGAGATTGCGCCGGCGGTCAGTGCATAAGTCAGCGCCGCAACGAGCGCCAACACGAGGGGCGCCGCGCGCGCGATCAAGGCAGGGGCCGGGAAGGTGAAGCGAGTCGCATGAGCGCAACTATAGAGCCGCGCCGCTTAGCCCATCGTTACCGCTTGAGCGCCACGCCCATGGCAGCGCCGCTGATGGCGGGCTGGCTGATCGTCGCAAACAGCTGCATCGCCTTGTAGAACTCGGCCGACGGCGCAGCCGCCACATAGATCACGTCCTTGTTGCGCACCTGGAAATTGCGCGCCAGGAAGTAGGTCGCCGTGTCCTTCAGATTGATCCGGTAGACCACGTTGACCGTGCTGACGCCGGGCGGGACCGGGTAGCCCGGGTCGAGTTGCCGGGCAATCGAGGCAGGCTCGGCCCGCAGCAGAAACACGCCTTCGGGGTTCGCCATTTCAGCCTGCAGACCGCCGGCCTTGGCGACGGCCTCCTCGAGCGAGACGCCGGCGGCGTCGAACTTCACCAGTTCGTTGCGGCCGGTCGAGCCGAAGGCGGTAAACGTCTGCGGCTGGCTCTCGACGGTGATGACATCCCGCGGGCGGACAAAGATGTTCTCGCGGGGATTGGCGAGCAGCGCCTGCATCGGGATCTTGGCGGTGGACGAGCCGCGCGACAGCGAGATGAACACGTCGTGCACCGGGGCCTTCAGCCCGCCGGCGGACGCGACCACGTCGAGAATGCGCTCGCCCCGTGCCGAAAGCGGCACCTGCGCGCCGTTGGAGACCTCGCCGGTCACGGTCACGGAATTGGACAGGTTCTTGGAGACGGTGACGAGCGCCTGCGGTTCGATCGCCTTGCCGACGAGCCGGGCGACGATGGTCTTCTCGACCTGGGCTGGCGTCAGGCCGGCGACCTTGATGCGCCCGGCATAGGGGATGGTGATGGCCCCGTCGCGACCGACCGCCTGTTCTGGAATGGCGGCCGAATGCGAGCCCGCGGTCACGCCATTGACGGCCGCGGAGGAAAACAGGCCGCCGGACGCGGCTTCCCAGACGGTGACCGAGACCGAATCGCCAAGGCCGATGGCAGGCGAGGGCGCCCCGTCATGGGCGGCGAACCGGGCGAACGAAGGCTGGCCGACCTGCTTCAGCACGGCGACGGTCGCAGGCGTCAGATCGGCGACGAGATAGCGGGGCGCGCCCTCCGGGCTGCCGGCCACCGACTGCTGCACGACATCGCTCGCCGACGGCCCCTGCGCCGGAAAGAACCCGCACCCCGCAACCGCAAGGCCGAGCCCAAGCACGGAAATGATCGTCGGAAATCGACCCATGAAGCCCCTGGGCGCAGGCGCCCGCACAATACGCGAATTTCGATCTTGGGACCGGGATTCGCCCCCAATCGCAAGCGCGCACTTTAGTTTCCGGGGCTTATCAAAACTATGGCGCAGGGGCAGGACGGGCGCGCCGGCCGCCGCATTTCCGGGCATTGAGGCAGGATTGTCACACTTTCAGGCGGCATCCACGCGCGCCGGAGCTGGCGAGTTGGCCTGCATGTCGCGCTCGGTTTTGGGAGCCTCGGCCCGGCCCGCCTTGCTCCAGGGAGCCGCATTGAACCAGGAAACAAGCGCAGCGACGGCGACGAGAACCGCGAACCCGGCCAGATTAACCGCCGCGCTCGCGAAGAACCCCCGTCCTGTCGCGTCGAGCACCATCCCCCATGCCTGCGCCGTGACAAGCCCGGTGAGGAACACTGCGAGCGTTTGCTGGCCGACCCGGCGGATACGATCGGCGAGGACGCCGCGCAGGTTGCGCCCTTGTGGCCCAGCGGCCAGGAACGCCAGATAGGCCGTCGCCATGAAATGGAGGTAGCGCAGGCCCCCGATCGCCGTCTTGTCGATCGCGGGCTGCAGCCATTCGTGAATGGCGCCGAGCGCCGGAAAATGCCCCCAGCCGGCGTAGCAGACGAAGCTTTCCTGACAGGAGACGGGCGCCGCCAGCAGCACGAAGGCGCTGGCGAGGACCGCCAGCCTGAGGTCGCGGGGCGGGGTTGGCAGCCAGCCGCGCAGGAAACCGAAGCCCGAAAAGAAGATGATCTGCCAGCCAAACGGATTGAAGAACCATGTCCGACCGGCGACGGCGTCTGCCGTCAGGTTGAGCCAGCCTGCCTGCGCGCCGAGCCAGAGCAGGATCGAAGCTGCGACCGGCAGCAGGCGGTGCAAGCGCTCGAGCGCCATCATCATGGGGATCATGGCGAGGATGGCGAGATACATCGGCAGGATGTCGAAGTAGTTCGGCACGAACCGCAGCGTCATGATCGGGCCGATGTAGCTGATGAAATTGGCCAGGACCGGGCCGAGCTGCAGTCCGTCGACGTAGCGTGTCACGCCCAGCCATTGGTCCGCCGTGCCGACAAGGCCGAGCACGACGAAAAAGCCGCCGATATGCGCCCAGTAGACCTGCCAGACACGATGGGCGATGCGCAGGGTTCCCAGCACCAACCCGTGCCGGTCGAACACGGCGGCAAAGGCGAGCGCCGAAGCCATACCCGAGCAGAACACGAAGAGGTCGGCCGCGTCACTGAAGCCAAAGCGCGCCGGAATCCATTCCGTCCACGGATTCCAGGGAATGTGCGCGACGAGGATGATGAACATCCCCAGGCCGCGAAAGAAATCGAGCCGGGGATCGCGAGGCGCGCGCTTGCATTCGACTGCCTGGTTCATCCCGCTCGGCTTCCGTCCTCTTGGCGCTCGAATATTCGTTCTGCGACAGACTACGCTCTATAGCGCCTCGGCAAACGCACGAAGACCGGCTTTTGCTCACGCGTGGCACACGAGTGTGTGAACATGAGCGGCGCGCCGATGGACGTCGAGCCCGCAATGTGTCCAGCATGTCGCCGTGACCCCGCCGCTCGCAGTCCTTCGCCTCATTCTCGCAGCGATCATCGCGTGCGCCGCCGTGCCCGCGATCGCCTGCGATGCGACTACGCCCTGCGAGATCGGCTCGGGCCGCTATTACGTGCGTCCGCCTGCTGGATGGGACGGCAAGAGTCCCTTGCCGGCAGCGGTCTTCTTCCACGGCTATCGCGGTTCCGGCGCGCAGACGATGGCGCACGAGGCGCTGGGGCTCGCCCTTTCGAAGGCGGGCGTACTGCTCGTCGCCGCCGATGGACAGAACGGCACATGGACGATCGAGGGCCGGCTCTCCAGTGGTCGCGACGATATCGCCTATGTGCGCGACCTCCTGGCCGATCTGCGCAAGCGCTTTCCCGTCGATGAACGCCGTCTGGTGGCGACAGGCTTCTCCGCCGGCGGTTTCATGGTCTGGCAGATCGCCTGCCAGGCGGGCGGGCTCTTTGCAGCCTATGCGCCGCTATCGGGCGCGTTTCTCGATCCCGTGCCGGAAAGCTGCGCTACGGGGCCGGTCTCGCTGCGCCATATCCATGGCAAGGCTGACGTCGTCGTGCCGATGGCGGGGCGCTGGATCGCCGGCGGCCGTGTCCGGCAGGCAGACGTCGAGCGGAGCATCGACCGGATGCGCGAAATAGACAGATGTCAGATCGCGCCTTCGAAGACGGAACGGCAAGGCGATCTGACGTGCCGGACGTGGCCGGCCACGCAATGCGCTGGCCGTCGCGAGCTGCAGGCGTGCCTTCACGACGGCGCGCACGATTTCGATCCGGCCTGGATCGTCGAAGGGGTGGAATGGGCCGGTAGGCTGCCGCCTCGCTAGCCGGCGGAGCGCAGTAGCACGACGGCCGTCATGAGCAGGAACAGCGCGGCGAGAATGGCGGGGGCCGCGACGGCCTCGATGCGGGCGCGAAGGGCGCCGCGCGAATCCGCCATGAAGCCGCTTTGCTGCGTCGACGGATGATGGTCTGAAGGAGCGAGCACGAACGCCTCGAACGAACAACGCGACAGGAACGCCCTGTCACGTCAGAGGCTAGCGCAGCATGGTTCGCGCAAGGTTAACGAATGTGGGGCGCGGAGGTTAATTTCCACAGCAATATCGGTCAGATGCGGGTTGTCAGCGCCGTCAGCCAGGCCGGCGACCACTCGACCAGCGCGCTTTCGATCTGCTTGTCGGCCCCGGTCAGGATGATGAGGCCGATCGCGGCCAGCAGCAGGCCCAGCGCCATCTTGGCGCCCTTGCCGCCCGAGATCAGCCGGTCGCGCCAGCGGGCGAGCGCCGGCCGCGACAGCGCGCCGAGAACGGCCAGCGGCAGGCCGGCGCCGATGCCGAAGGCGGTCATCGTGGCCGCGACCAGCGGAAGCGACTCGCCGCGCGCCGCCAGCGCGGAGGCGGCGCCCAGTGTCGGCCCGACACAGGGGCTCCAGACGGCGCCGAGCAGCAGGCCGACGCCGAACTGGCCGCCAAGGCCTCCCGTCGAGAAGCCGCCGAACCTGCGCTCCGCCCAGTCGCTGACCGGTCCGCCTGCCGCCGCCAGCCGCACCTGCAACGGCGGGGCGGCAAGCAGCAGGCCGAGCGCGATCAGCAAGATGGCGCCAGCCGCGCGAAACCTGTCGCCATCGAGGCCGATCGAGAAGCCGATGGTCGCCACGAACAGGCCGATGGCCGTGAAGGACAGGGCGACGCCAGCGGCCAGCGCCAACGGCCCACGCCGGTGTTCGCCTGCCGCTGCGCCCAGCACCAGCGGGGCGAGCGGCAGGACGCAGGGCGACAGGATCGAGAGGACGCCTGCAAGAAAGGCGAGACCGACGGAGCCGAAGGTCATCGGGTTACAACGATTTTTCGAGCAATTCTTCGATAGAGACCGGGTCGGTCGCCCCGGTCGAGCGACCCGTTTCCTTGCCGCCCTTGAACACGATCAGCGTGCTCTGCTTCTGTACGTTGAGGGCCTTCAGCACGTCTTTCTGCGAATCGAAATCGACATGGAAAACGTTTAGATTGGCAAAGCGCGGTTCGCCTTCCAGTTTCGACAGGATCGGCGTCTGCGCCTTGCAGGTCGGGCACCACGGCGCGTGAACCTCGATGAGGATCGGCTTGCCGGCTTTCTGCGCAGATGCGAAGGCCGCAGCCGAATAGTTGGTCCGCGTTCCGGCGACGGCTGGCACAAGAGCGAGCGCGGTCGCGAAGGCGCCCGCGGCGAGAATCTGTCTACGAGATAGCATTTCTGTCCTCCCTGCGACGCGGCGCGCCGCTCACAGGGAGGAATGCCTTCACGGCCACGCACAAGCCACTCACGAAAACGCGAGTGCGATCACGAATACGTCAGGGGCGCATGGCAACTTTTGGCGCGTCCGGGGTCATTGCGCGATAGGCCAGCTCAGAGAAATCGCACAGCAGCTTGCGGGTCTCGCGGGGATCGACAATGTCCTCCACCCAGAAGGTTTCGGCTGTGCGGAACGGCGTGCGCAGTTTCGCGAGCCTTTCCTCGATCTCAGCCAGTTTCGCCTTGGGATCGGGCGCGGCTTCGAGATCGGCGCGATAGGCCGCTTCGATCCCGCCTTCCAGCGGCAGGGAGCCCCAGCGCGCCGATAGCCACGCATAGCGCAGCGACAGTCGCCCGGCGGGCTGATGCGCGGCGCCGGCGACACCGAAACAATTGCGCACGATGATCGTGCACCAGGGAATGTCGGTCTGGTTGAGCGCAGCCATGGCGCGCACGCCGTGCCGGATGGTGGCCGTCTGCTCGGCCTGCAGGCCGATCATGAAGCCGGGGCAATCGCAGAGATAGACGACGGGCAGGTGGAACGTCTGCGCCATGTCCACGAAGCGCACGATCTTCTGGCACGCCTCCGAGGTCCAGGCGCCGCCGTAGTGATAGGGATCGCTGGCGAGCAGCGCCACGGGGCGCCCCTGCAGGCGCGCGAAGCCTGTGATGATCGAGCGCCCGAACATCTGACCCATTTCGAAGAACGAGCCCTGATCGACCACCGTCTCGATGATCGGCCGCATCTTGTAGACCTGCCGCTGGTTGCGCGGGATCGCCTTCATCAGGTTCTCGACGGGGCGATCCACGGGATCGCTCGACGCCTGCACCGGCGGCAGTTCATGCACGGAGGAAGGCAGGTAGGACAGGAATTTCCGCGCGCACGCGAAAGCTTCAGCTTCCGTGTCGACGGCATGATCAATCGCGCCGGACTTGGTCTGGATTTCCCATCCGCCGAGTTCCTGTTTTGTGAGCGGCTGGCCGAGCCGCGCCACGACCGGCGGCCCTGCAACGAACATCGCGGAGGTCTTGGTCATCACCGAATAATGGGTCGAGGTGACGCGTGCGGCGCCCAGCCCAGCGACCGAGCCGAGGCCGAGGCCGACCACCGGCACATGGCCGAGCGCGTCGGTCATCAGATGATAGGCCCGCGTCTCGCCGACCTGACCCGGCAAGTTGGAGCGGCCCTTGGTCTCGATCGTCTTGACCGAACCGCCGCCGCCCGAACCCTCGATCACGCGAATGATCGGCATGCGGTAGGTCTTTGCCATCTCTTCAGCCATCATCGGCTTTTCGCGGATGGAGGCGTCAGCCGAACCGCCACGCACGGTGAAATCGTCGCCGACGATCACGACATGCCGCCCATCGACCTTGGCGCGCCCGAACACGCAATTGGCCGGCGTGAGCTCCGTCAGGTCGCCCTTCTCGTCATAGTCGCCAACGCCCGCAATCGCGCCGATCTCGCGGAAGCTCTCCTTGTCGGCGATCGCGTCGATCCGCTCGCGGATCGTCAGGCGCCCGGCGTCGTGCTGGCGCTTGACGCGGTCGGGGCCGCCCATGCGCTCGGCAAAAGCCTTGCGCTTCTCCAGCTCCTGCAACTCCGGCGTCCATGCCATCGCGTTTCTCTCCCGATTTATGCCGTTCTGGCGGCTTGTGGTCGCAGTCTAGCCAGTTCTCGCGTCGCGTACATGTGCGTCCACGCGTGGACTTGCTATGATCGGCGCGCAGACGAGGACCCCATGCAGGCCGACCTGATCGTGAAATCCCTGGAGCTGGCGGCCGACCGCGCGGGCGACCTGACGCCGCACGTTTATGCGCGGCTGTTCGCCGAACGGCCGGAACTCGCCCTTTTGTTCGGTCACAATGCCAGGAGCGTGCAGGGCGAAATGCTGGCGCGTGCGCTCGAAACGATCCTCGATTTCGTCGGCGACCGCGCCTATGCCGCAAATCTGGTCGGGGCGGAATCGGCGGCCCACGCGACATACGAGGTCGCCCCCGATACGTTTGCGCTCTTCTTCCGCGTGATCGCGGAGACGTTGCGCGACCTGCTGGGGCCTGACTGGACGAATGAAACAGACGCGGCCTGGCGCGATCTCGTCGCCGACATGGCCGCCTGCGTACAACAGGATGAAGGAGTTTCCGCGTGACCAATGTCTACGATTTTTCCGCCGAGGATATAGACGGCAAGAAAGCGTCCCTGAAAAAATACAAAGGCAAGGCGCTGCTGATCGTCAACACGGCGAGCCAGTGCGGTTTCACGCCGCAATATGCGGGTCTGGAAAAGCTGCATCGCGACCTCGCCGACCGCGGCTTCGAGGTGCTGGGCTTCCCCTGCAACCAGTTCGGCGCGCAGGAGCCGGGCGATGCGGAAGAGATCAAGAATTTCTGCTCGCTGAAATACGACGTGACCTTTCCGATGTTCGCCAAGATCGACGTCAACGGCGGCAACACGCACCCGCTGTACGAATATCTGAAGAAGGAAAAGCCGGGTCTTCTAGGCTCGCAAGGCGTGAAATGGAATTTCACGAAATTCCTGATCGACAAGGACGGCAATCCCGTCGCGCGCTATGCGCCGACGGACAGTCCGGAATCGATCCGCAAGGATATCGAGAAGCTGCTGGAATAGGACTGCGAGCCGTCAGGCTCGCCCCCGCCGGAACCCGCGTGCCCGAAGGCTCGCGATTCAGTCGACATCAGCGCGCGCAGACCGTCGACCGGATCAAAAATCAGAT
>Ga0209023_10004594_pt1 | contig 15610 bp, 15 predicted proteins | sample LakOneMetagenome_FD_187468 | JGI IMG/M metagenome (GOLD analysis project Ga0209023, IMG submission 187468) | Freshwater and sediment microbial communities from Lake Erie, Canada (SPAdes) (version 2) | ecosystem: Environmental > Aquatic > Freshwater > Lentic | place: Lake Erie, Canada... | reverse complement strand
GCGATGATGCCCTTCGGACGGCGGCCCGCATCACGCTCGAAGTTGACCTCGCTGACCACCAGCGGGACGTCGGGGTCCTTGCGCCACGCCGACGAGTTGTCCACAACCACCGCGCCGGCGGCGGCGAACCGCGGCGCCTGCACCCTCGACATCGTGGCGCCCGCCGAGAACAACGCGATGTCCAGGCCCGAAGGATCGGCGGTCTCGGAATCCTCGACCTCGATCTCCTGACCACGGAAGCTCAGCTTCTTGCCCGCCGACCGGGCCGACGCGAAGAACCGGACCTCGGTGGCCGGAAAGTCGCGCTGCTCCAACAAGGTTCGCATGACCTGGCCGACCTGGCCGGTTGCACCGACCACACCTATGGAAACCATCAGCGTCCCGTTCCGCCATAGACGACGGCCTGTTCGTCTCCGCCGAGCGCGAATGCCTCGTGCAACGCGGCGACGGCCTTGTCCAATTCCGTGTCCTTGATCAGCACCGAGATCCGGATCTCCGACGTGGAGATGAGGTCGATGTTGATGCCGGCGTCGGCCAGCGCTTCACAGAACGTCGCGGTGACGCCGGGGTGCGAACGCATGCCGGCACCGATCAGCGACACCTTGCCGATGTGATCGTCGTAGAGCACCCGGGTGAACCCGATCTCGTCCTGCAGCGACGTCAGCTTCTCGACCGCCGACGGGCCGTTGTCACGCGCGCAGGTGAAAGTGATGTCGGTCTTGCCGTCCTCGACCTTCGAGATGTTCTGCAGCACCATGTCGATGTTCACATCGGCGTCGGCGAGTGCACGAAAAACCTTGGCGGCGTAGCCGGGTACGTCGGGCACACCGGTGACGGTGACCTTGGCCTCGCTGCGGTCGTGAGCGACTCCGGTCAGAATGGCGTCTTCCATGGGGATGTCCTCGATCGATCCTTTGACGATGGTGCCGGGCTTGTCGGAGTACGACGAACGTACGTGGATGGGCAGGTCGTAGCGGCGCGCGTACTCGACGCAGCGCAACATCAGGACCTTCGCACCGGCGGCCGCCATCTCGAGCATCTCCTCGAACGAGACGGTGTCCAGCCGGCGGGCGTTCGGCACGATGCGCGGGTCGGCGGTGAAGATGCCGTCGACGTCGGTGTAGATCTCGCAGACGTCGGCCTTCAGTGCCGCGGCGACCGCCACGGCCGTGGTGTCCGAGCCGCCGCGACCCAATGTGGTGACGTCCCTGGTGTCCTGGCTGACGCCCTGGAACCCGGCCACCAGAACCACCTGGCCCTCATCGAGCGCCGAGCGCAGCCGCCCGGGCGTCACGTCGATGATCTTGGCGTTGCCGTGGGTGCCGGTGGTGATCACGCCGGCCTGCGAACCGGTAAAGGACCGGGCCTGCGCGCCGAGCGATTCGATGGCCATGGCGACCAGGGCGTTCGAGATGCGCTCGCCCGCGGTCAGCAGCATGTCGAGTTCGCGCGCCGGCGGGGCCGGGCACACCTGCTGGGCCAGGTCGAGCAGGTCGTCGGTGGTGTCGCCCATGGCCGAGACGACGACGACGACGTCGTTACCGGCCTTCTTGGTCTCCACGATGCGCTCGGCGACGCGCCGGATGCGCTCGGCGTCCGACACCGAGGATCCGCCGTATTTCTGCACGACGAGCGCCACTGTTCGCCCTTTCCAGCGTGGGATTGTTCGCACATAAGGATAAGGGAGTTCGGCACTTCGTTTTTCTCAGCCGAGGTTCGGTTAGCTGGGGTACGCCCCGGATCAGCGTTGGCAGGCTTTCTTCAACTGTGCGATGTCGTCGTTGATCTGGTCGTTGATGATCGTCAGCTCGTAGTACTCCGGTGGCGGCGGGGCGCCGGGAGCGTGCGGGGTGGAGCTGATCACCTTCAGCTTGCCGACGAACTTGTTTGCCAGGGTGGCCAACTCGACCGCCGGCTGGGCCAGATTGGGCGCCGTCACCTTCCCGGCCCGGTCGGCCAGCCCGTCGGCCCAGGCGGTGTACGCGGCCAGTTCCTCGGGAGAAGGGAGCGACGCGTTGTCGCCCTTGGTCTTCTCGTCGATCACCTTCGACTGTGCCAAGTTGAAGCTCAGCAACTCCTGCACCGGCTTGCATTCCGCGGGAACACGCTTGTACCAGAACTGATACACCAGGGTGGCGACCACCGCGATGACGACGGCCGCGATCGTGAATCGCCAGCGTTTGATCACAGGGACCACCAACTCCTACCGTCCGAGAGCAGTTCGATCGATTCTGCCGGTCCCAGCGAGATCGACTGCTGCCGGTTCACACTCTGCCCGCTCTGGGCGCTCAACCGGCAATTCGACGCCTCGAGGTTCTTGAAGGTTTACCGGCAACTGTTGGCGCCGGCATCCGAGAGTGTGCGGTCCGCTCGCGACCGACAGGTTTCGGCCCGGTGGAGCCGCGCGCAGGTGGAGGCGGGTTTTGGCGGGGCACCGAGCCAGGAGTAGAGTGACCCACGTGCAGCGTGTGCTCCTCCTCGGGCGCCGCGGCGGGGTCTGATCCGGACTGGCTTCCCGTCGCGGGTCTTTCGCGATGCCGGTCTGAAATTCATTCGAGACCCCCGGAGCCACCGATGACCAGCTTCACCCGATCTTCCGTAGATTCCCCCGACGCCTTCAGCTCGGTTCGCACCATCTCCACGCCCGCCGGCGCACCCAACCCCGGCCAGCCCGCCTGGAACACCCAGCGCGGCTCCGCGATGCCGGTGAACCGCTACCGCCCCTTCGCCGACGAGGTCGAGGCCGTCACGGTGGCCGACCGCACCTGGCCCGACACGGTCATCGACCGCGCCCCGGGTTGGTGCGCGGTGGACCTGCGCGACGGTAACCAGGCACTGATCGACCCGATGAGCCCGGCCCGCAAGCGCCGGATGTTCGACCTGCTGGTCCGGATGGGCTACAAGGAGATCGAGGTCGGTTTCCCGTCGGCGTCGCAGACCGACTTCGACTTCGTCCGCGAGATCGTCGAGCAGGGCGCGATCCCGGCCGACGTCACCATCCAGGTGCTGACGCAGTGCCGACCTGAGCTGATCACCCGCACCTTCGAAGCCTGCCAGGGCGCGCCGAACGTCATAGTGCACTTCTACAACTCGACGTCGATCCTGCAGCGCCGCGTCGTGTTCCGAGCCGACCGCGACGCCGTGAAGAAGATCGCCACCGACGGCGCCACCCTGTGCATCGAGACGGCCAAGAACTACCCGGGCACCAACTGGCGCTACGAATACTCCCCGGAGTCCTACACCGGCACCGAACTGGAGTACGCGGTCGAGGTGTGCGACGCCGTCGCCGACGTGATCCAGCCGACCCCCGAGTGGCCGCTGATCGTCAACCTGCCCGCCACCGTCGAGATGGCCACCCCCAACGTCTACGCCGACTCGATCGAATGGATGAGCCGCAACCTGGCCCGCCGAGACTCCATCATCTTGAGCCTGCACCCGCACAACGACCGCGGAACTGCCGTTGCCGCAGCCGAATTGGGCTATCAGGCCGGTGCCGACCGGATCGAGGGCTGCCTGTTCGGCAATGGTGAGCGCACCGGCAACGTGTGCCTGGTGACGCTGGGCATGAACATGTTCTCCCGCGGGGTCGATCCGCAGATCGACTTCTCCAACATCGACGAGATCCGCCGCACCGTCGAGTACTGCAACCAGCTGCCGGTGCACGAACGGCACCCGTACGGCGGCGACCTGGTCTACACCGCGTTCTCCGGCAGCCACCAGGACGCCATCAACAAGGGCCTGGACCAGATGAAGATCGATGCCGACGACGCCGACGCGGACGTCGACGACATCCTGTGGCAGGTGCCCTATCTGCCGATCGACCCGCGCGACGTGGGCCGGACCTACGAGGCCGTCATCCGGGTGAACTCGCAGTCCGGCAAGGGCGGCGTGGCCTACATCATGAAGGCCGATCACGGCCTGGCCCTGCCGCGGCGGCTGCAGATCGAGTTCTCCCAGGCCATTCAGGCGATCACCGAGGGAGAGGGCGGCGAGGTATCGCCCAAGGAGATGTGGGACGCCTTCTACGACGAGTACCTGGCCCCGATCACCCCGCTGGAGCGGATCCGCCAGAAGGTGGACGCCGCCGAGACCGACGGCGGCACCGACACCATCACCGCGGTGGTCAAGGTCGACGGGACCGAGCGCGAGATCGTCGGCGCCGGCAACGGTCCGCTGGCCGCGTTCTGTGATGCGTTGGGCGCCATCGGTTTCGACGTCAACGTCCTGGACTACTCCGAGCACGCGATGTCCGCCGGCGAGGAGGCACAGGCCGCGGCCTACGTCGAGGCGTCGATCGGCGGCCGGACGGTGTGGGGCGTCGGCATTGCCACCTCGATCACCACGGCCTCGCTGCGGGCGGTCGTCTCCGCGGTGAATCGGGCTGCCCGGCTGGCCCATTCCCCGGGATCGTCGACCCGGACCCGGTGACCATTCGCCCCCGCTACGGGGTCGCTCGCGCACGGTAGTCTGCACTGGGGGTGGACCCGATGGGTCAAGCCGTGGCCCGACCATCCCTGACAAGGAGTTCGAGGTGAACTGGGGCTCAACGTGGGATTTTCTCTGGCACTTCCTGATCATCTTCGCGTGGATCGCGTATCTGCTGGTGCTGTTCCAGATCCTCGTCGACCTGCTGTGGCGTGACCACGAGACGCGGGGCTTCACCAAGGCGCTCTGGGTGATCGGTCTGATCTTCATTCCGTGGCTGACCGCCCTGATCTACGTCATCGCACGTGGCCGGGGCATGACGCTGCGGGCCCAGCGTGCGGTGGCCGAGGCGAAGGTGGACCAGGACAACTACATCAAGCAGGTCGCCGGGCATTCGCCGGCCCAGCAGATCGCCGATGCCAAGGCCCTGCTCGACAACGGCACCATCAATCAGCCGGAGTTCGACGCACTGAAAGCCAAGGCGCTCAGCTGATTTCGGACCCATCCGGCCTGGCCAACGCCGGGCCGGATGGCCGCCGTAACACGCTCAGAACAAGGCGAACTGATCGCCGTCGGCGGTGGTGTCGGCGAACTTCTCGACGCCGGTGCCACCGATCACGTGGGTGACGTTGGCCATGAACTCGCCGTCCGAGACCACCGGAACGCCGTATTCGACCGCGGTGAAACCCTTGCCCTGCAACGGATTCGATTCATTGCAGATGACCATCGAGGTCTCCGGGTCGACGCCCTCGCTGTAGGCGAGCCCGGCGTGCAGGATGCGCTCGACGAGTTCCTCGTGTGTGCGCCGCACCTCGCTGGACAGCGCCACCCGCATGCCCTGCACCATCGGCCGGCCACCGACGTAGCGCCCCGGATTCTGGTAGGGGCACGGCATCCGCGCCGCCAGCGCCTTCAGGGGCTTGAGTTCGTCGTGCGTGATGCGGCCGTTGGGCCAGCGGCGGCGGGTGACCGGCCGGACCGGCAGCCACACCTGCCGATCCCGGGCCCGGTCCAGCGCCGGAGCCAGCACCCGCGAGAGCACCAGCGCATCGTCGAAGGCGTCGTGCGCACGGGTCTGGGTGACACCCCAGTGCCGCGCCAGGGTTTCGAGGCGCAAATTGTCCAGGCCCAGATCCAGACGGCGGGCCAGTTCGACGGTGCACATGACGGTGTCGATGGGCAGCTCGACGCGCGCCTGATCGGCCTCGGCGGCCAGGAAGCCGTAGTCGAAGCCGGCGTTGTGCGCGACCAATGTGCGGCCGCGCACCAACTCGGCCAGATCGTGGGCGATGTCGCCGAAGGTCGGCTGATCCTCCAGCATCTCGACGGTGAGACCGTGGATGTGCGTGGGGCCCGGGTCGACCCCGGGGTTGAGCAGGCTGACCACCGAGTGCTCGACCCGGCCGTCGACATCGAGCGCCAGGGCCGCGACGCTGATCACCCGCGCCTGATTGGGGTGGAATCCCGATGTCTCGACATCGATGACGGCCCAACCATTGCCGGGATCGGTAGCCGGTCGGCCCCAAGGGTGGTTCACGAATCTCAGAATGGCATGCGACTCCGACAAACCCGGCCTTCACCGCGCCGCGCCCGATCGTGTCGAAGGCCCGTCCCGGCAACACCCTGGACAGGAGCTGAAGAATAACTGGTGATTCCCTGTCACCAACCCCGCCGCTGTGGTATGGCTGAACCCGGGTCGGCACCGGTTTCAAGGGAGGCATCGGTGATGGGTAAATACACACTGCATTCGCAACTGCTTGCGTCCACCGTGACTGCCGGTGCACTGGTCCTCTCCGGGGCCGCGTGGGTATCCGCTCCGCCCGGATCACCAGTGCTGAGAACTCTGTCCGCCGACGTCGTTCTGGTCGATCATTCGGTGCCGATGCCGGGCCGTTCCGACTCGTGCACGGCAATCGACGTCATGTGCGCCCTGCAGGCCAACGCGCAGGTGTCCGGCGACGCGCTCGCCAGGATCGACGATCCGGTGCGGATCGAGAGCCCCTTCGATCCGCTGCTGGCCCGGTTGCTGGGCGCACCCGCCCAGATCCTGGCCGATCCGTTCAACATCATCGGACGGGGCGGCTGGCTCATCGGCGATGCGGTCCGGCCGGGCGCCGACGGCGGGATCCTCATCGGCAACGGCGCACCGGGCAAGGTCCCCGGCCAGAAGGGCGGGTCCGGCGGCATCCTGATCGGCAACGGCGCCGCCGGCGCCGACGGTGGGATCGGCCAGGACGGCGCCGCCGGTGGGGCGGCCGGCTTCTTCGGCCGCGGCGGAAACGGTGGAAACGGTGGGGCCGCCGACCGCACGACCGGTGTCGCCGGCAACGGCGGTAAGGGCGGCAACGCCATTTACGGCACCGGTGGCGACGGCGGTAAAGGCGGCAGCGCCGGCACCATCACCTTCGAGACCGGCACCGTGATCGTCAATCCGCTCGGGGTGCCCACGATCGGCGGCAATGGCGGCAAGGGCGGCACCGGCTTCAACGGCAGCGGGGGTGCGGGCGGCGTCGGCGGCGATGCCGTGTCCAGCGGCGGCGACGCCCTCGGCGGGCGCGGCGGTGATGGCGGCAACGGCAACGTGATTGTCGGCCACGGTGGCGACGGCGGCAACGGCGGCGTCGCGTACACCAGCGGCGACCATGCCAGCGCGACCGGTGGCGACGGCGGCAACGCCGGCACCGGCGGCGCAGGCGCCAACGGCGGTCGCGGCGGCGATGCCGACAGCCACGGCGACGGCGCGGTGAACCACGCCGGTAACGCAACCGGCGGCAACGGCGGCAACGGCAGTAGCGGCAGCAACGCTTTCGGCGGCGGCATCGGGGGCAACGGCGGAGACGGCGGCAACGGCGGTGGCGCCTTCAACGGAGACACCGCCGGCGTCAGCGGCGAGGGTGGTGACACCGACGGCACCGTCGTCACCGGCGGCGACGGCGGCAACGGCGGAAACGGCGGTGGCGAGGACGGTGACGGCGGAGACGGCGGCGCCGGCGGGTACGCGGCCAGCGGCGGCGACCACGACGGTGTGGCGCTCGGCGGCGACGGCGGCGACGGCGGTCATGCCGGCTACAACGGCAACACTGGCCAGGCCGGTCCAGGCGGCCCAGCAGGAGAAGGCGGACCGGGCAGCACCAACGGCGCGGACGGCGCCGACGGGTAATCCACCGCCGAATTAGACTGCTCGGGTGATCACCGCCCGTGGACGCGCCGCGCTGGCCGCCGGCTCGGCGGCGCGCTGGGCCTCCCGGCTGACCGGGCGCGGCGCCGGCTCCATGATCGGCGGCCTGGTCGCGATGACCCTGGACAAATCGGTCCTGGGACAACTCGGGACGGGTCGCCGTTCCGTCGTCGTGACCGGTACCAACGGCAAGTCCACCACCACCCGGATGACCGCGGCCGCGCTGCGCACCCTGGGCCCGGTGGCGTCCAACACCGAGGGCTCGAACATGGACGCCGGGCTGATCGCGGCGCTGGCCGCCGACCGGAATGCGCGCTACGCCGCGCTCGAGGTCGACGAGATGCACGTGCCGCACGTGATGGACGCGGTGGCTGCCGAGGTGGTCGTGCTGCTGAACCTGTCCCGCGATCAGCTGGACCGCGTCGGTGAGATCAACCACATCGAGCGCACGCTGCGGGCCGGCCTGGCCCGGCATCCCGGTGCCACCATCGTGGCCAACTGCGACGACGTCCTGATGACCTCGGCCGCCTACGACTGTCCCAACGTGGTGTGGGTGGCCGCCGGCGGCGGCTGGGCCGGCGATTCGGTCAGCTGCCCGCGCAGCGGCGAGGTGATCGTGCGGGTCGGTGCCGGTTGGCACTCCACCGGCACGGACTTCCGCCGGCCCGACCCACAATGGTGGTTCGACGACGCCAACCTGTATGGACCCAACGGGCTGGTCCTGCCGATGACACTGTCACTGCCGGGCACGGTCAACCGCGGCAACGCCGCGCAGGCCGTCGCGGCCGCCGTCGCCATGGGGGCCGACCCGGCGCGCGCCGTCGCCGCCGCCGCCGCGGTGGACGAAGTGGCCGGGCGCTATCGCACGGTGCAGGTCGGCCCGCACGCGGTCCGGATCCTGCTGGCCAAGAACCCGGCCGGCTGGCAGGAGGCGCTGTCGATGGTCGACGACGCCGCCGCCGGAGTGGTGATTTCCGTCAACGGTCAGGTCCCCGACGGCGAGGACCTGTCCTGGCTGTGGGACGTGAACTTCGAGCACTTCAGCGCCGGAAAGCACACCGGCCCCGTCGTCGCCGCCGGGGAACGCGGCACCGACCTGGCGGTCCGGCTGGGCTACGCCGACGTCGCGCACACGCTGGTGCACGACACCATGGCGGCCATCGCATCGTGCCCGCCGGGCCGGGTCGAGGTCGTCGCCAACTACACCGCGTTCCTGCAGCTGAACCGGCGGCTGCCGTGACCGTGCAGATTGGGCTGGTGCTGCCCGACGTCATGGGCACCTACGGCGACAGCGGCAACGCGGTGGTGCTGCGGCAGCGGCTGCGGTTGCGGGGCATCCCCGCCGAGATCGTCGAGATCACCCTGGCCGACCCGGTGCCGGATTCACTGGACCTCTACACCCTCGGGGGGGCCGAGGACTACGCGCAGCGACTGGCCACCAAGCACCTGATCCGTTATCCCGGTCTGCAGTCGGCGGCCGCGCGCGGCGCGCCGGTGCTGGCGATCTGCGCGGCCATTCAGGTCCTCGGGCACTGGTACGAGACCTCGGCGGGCCAGCGGGTGGACGGCGTCGGACTGCTCGACGTGACCACGTCCCCGCAGGAGTCACGGACCATCGGTGAGGTGACCGCCAACCCGCTGATCGAAGGGCTCACCCAGCCGCTGACCGGATTCGAGAACCACCGCGGCGGAACGGTTCTCGGCCCGCAGGCGCGACCGCTGGCCGCTGTCACCAAGGGCGCCGGCAACCGCTTGGGCGACGGCATCGACGGCGCGGTGCAGGGCAGCGTGGTCGCGACCTACCTGCACGGCTGCTGCCTGGCGCGCAACCCGGAATTGGCCGACCATCTGCTGAGCCGAGTGGTAGGTCCGCTGGAACCGCTGAACCTCGACGAGGTCGACCGGTTGCGCCGTGAACGACTGGCCGCGCCACGACGGGTCTGATCGCCCGCACAATGCGCCGAACGCGGATATATTCGCGGGATGCGCGTGACCCGAACTGCTCCCCCGCTGGCCGCGGCGTGCGCCGCACTGGGCCTTGTTCTCTTGCCGGTCGCCCACGCCGACGACATGGACGGCACGGGATCCGGTGACAGCATGATCTACCCGGATTCGCCCGACCCGATGGAGTCGACCTATCCGGGCTACTGGGAGGGCGGCGGCCACGCCGGCGGCACCGGAATGGATGCTCAGAACAACTCACCCGGCTACACCTTGGGCGGCGAGCACGCCGGCGGCACCGGCGACGAGTCCCAGAATGATTTCCCCGGCTACAGCCAGGGCGGCCAGTCCGCCGGAGCCTTCTAGACCGCAACCCGGCGGTCAGGCCATTGCGCGGCGGCCCACCAGGGCACGCCCCAGGGTGAGTTCGTCGGCGAACTCGAGATCGCCACCCATCGGCAACCCGGACGCGATCCGCGTCACCGTCAGGCCCGGGATATCGCGCAGCATCCGCACCAGGTACGTCGCGGTGGCCTCGCCCTCGGTGTTGGGGTCGGTGGCGATGATGATCTCGGTGATGTCGACGCCGTCGACGCGCTCGCCGATCCGGTTCAGCAGTTCCCTGATCCGCAGCTGTTCGGGCCCCACCCCGGACAACGGATCCAGCGCTCCGCCCAGGACGTGGTAGCGGCCACGGAATTCCCGGGTCCGTTCCACGGCCTGGACGTCCTTGGGCTCCTCTACGACGCACACCATCGAACCGTCGCGCCGGGCGTCGCCACAGATGCGGCAGCGCTGCGCGTCGGACACGTTGCCGCACACCTCGCAGAACGTGACGCCGTCGCGCACCCGGCCGAGCACCGCGGTGAGCCGGTCGATGTCGGGCGGCTCCACCGACAACAGGTGGAACGCGATGCGCTGCGCGCTCTTGGGACCGATCCCGGGCAGCTTTCCGAGCTCGTCGATCAGATCCTGTACGGGGCCTTCAAACACCTAGATGCCCAGCGAGTTGCCCATACCGCTGGCCAGCGGGCCGAGCGTGCTCTGGGCCAGCGCCGCCGCCTTGGCGGCCGCGTCGGACAGCGCGCCGACGATCAGGTCCTGCAGGGTCTCCGGGTCCGACGGGTCGATGACCTTGGGGTCGATGTGCACCTCTGTCACGCCGCCGCTGCCGTGCATGGTCACCCGGACCAGCCCGCCGCCGGACTCGCCGACCACCTCTGCGCGGGACAGTTCCTGCTGCGCCTGCATCAATTTCTGCTGAACCTGCTGCGCCTGGGCCAGCAACGCCGACATGTCGATCTGGTTATCGGGTTGCATGACGGTCCCCTTGCATGTTGGTCTCGACTTGGTTGCGCATCAGCGATGCGGCGGTTGCGGACTTCCAAGCCTAACCGGGGCCGGGCTACGGTGGCGCACGTGAGCCTTCCCGTCCGCCTGCGTGTTGGGGCCCCGATCGCCGCCGCGATGTTCGTCACCGCAGCCGTCCAGGCCGTCCCGGCGCACGCCGCACCCGCGAACATCGCCGGCATGATCGTGTTCCTCGATCCCGGTCATCAGGCCGGGATGGCCGACATGGGCCGGCAGGTGCCGACCGGACGGGGCGGCACCAAAGACTGCCAGGCCAGCGGCACCTCCACCGACGACGGCTACCCCGAGCACACGTTCACGTGGGACACCACCCTGAAGATCCGGCAGCTGCTCGCGCAGTACGGCGTACGCACCGCGATGTCGCGGGGCGACGACACCGGCGCGGGCCCGTGTGTGGACGCCCGCGCCCAGATGGCGAACGCACTGCAACCCAACGCCACGGTGGCCATCCACGCCGACGGCGGGCCGGCCACCGGACGCGGTTTCCACGTCCTGTATTCGAGCCCTCCGCTGAATCAGGTGCAGGCGGGGCCGTCGGTCCGGTTCGCGCAGACCATGCGCGACCAACTGGTGGCGTCCGGCATCCCGACCGCCAACTACATCGGCACCAACGGGCTGGACGCGCGATCGGATATCGCCGGTCTCAACCTGGCGCAGTATCCGTCGGTCCTGGTCGAGTGCGGCAACATGAAGAACCCGGCCGACTCGGCGCTGATGAAGACGCCCGAGGGCCAGCAGAAGTATGCCGACGCCGTGGTCAAGGGCATCGTGGCCTTCCTGGAGACGCAGCCCGCCCGGACCGCCTAACTCTTCTCGACCTCGCGCTTCAGGTTCTCCAGCGTCTCGGCCTGGATCTTCCGCAGGCCCAGCGGCGCGAACGTCTTCTCGAAGAAACCCTTGACCCCGGTGCCACCGGTCCAGCTGGTCCTGACGGTGACCGTCGATCCGGTACCCGCGGGAGCGACGGTCCAGTTGGTCACCATCGAGGAGTTGGCGTCCTTCTCGATGACGGTCTTGCCCGCCACGTCGACGGCGGCCTGCACGTCGCGCACGCGTGACTTGGTGGCCTGCAGCTTCCACCGGGCCACCGTGCCGGCACCCGTGCCGCCCTGCAACACCTGGTAATCGCTGTACTGGCTCGGCAGGATCTTCGGCCGCACCGTTTGGTAGTCCGATACCGCCGCCAGGACCGCGTCCGGTGTGGCGTTGATCAGGACCGTGCTGGCCGCGCTGACCTGTCCCATGATTCGCAGTACTCCTCGAGTCGCTCTGTATGCATTCCGGCCGCGTCGTGCGGTCGCACGCGCAGTACCCGCCGACTAGTTTAGAGGTGTGTCCGTTCGAGACACTGACGCAACCTCGACGGCCCGGGCGCACCGCGCGGGCGTGCAACGGCTGCTGGGCAGCTATCGCGCGATCGACCCCGGGGCAACGGTGCGGCTGGCGAAACCGACCTCGAACCTGTTCCGCATCCGATCCGACCGCGACGCACCCGGCCTGGACACCTCGGGGCTGACCGAGGTGATCGCGGTCGACACCGATGCGTGCACCGCGGACGTCGCCGGGATGTGCACCTACGAGGACCTGGTGGCGGCCACGCTGCCGCACGGGCTGGCACCGCTGGTGGTTCCGCAGCTCAAGACCATCACGCTGGGCGGCGCCGTCACCGGACTGGGCATCGAGTCCACATCGTTCCGCAACGGCCTGCCCCACGAATCGGTGCTGGAGATGGACATCCTCACCGGCACCGGCGAGGTGTTGACGGCATCCCCGACGGTCAACTCCGAACTCTACCGGGCTTTCCCGAATTCCTATGGCACACTAGGCTATTCCGTTCGCCTGAAGATCGAGCTGGAGCCCGTACAGCCCTTCGTCGCGCTGTCACACTGCCGATTCGGCAGCACCCGCGATCTGCTGGCCGCCATGGACCGCATCATCGAGACCGGCGGGTACGACGGGCGCCGGGTCGATTACCTCGACGGCGTCGTGTTCAGCGCCGACGAGTCCTACCTGTGCCTGGGCGTGAAGACGAACACCCCCGGCCCGGTCAGCGACTACACCGGCCGCGACATCTACTACCGCTCCATCCAGCATGCCGGTGTGCGGGGCACCGCCAAGACCGACCGGTTGACCATCCACGATTACCTGTGGCGCTGGGACACCGACTGGTTCTGGTGCTCGCGGGCGTTCGGCGCACAGCATCCCGTGGTGCGCCGACTGTGGCCACGACGTCTGCGGCGCAGCAGCTTCTACTGGAAGCTCATCGACTACGACCATCGGTTCAACATCGCCGACCGGATCGAGACCGGTCGGGGCCGCCCGCCGCGCGAGCGCGTCGTCCAGGACATCGAGGTGCCCCTCGAACGATGTGCCGAGTTCCTGGACTGGTTCCTCGGTACCGTACCCATCGCGCCGATCTGGTTGTGCCCCTTGCGGCTTCGCGACCCGGCGGGTTGGCCCCTCTACCCGATCCGGCCCGGGCACACCTACGTCAACGTCGGCTTCTGGTCCTCGGTGCCGATCGGGCCCGAACCCGGGTATACCAACCGCAGGATCGAGGAGAAGGTCTCCGAACTCGACGGGCACAAGTCGTTGTATTCGGACTCGTTCTACTCCCGCAAGGAGTTCGACGAGCTCTACGGCGGCCCGGTCTACGACACGGCCAAGACGACCTTCGACCCCGACACCCGGTTCCTCGACCTGTATTCGAAGGCGGTGCAACGACGATGACCACATTCGACGACCAACCGGACCTCCAGCCGGGCAAGCTGTCCCTCGCCGAGATCCTGGAGGTGTTCACCGACGGCAACCGGTTGCCGCTGAAGTTCACCGCCTACGACGGCAGCTCCACCGGACCCGACGACGTCGAGCTCGGCCTGGACCTGCGCACCCCCCGCGGCACCACCTACCTGGCCACCGCGCCCGGCGACCTCGGCATCGCGCGTGCTTACGTGTCCGGGGATCTGGAGATGCAGGGGGTGCATCCGGGCGATCCGTATCCGCTGCTGCGCGCGATGGCAGACGCTCTGGAGTTCAAGCGGCCGCCCGCGCGGATGCTTGCCCACATCGTGCGATCGATCGGCGTCGAGCACCTCAAGCCCATCGCGCCGCCACCACAGGAAGCGCTGCCGCGGTGGCGCCGCATCGTAGAAGGCTTCCGGCACAGCAGAACTCGTGACGCAGAGGCGATCCACCATCACTACGACGTGTCCAACACCTTCTACGAATGGGTGCTCGGACCGTCGATGACCTACACCTGCGCGTGCTACCCGACTGCGGACGCCACCCTCGAGGAGGCCCAGGACAACAAGTACCGACTGGTATTCGAGAAGCTGCGCCTGAAGGCGGGCGACCGCCTGCTCGACGTGGGCTGCGGCTGGGGCGGGATGGTGCGCCACGCCGCACGCCACGGCGTGCGGGCGATCGGCGTGACGCTGTCGGCCGAACAGGCCGGCTGGGCGCAACGCCAGATCGCCGAGGAGGGGCTCGACGGCCTGGCCGAGGTCCGCCACGGCGACTACCGCGACGTGGCCGAGTCCGGATTCGACGCCGTGTCCTCGATCGGGCTGACCGAGCACATCGGTGTGGCCAACTACCCCGCCTATTTCGGCTTCCTGAAGTCCCGGATGCGCACCGGCGCCCTGCTTCTCAACCACTGCATCACCCGCCCCTCGAACCGATCGTCGGCGGCGGCCGGGGGGTTCATCGACCGCTACGTGTTCCCCGACGGTGAGCTCACCGGTTCCGGCCGGATCATCGGCGAGGCCCAGGATGCCGGGCTCGAGGTGCTCCACGAGGAGAATCTGCGCCACCACTACGCGATGACGCTGCGCGACTGGTGCGCCAATCTGGTGGAGCACTGGGATGAGGCCGTCGCCGAGGTAGGCCTGCCCACCGCCAAGATCTGGGGTCTCTACATGGCCGGGTCGCGGCTCGGATTCGAGACGAATGTCGTTCAGCTGCACCAGGTTCTGGCGGTCAAGCTCGGCGCCGCCGGCGACGACGGGGGGTTGCCGCTGCGGCCGTGGTGGACGGTCTAGCCCGGCGACGACGAATAGGTTGCCGCTCAGCCCTCGATCTTGCGCGCGCCCAACTCGCTCTGCAGCAGTTCGAGCGCGACTTCCTCGGGATCGCGCCGCGGCGCGTCCGAACTGTCGGCCTCGGCGGCTTCGGCCAGCATCTCTTCCTCGGCCTGCACCTCGGCGCTGCGGTGCGCCGGGCCCACTACCGACGGTGCGGCCGCCGGTGTGTCGCCGGGCAGTTCCGATGCCACCCCGACCTCGCAGCGCAGTCGCCAGTCGACACCGAGCGCATCCTTGAGCGCTTCCCGGATCACATCCGAATTGCGTTGTTCAGCAAGCCGTTTCGCGAGTGGCGCGGACTCGTGCATCAGCACCAGGGTGTTGTCCTCGACCGCGCGCACGGTGGCCCCGGAGAGCATCACCTCGGTGGTGCGGCTGCGCTGCCGGACCTTCTCGCGCACCGTGGTCCACATGCTGCGCACCGCCGCGGCATCGGGAGCGCCCGGGGTCGGGGCCGGCGGCGCGGGTTCAGGTTCGGGGGCGGGGTCGGGCTCGGGTGCCGGCGGCGGTGGGGGCGGTGGTGCGGCCGCGGCGGCCGGTGGCACCGTCACGGCGGGCGGCTCGCTGGGCGGGGGCTCCGGTGCCGGCGCCTGGGCCACCGGCGACTCGCTGA
>Ga0209023_10004593_pt1 | contig 15611 bp, 15 predicted proteins | sample LakOneMetagenome_FD_187468 | JGI IMG/M metagenome (GOLD analysis project Ga0209023, IMG submission 187468) | Freshwater and sediment microbial communities from Lake Erie, Canada (SPAdes) (version 2) | ecosystem: Environmental > Aquatic > Freshwater > Lentic | place: Lake Erie, Canada... | reverse complement strand
CGCAGCCGGTCCAGTTCGGCGAAGACCGCCGGGGTGGCCAGGCCGGCGTCGGCGAACGCCAACACCCAGTGGAACGTCTCGCGGGTGAGCACCGTCGCCAGCTCCTCGCCGCGGCCGGTGCCCAACGCGGTTCCGCCGTGCAGGCTGAACGGCACGTCACTGCCCAGCCGGGCGGCCAACGTGTGCAGATCACGGCGCGGCACCCCGAGTTCCCAAAGCACGTTCATGCCGACCAGCACCGCCGCGGCGTCGGCGCTGCCACCGGCCATGCCGCCGGCCACCGGAATGGACTTGTCGATGGTGATCGCCACATCGGGGGCCCGCCCGACGTGCTCGGCCAACAGCTCGGCGGCCTGCCAGGCCAGGTTGCGCTTGTCGGTGGGCAGCACGTCGGCGCCCTCACCGGTGATCCGCAAAGACAGCACGTCGGCGTCGCGCACGGTCACCTCGTCGACCAGCGACACCGCATGAAAGACAGTCGTCAGTTCGTGGTACCCGTCGTCTCGCCGGTCACCGACGGCCAGGTACAGGTTGAGCTTGCCCGGCGCCCGCACGGTAACCGACCCGGTCGGGGACCACTCGGTGGCGGCACTTCCATCGGATGCGGTCACGCCGATGAGACTAACGGCTCCGTCCGGTGCACGGTTCAGCCGAACAGGTCGGCGAAGTCCGCTTGGATCGAGCTGAACGCATTCATCATGACCTCCAGCTCGAATCCGGCCGCCATGGTGACCAGCCCGGTGCTGGCCGCCAGTGGCAACCCGAACGCGTTGAGCAGGTCACCGGAGGCCAGTTCCTGGGCGAATATCGTCGCGGCGTAGGTCGGCAGCGTGGTGAGCACCGCGTTGAGGATGTCGGCGGTCGGCAGCAGCGTGCTGTAGAGGGTCGCCGACGCGCTGGTGAGCGTGTTGACGATGTCGGTCAGGCTCGGCATGGTGAATGCCGCGCCGTCACCCAGGCCGATACCGACCAGGTCCGCCGCGCTGGACGACGACAGGTTCTGCAGGTCGGCGGTGAAGTCGGCCCAGCCCTGCTGAGCTCCGTTCACCAGAGCGGTGAACACGTCTTGGGCGTTGACGTCCGGGAACAACCCGATCGGGGTGGCCAGGTTCGCCGGCCCCTGGTCCCAGCCGTGCTCGATGTCGCCGTAGCCGAGGTTGACGAGCACCTTCAGGGCGGGCTGCAGCAGGTCGGCGATGGCGTTGCCGAATCCGTTGCCGCGCAGCGGCATCAGCAGCGGCAGGTCCTCGGTGGGGATCATGAAGTACTGGGTGTTGCCGGTGTAGTCGTCGCTGACCGGCAGCGCGATGGCCGTCGCCAACTGCTCGTCGGTCAGCATCGGGTACTTGCCGTGGATGTACATGATGCCCATGAAGGCGTTGATGTCCGACAACAGATTCAGCGAATACTTCGGGAAGTCCGCGAAGCCGTCGTACTCCCGGGTGTAGATCGCGGTGTCCCACGGTGTGTCGGCCGGGGTGGCGCCGCTGAACGTAACCCCGAGGCTGGGCAGGGTCAGCTCCGGCAGGTTCGGGTTGATGCTCGGCAGGTCGAAGCGGGACAGCAGGCCGCCGTTGGGGTTACTGGGGCTGCCCAGCATCACGAAGGACAGCTCGTCAGCGGTGGGCCGCTCGGCCTCGGGCAGGCTCAGCAGCTGCTTGATCTCCAGCCCATTGATGATGCCGCTCTGCGAATAGCCCAGTACGACAAGGTTATTGCCGGCTGCGGTCTCTTCCATGATCTTCTGGTGCAGGATCGACACACCCTGGTCCAGCGAGGTGTCCAGCGGCAACGACTTCACGCCGGTCAGCGGATAGAGGCCCTCGGGGGTGAACAGTCCGTTGGTGACGTCCACCGGGAAGGTGGGCTGGCCGGCGAATTTGGGTGTCGCGGGGTCGAGGAACCGATCGGTGAGGGCGGCCAGGTAACTCGGTGGCGGGATCGGCAGGCCGCTGCCGCCCATGATCCACGACTCGGTGTCGAGCAGCGTGGCCTGCGCGACGACGGACTTCGCGGTGGCGGCCAGGCTCGGTGTCACCGCGGGCACGACGCCCAGCGCGATGATCCCGGCCATTACCAAAGGCACCGAGCCCAGCGAGTTGCGAGTGGACAGAGTGGTCACAACGACCTCCCGAGATTGAAGTATCGGTTGATTATGACTCCGCACCAGCGAAATGTCATTGATTTTTGGCTATTCAATCATGCTGTTCTCAGCATTCAGCCATGGTGTCGACGTGCGCAATAACCTGGGGGCTATGGGCGCGAACCTCGGCGGCTACCGGATAACGCGCGAGGTCGGGCGCGGCGGGTCCGCCGTCGTCTACCAGGCTCAGTCCCCCCAGGGCGACAAGTGCCCGCCGGTAGCGCTGAAAGTCCTCGACGAATCGCACCGCACCGCGGCCTGGCAGGCCCGGCTGGGCCGTGAGTTCGAGATCGCCGCCACGCTCGACTACCCCAACATCGTCCGGATGTACCGACACGGACCGTTCTGGCTGGCGATGCAGTTCCTCGGCGGCGGTCCGCTGACACGGTTGCAGGCCACCGGGGACCGGATTGCCGCCCTGGCCCAGATCGCCGCGGCTCTGGACTACGCGCACCACCGGGGCATCGTGCACTGCGATGTCAAACCCGCCAATATCCTGCTGCCGCAGGACTTTCCGATCTCCGGAGCGGTGCTCACCGACTTCGGCAGCGCCCACGCCGTCGTCGACGACGTGAACAGGCGCCAGCCCAACCCCGAGGTGTCCCTGCCCTACACGGCACCGGAGATCCTGCTCGGCAGGGCTCCGTCGGCGGCCACCGACGAGTACGCGCTGGCCTGCACCGCAGTGGAATTGTTCACCGGGGCACCGCCGTTCGTGACCGACGATGCGGCCGAACTGGTGGATGCCCACCTGCGGCTCCTACCGCCGGCGCTGCCGAACACATTCGGTGCGGCGACGCGCACCGTCGACCTGGTGGTGGACCGGGCCATGGCCAAGTATCCGGCGCGGCGCTACGACTCCTGCACCGAGTTCGTCGCAGAGCTGTCCCGGGCGATCGCATCTGGTTGATCCGAAACCTGAAGCAGCCGAACGAAATCGGCGATCGACAAGGTCTCACCCCGACAGGAAGGATCGATACCGGCCGCGGTGAGCAGTTCAGCGGACCGAGCGCCTGATCCCGCCCAGTCGGCAAACGCGTTGCGAATGGTCTTGCGGCGCTGCGCGAACGCGATATCGATCAACGAGAACAACTGCCGCCGGAACTCGGCGTCGGTAGGCCACGGCGACTCGTCGTACCGGTCGATGCGCACCAGCCCGGAGTTCACCCGCGGCACCGGCCAGAACACGCTCGGCGGCACGGTGCCGCAGCGGCGCACCGAGCCGAAGTACCTGGCCTTGACGCTGGGCACCCCGTAGTCCTTGCCACCCGGCTCGGCCGCCAGCCGCTCGGCCACCTCGAGCTGCACCATCACCGTCACGGTGCGGATGGAGTTGAATTCGCACAGCAGATGCAGCAGCGCCGGGACCGCGACGTTGTAGGGCAGGTTCGCGACCACCGCGGTGGGCTCGGTGTCCAGCTCGGCGCGCTGCAGGGCCAGTACGTCGCGGTCGAGCACCGTCAGCCGGCCGGCGTGGTCCGGCGCGTGTTCGGCGACGGTTGCCGGAAGCCGCTGCGCCAGCACCGAATCCTTCTCGACTGCGATGACCGTGGGCCCCGCTTCCAGCAGCGCCAGGGTCAGCGAACCCAGGCCGGGGCCGACTTCCAGGACGTGGTCACCAGCGGTGATTCCGGCTCCGGCAACGATCCGGCGAACCGTATTGGCGTCGTGAACGAAATTCTGCCCCAGTGATTTCCGGGGACGAAGGTCAAGCTCTGCGGCCAGCGCTCTGATATCACCGGCCCCGAGCAGCCCGATGGTCAGCGTCTCCCGCTGCACACCGGCCAGGCGCCCCAGCCCTGCCGCGCCTGGGTGACCTCGGCGATGGCGATCTGCTCCTCGCGGGTGGCCATGTCGGCGCGCGGGGCGTACTTGAGCCCGCCGTTGGCGATCCAGGTGCCGTAGTCGAACTGCACGCCGCCGTAGAAGCCGTTTCCGGTGTTGATCGCCCAGTTGTTGTGCGATTCGCAGTTGGCGATGCGGTCCCAGGCAGCGCCGTACACCGACGGCGGCACCTCGGTGCCCGGCTTGGTACCGACCCGCAGCACCGAGTCGCGGGCCGGAGTCACCACGTCGTTGGCCACCGGCAGCCGGCCGGTCTCGGCGCCGTTGACGGTGGCCACCGAGTAGGTCACGTCCTGGGTGCCCGGGGTGCCGGGGTCCTCGACGACCTGCCGACTGATGTTCATCGACGGGTCCTCGACGCGTCGCGCGTTCGGTGCCAGCGGCACCCGCTCGGTGACGTGGGTGGCCCGGATCCGGGTGACCTGGATCTGCATGCCCTCGGTGATCGGCGTCGACGCCGGCGGGCTGACCTTGTCGGCCTGCTCCAGCGGGGTGCCGTCGGCGGCCAGCAGATCGCCGACGTTCGGCGCGGCCAGCCGCACCGTGCGCACCACCCCGCCGTCGTCGATCGCGACGTTCTTAGCGCTGACCACCGGCAGTGCCATGCCGGCCAGCGGAACCCGGCTGCCGCGCGACGCGGCCGCCGGGGCGGTGTCGGTCATCGACAGCTGGGCCAAGGCCTCGTCGACGGACAGGGCGGTGGTCCAGACCTGCTTGGGCTCGCGTCCGTCCAGCGACAGCTGCAGCGGCCTGCTGCGGCGCACCACGATCGTGTCGGAGTCGCGCACCCGGGCATTGCGGTCGGGGGTCACGTCGTCGCGCTCTCCGACGCCGAACCCGTTCTCAGCGACCACGTCGCCCACCGTCGAGCGCATGGTGGTCACGGTGATCGGGGTTCCGTCGACGTCGAGGGTGACGGTCTTGGCGCTGGCGGCCGCGAAGCCGCCGGCGAAGGTCAGCACGAGCAGCAGGGCGCCCACCAGCATCCGCAGCATCGGCGACGGGGCCTGATGCAGCCTGGTCACAGTGTTCAAGGCAGAAAACCTCACTACGTTGAAGACACAGCAAAGGGCCATGTGCCCCGGATTTATAACGAGACGGTAACGAACTCGGCTACGCCTCTGCAACCAAATGTGACCTGCTCGACGTTCAGGCCAACCCGTACACGCGACGGGCGTTGCGGCTCGTGACCTGCGCCAGCTCGGCTGCCGACTCCCCCAGCAGCTCGGCCAGTGCCCTGACAGTGTATGGCAGGCAGTACGGCTCATTAGGTGCGCCGCGGTAGGGGTGCGGCGTCAAAAACGGGGCGTCGGTCTCCACCAGCAGCTGCTCACGCGGGATCATATGAGCCGCTTCGCGCAGGTCACGCGCATTTTTGAAGCTGACCGTGCCGGACAGGCTCATGATCCAGCCGGCGTCGGCGCAGGTGTGAGCCATCTCGCGGCCGGACGAGAAGCAGTGGAAGATCACCGTCTCGGGGGCGCCTTCGGCGCGCAGAACATCCAGGATGGCGTCGTCGGCGTCGCGGTTGTGGATCATCAACGGCTTGCCGGTGCGCTTGGCCAGGTCGATGTGCCAGGCGAAGGCCTCGCGCTGGGTGTCCAGGTCGGCGCAGCCCTCCAGGCGGCCCGGCCAGTACAGATCCAGGCCGGTCTCCCCGATCGCCACCACCCGGGGGTGGGCGGCCAGGGCCTCGATCTCGGCGCGGGCGGAATCGGTCAGCGCCGCGGCGCGGGTGGGATGCAATGCCACCGCGGCGTACACCCGGTCGTCGGCGACGGCCGCCCGGACCACCCAGCGCGCCGATTCCAGGTCGTCGGCGATGGTGACCGCAGCCTGGACGCCGACCGCGGCCGCCCGGTCCATGATCGCGCGCACCGATGCGGCGTCGTCAGCACCGCAGGCGTCGAGGTGGGTGTGGGCGTCGACCAGCGGCGTCAGCGGCTCCGGGGCGGGCGGCGGAGTTTTGGCTGATCGTTTCGAGCTCACCCGCACACCATAAGGTGGGGCGTGATGAGCACCAGCCAGCCCTTCTACGTCACCACCGCGATCACCTACCCCAACGGTGACCCGCACATCGGCCACGCCTACGAGTACATCGCCACCGACGCGATCGCCCGGTTCCACCGGCTCGCCGGATACGACGTGCGGTACCTGACCGGCACCGACGAGCACGGGCTGAAAATGGCTGAAACCGCGGCCGCCCAGGGTATTGCGACCGCGGAGCTGGCACGGCGCAACTCCGATGTGTTCGAGGCGCTGCAGCGCAAGCTCAACATCTCCTTCGACCGGTTCATCCGCACCACCGACGCCGACCACCTGGAGGCGTCCAAGGCGATCTGGCAGCGCATGGTCGACGCCGGGGATATTTACCTGGATGCCTACAGCGGCTGGTACTCGGTGCGCGACGAGCGGTTCTTCACCGAGGGCGAGACCCGGCTGGTCGACGACGGAACGCGGGTGGCCGCCGAGACCGGGGCGCCGGTCACCTGGACCGAGGAACAGACCTTCTTCTTCCGGCTGTCGGCCTATGCCGAGCGGCTGTTGGCGCATTACGGGGCGAACCCGGACTTCATCGCCCCCGATGTGCGCCGCAACGAGGTGGTCAGCTTCGTCTCCGGCGGGCTGCGCGACCTGTCGATCTCGCGCACCTCGTTCGACTGGGGCGTGCCGGTGCCGGGAAACCCCGACCACGTCATGTACGTCTGGGTGGACGCGCTGACGAACTACCTGACCGGGGTGGGCTATCCCGACACCGACTCGGAGGCGTTCCGCCGGTACTGGCCCGCCGATCTGCACATGATCGGCAAGGACATCATCCGGTTCCACACCGTGTACTGGCCGGCGTTTTTGATGTCGGCCGGAATCGAGTTGCCGCGCAGGGTCTTTGCGCACGGCTTCCTGCTCAACAGTGGTGAGAAGATGAGCAAGTCGGTGGGCAACGTGATCGACCCGGTGGAGTTCGTCGACAAGTACGGCGTCGACCAGGTGCGGTATTTCCTGCTGCGGGAGATCCCATTCGGCCAGGACGGCAGCATCTCCGATGAGGGGGTCATCAACCGCGTCAACGCCGACCTGGCCAACGAGCTGGGCAACCTGGCGCAGCGGTCGCTGTCGATGGTGGCCAGGAATCTCGGCGGGGTGGTGCCCGAGCCGGTCTCTCCGACCGCCGAAGACGGCGAGCTGTTGGCACTGGCCGACGGGCTGATGGAGAAGATGCGGGCGGCGTTCGGCACCCAGGCCATGCACGTGGGCCTGGAGGCGATCTGGCAGATGCTGGGCGCGGCCAACCGGTACTTCTCGGCCAACGAGCCGTGGAAGCTGGCCAAGAGTGAGTCGGCGGCCGATCAGGCCCGTTTCGGCACGGTTTTGTACACCACGCTGGAAGCGGTGCGGATCGCGGCGCTGCTGGTGCAGCCGGTGATGCCCGAATCGGCGGGCAAGCTGCTGGACCTGCTGGGCCAGCCCAGCGAGCAGCGGATGTTCACCGCGGTGTCGCAGCGCCTGGCCCCGGGGCTGACGTTGCCGGCGCCGTCCGGGGTGTTCCCGCGCCATCAGCCCCAGTGACGGAGGCCGAGCTAGCCGTCGTGGCCGCGGGCGATGACCCGGATCATCTTGAGGTTGATGCGGACGAACCGCCAGCACTGCACCAGCAGGTTCTGCCGCATCCGCAATGTTCGACGGGTCGGCAGCGGGGCATCAGCGATGCGCTCGGCAGTCTGGTGGTTCGCCGCCGCGCTAAGGGCATCGTCATCCATGAGCGAGCCTTCCCTTCCAGTCATTCCGGAATCAGCCACCAGAACGGCCGTGCCTTGGCTTTATAGATGAACAGGTGGTGCAGCAGCAGTTTCATCCAGTGGCCGGCCAGGCCGATCTCACCGGAAGTGCCCACCCGGTCGCGACCGGTCTGCGGGTAGCGCACCGGGTCGGGCACCACCGGAAACATCGTCATCGACGCTGCCGAGCCCTGCCGTAAACCGGTGCCCGCCGAGGCGATGCAGGCAGCGCCCATGGTCGCCATCGACGCGCGGTGCGCGGGAGCCTCGGCGCCCCGGGTGATCCGGTCGCGGATGGTCCCGGCGATGGTCTTGGCCATGATCCCCGACGGCATCCCGGTGCGCGGCGGGCTGGGCGTGATGACCGTGCCGCTGCGACTGGTGCGGGGCCGGGAGATCGGGTGCGGCGGCGCAAACGCGATGCCGGGCGCAAAGATGTTCGGGTAGGCCGGTGACTGGTAGGTATGCGGCCAGTCCTCGGCCGACCATTCGTCATAGGGCTTGCCCGAGTAGTTCGCGTCGACCTTCATGAACCCCGAGGGCGCGAACAGCGTGGCGGTGATGTCGGTGCCGAGCCGGTCGTAGGCGGCGAGGTTGGCGCCCCTGAACGGCGGGAGCAACATCGCAAAGTCGAAGTCGAGTTGGTGTTCGGTGCCGTCGAGTTGCTCGAAGCGCAGTCGCCCGTCCATCACCTCGTGCACGTGCGCCTGGGTGATCGCCTTGACGCCACGCTCGCGGAACAGCGACTCGGTCCACAGCCGGCTGGACTGCGTGAAGCCTTTGTCGACGAAATCCAAGCCGTCGACGCCGAAGTCGCCCAGCTCGTACTCATTGGTCAGGTAGATGATCTCGGCGAGATCGCGCACACCCGCGTCACGCAGTACGCGCTCCACGTTGAACGTGTACTCGAACGCCGCGCCTTCGCAGGTGCAGGTGCCGTGCCCGACTCCGATGACAAGGCGCTGCGGCACACCGTTCTTCAGCTTGGCGATGACCTGATCGAGCGCCTGGCCGGCCTCGACCGCATGGCCGGCGGTGCACACCGACCAGGAGTGCCCGTCCGGGCCGAGCCCCGGCGTGGCCGCGAAGTTCAGCAGCGGACCGGTCGCGTTGACCAGGTAGTCGTAGGTGAGGTTGTCGGTCTCGCCGCGACGGTCCGCGTCGGTGTAGGTGAAGTCCACCGACGGCTTTGGCTCGTCGGCGGTGCCTTCGGGATGGATCGCAGTGGCCCAGGCCTGCCGGAACCCGATGTGTTTGCGGTCGTAGATCGGTTTGAGCGGAATCAGCACCTTCGCCGCGTCCATCCGGCCCACCCCGACCCAGATGTTCGACGGGATCCAGTTCCAGTCCGGCTCGGGAGAGACCACGATGACCTCGTGTTGACGCGGCAACATCCGGCGTAGATGCAACGCCGCGGTGTGCCCGGCGATGCCGGCGCCGAGGATAACGGTTCGCGTCATCGACTACTCCATCTCATTTGCGCTCCATCGCGGCCAAGAGCCGCTCCCTCATATTACCCCCGGGGGTATATGCCTGGCTAGTGGCCGGGCCGCCATCGCATCGGGGTAGACGTGACGTGCGTCACGATGCGTCACACTTCGCCGGTCCGCGGTGTCTTGAGGGCATATCCCTTCACAGACAGGAGCGCCTCATGACCCGCACCCAGGTCGTCATCCTCGGCGGCGGTTACGCCGGCACCATGGCCGCCAACCGCCTGCTGGCCCGGCCCGACATCGACGTCACTGTGGTCAACCCGCGTCCGGAGTTCGTCGAACGGATCCGGTTGCACCAGCACGCGGCCGGCACCTATCGGGCCGACCGCAGCTTCAGCGATCTGCTCGGCGACGGCGTCCGCCTGATCGTCGACACCGCCGAGGCGATCGACGCCGCCGACCGCCGCGTCCAGCTGGCCTCGGGCACCACGCTGCGCTACGACTACCTCATCTACGCCGTCGGCAGCACCGGCGCGATCAGCGGCGAAGTCCCTGGCGCCGCCGAATTCGCTTACTCCATCAGTGAATTCGAGGCCGCGCAGCACCTGGTGGCGCGGCTCGGCGAACTGCCTTTCCAGGCCCCGCTGACCGTGGTCGGCGGCGGGCTGACCGGTATCGAAGCCGCCTCCGAACTGGCCGCCCACGGCCGCGCCGTCACCCTGGTCTGCGGCGGAACCCTGGGCCCGTCACTGAACGACGGCGGGCGGCGCTCGGTGGCCAAAGCGCTGGGCAAGCTGGGCGTGCAGGTGCTCGAGCAGGCCGCGGTCGCCGCGGTGCGCGCCGACGCGGTGGTGCTCTGGGACGCCCGGGTACTGCCCAGTGCGCTGACGGTGTGGACGGCGGGCTTCGGCGTCCCCGACCTGGCCGCCGGCAGCGGGCTGGCCACCGACCCGCTGGGCCGGCTGGTCACCGACGACACCCTGACCAGCGTCGACAACCCGTGGATCGTGGCGGCCGGTGACTCGGTGGCGCCGTCGGGCCGGCCGCTGCGGATGAGCTGCCAGGCGGCGATCCCGCTGGGCGCCCAGGCCGCCGACACCGTGCTGGCCCGCATCGCGGGCACCCCGCCGGCAGCGCTGGATCAGGCGTTCACCGGGCAGTGCATCAGCCTGGGCCGCGGTTACGGCACCGTCCAGCTGGCCCGCCGCGACGACACCCCGGTCCGCGCGTTCATCGGCGGCCGGCTGGCCGCGAAGATCAAGGAGGCGATCTGCAAGGCCACCGTCTGGGGCATTCGCCGCGAGGGCACCAAGCCCGGCTCGTACCGTTGGCTCAAGGGCGGCATCCGGGCGACCCAGGCCGAACAGGAGGCGGCGGTGTGAGCGACCACGTCCAGCGGTTCACCGAACTGCGGCCGCTGCTGTTCACCATCGCCTACGAAATCCTGGGCTCGGCAACCGAATCCGACGATGTCCTGCAGGACAGCTATCTGCGGTGGGCGGAAGTAGACCCGTGCACTGTTCGGGACGCCAAGTCCTATCTGGCTCAGCTGGTCACCCGCCAGGCGCTCAACGCGCTGCGGGCGGGTGCCCGGCGCCGCGAGGAGTACGTCGGTCCGTGGCTGCCCGAGCCGCTGCTGCTGACCGAGCAGGACCCGTCCGATGACGTCGTGCTGGCCGAATCGGTGTCGATGGCGATGCTGGTGGTGCTGGAGACGCTGAGCCCCGACGAGCGTGCTGTCTTCGTGCTGCGCGAGGTGTTCGGGTTCGACTACGACGAGATCGGCGCCGCGGTGGGCAAGTCGACCCCGGCGGCGCGCCAGGTGGCGCACCGGGCCCGCGGGCACGTCCAGGCCCGTCGGCCGCGCTTCACCGCGGTGGACCCGGCCGAGAATGCGCGGATCACCGCCGAGTTCATGGCCGCGGCGGCCGGCGGCGACATCACCAAGGTGCTCTCGATGCTGTCACCGGATGTGGTCTGGACCGCCGACAGCAACGGCAAGGCCAGCGCGGCGCGCCGTCCGATCGTCGGCGCCGACAAGGTCGGCCGCTCGATCATCGGGCTGCTGCGCATCGGGGCCGGGCAACCCGACGTCCGGGTGGAGATGGCGACCTGCAACTCCGCCCCGGCGCTGCTGCTCTACACCGCGGGCCGGCTCGAAGGCGTGTTCACCGTCGAGATCATCGACGGGCTGATCACCAACTTCTACGCGATGCGCAACCCGGACAAGCTGGCGGCGCTGACGGCCGCGCGGGAGATCACCCGCAGCTGAGATGTCTGACAAGCTAGGGCGGTGCGGATCGAGCGGCTCGGCGACCTGGGGGCGGCCCCGGGCGTGCTGCGCGCGGTCGGCGACGCCACCGCCCGGCGCGGGCTGCCGCCGCCGGCCGCGCTGACCGGCGACTGGTTCGGCGCCCGGGCGGTGATCGCCCCGAGTGTGCCGGTCGAGCCGGTCGAGGCGGCCGCGGTCTTCGACGTCCCCGAGATCCCCGGCGCACGGTCCGACGCGGTGGGCGGCGGCTGGATCGGTTACCTGTCCTACCCCGACGCCGGCGCCGACGGCCGCGATGCCCCGGTTCCCGAGGCTGCCGGCGGCTGGACCGACTGCGTGCTGCGCCAGGACGACGGAGGCCAGTGGTGGTTCGAGAGCCTGTCCGGCGCGCCCATGCCGGGCTGGCTGACCGAGGCGCTGGCGACGCCGGGCGCGGTGCACGGCTGCCGCATCTACTGGGAGACCCCGGACCGGCAGGCGCACCGCGCCGGGGTGCTGGCCTGCCTGGAGGCCATCCGAGCCGGTGAGGTGTATCAGGCGTGCGTGTGCACCCGGTTCACCGGGACCGTCGTGGGTGCCCCCCTGGACTTCTTCGCCGACGCGGTGGCGCGCACCGGCCCGGCCCGGGCGGCCTACCTCGCCGGCGACTGGGGTGCGGTGGCGTCGCTGTCCCCGGAGCTGTTCCTGCGCCGGCGCGCCGGCGTGGTGACGTCCAGCCCGATCAAGGGCACCCTGCCGTCAGACGCCCACCCGTCAGCGCTGCGCGCGTCGGCCAAGGACGTCGCGGAGAACATCATGATCGTCGACTTGGTGCGCAATGATCTGGGCCGCGTGGCCATCACCGGCACCGTCACGGTCCCCGAACTGCTGGCGGTGCGCCCGGCACCGGGCGTGTGGCATCTGGTGTCGACGGTGTCGGCCCGGGTGCCGGAGCGGCTGGGCATGCCCGCGCTGGTCGATGCCGCCTTCCCACCGGCATCGGTGACCGGCACACCCAAACACCGCGCCCGCCAACTTCTTTCGCAATGGGAGCCGCACCGGCGCGGAATCTACTGCGGCACCGTCGGATTGGCGTCGCCGGTGGCCGGCTGTGAGCTCAACGTCGCGATCCGCACCGTGGAGTTCGACGCCGACGGGGGCGCAGTTCTGGGGGTGGGCGGCGGGATCACCGCGGACTCCGACGTCGACGCCGAATGGCAGGAATGCCTGCACAAGGCCGCACCGATCGTCGCCGCCGATCAGTCCCGGCAGCGCAGCACCGCGTCGTAGCGCTACCCGGCGTCGACGCGCGCAGGGCGCACCGCAGCCAAGGCCAGCGGCAGAAGGTGTTGGCGCGCATAGTGTTCGGCGTCGGCGCGGGTCTGCAGCGGTTCGTGGATCCGCTGGGTCAACACCAGCGAGTGAGTCAGTCGGACGAAGATCTCCGCCAGCCAGCGCGGATCGTCGACACCGATACCGCCATGCCGGTTGATCTTGGCGATGTGCCCGGCGAGGTAACTGGTCGCGAGTTCCAGCGCCGGCCCCGCGCCGGTGGTCAGCGCGGGCAACACCGCTTCGGGATCGGTTTCCAGCGTCCGGCTCAGCATCGGATGGGTGCAGACCCGCCAGCCCATCCGGGCTATTCGAACACCAACCTGCAGGGCCACACCGGCAATCGCCTCGGCGACGTGCTGATGCGCACCATCGGCAACGGACTGCTGGCCACCAGCGCCGACTTCGGGGCCCGCCAGAGCCTGTACGCGGCGTCGCAGGACCTGTCCGGCAACACCTTCGTCGGGCCGCGGTTCGCGGTCGTCGGCCGCAGCGGCCCGGTGGGCCGCAGTCTGCTGGCCAAGCGCGGCTCCACGGCCGCGGGGCTGTGGAGGTTGTCCGAGCAGCTCACCGGGGTGCAGTTTCCGGGGTAAGGCCTTTGCTCACCGCCGCAGCGGCGACCTACTTCGCGACGCGCGCGGCGATCTGGTCGCCGAGCCGGCGGCCCTGGTCGGTGATCTGCTGAGCGCAGGCGGTGACGTCGACGACGACGTTGGCCTCCGCCCGCAGCGCACGCTGGCAGGTCCACCTGACGTCTTGGCGGCTCTCGGCGATCGAGATCGTCGGCGGCACCCCGACAACGCCGGCCAGGCGCCAGGTCATGGGAGGTTGCTCCGCCTTGACGGTCACCACTTCCTGGTCCGCACACAGCCGCCACAGCGCCGCGGAGTTGGCCACGAACGCCTCGGCCCGCCCGGCATCGGGGAAGGACGCCACCGACTGAACGAAGTAGTGCTCCATGTTTTCAGCAGAGTCCCGCGCCTCGTTCCAGCGCAGGCCGGTGTAGCCGCTGTCGGTGTAGGTCAGCTCCTGTGCGGCGACGAGCGCTCCCAGGCAACCGGCCTTCGACAGGCCTCCCGGGTTCGTCATCGCCTCGGTCGAGACATCCCCGGCGGTCATCTGCGCGCCCATCACCGAGCTGATCTGGCTGTTGTCGAGCAGCAGCGCGGCAAGCTTCTCACCCTTGATCAGTCGCGGCGACGCCGCGAACCACCACAGCCCAGCGACGGCGAGCACGACGGCTGCCGCAGCCGCCCCGATCGTGATCCACCGCTTGGCGGGGCTTGCCTTGCCGTCCAATCCTGCAGTCAGTGCGCGTCTACTCAACCTGCCACCGCCTTCTCACCAGCGAGAAATCCACCGTTTCGGTTCCACGTACCGCCAGCCGGCGGCGGGCGTCGGTTCAATATAGTGCAGCCGCCACTCATCCACCGAATCGCTGACGCCCACCGCCTTTGCGACCATGTGGCTCGGGTGATTCCGAACCTCGTTACGGCGCCTGCCACCCAAATACCGCCTGCGTGGCATTGACGGTGTTCGTGCCGGTGCTCGCCGCCACCCAGATTGCGCCGGTCAACGGTGATACCGCGATGCCGTGCGGGATTCCGTTTTGAACGATGCCGCCCGGCGTGGCATCCCAGCTGCCCACTGACTGGTTGGTGGTCGGGTCGATGACCGTCACCGTGCCCGCAGCGTTGGCGCTCGTGACGTAGATCGCGCCCGCGTTCGGCGTGCCTGTCGGCGCAATCGCCACGCCAAAGGCCGCTGGCACGCCGGTGATGGTCTTGACGACCGCACCGGTGTCCGGGTTGATCACCGAGACCTGGCCCGAGGCGTTGCCGGCGACGTAGAGATACCCCGAGTACGCCCCGGTCGACTGAACCGCGATCCCCTCAATTCCGTTGCCCGCACCCACCGAGATCGTGCTGGTCACCGTGTTGCTGACGGGGTTGATCACCGACACCGTGTTGCTGCCCTCGTTGGTGACATAGACCATCCCGTTATTGGGGTCCACCGCAACGAACTGCGGTGTCACGCCGATTCCGGTGATCGCCGTCACGCTTGAATCTGACGGGTCATACACGTGCACCTGTCCGGTCGAAACAACGTAGACCTGCCCGTCGTTGCCGACCGCCACGCCCATCTGTGAACCGCCCGGGATGCTCACCGTGTGAACGGCGAAAGTAACCGGGTCGATCACCTTCAGACCACCGGCCACGGTGGTCACGTAGGCGTGCCCATCGGCACTGACCGCGACGTACTGCGGCGTAGGTGTTCCGCCCAGGTTGATGTCGGCGACGGTCGCACCAGTCGACGGATTGATGACCGTCACATCGTTGTGACCACCAATAAGCTGCGTGGAATTGACCACATAGACGTAGCCCGTGTTCGGATCCACCGCCACACCTTGAGGCGTGTGGAATCCGATGAGCGGCGAGTTCGCCACCTGTGAGCCTGGCACCGTCGCCGGCCGCAGCCCCGCCGGTCCGGTCGGCCCGGTCGGCCCGGTCGGTCCGGTCGCGCCAGTCGCCCCGGTAGCACCCGTGTCACCCGTAGCCCCGGTGTCACCCGTCGGACCCGTAGCCCCGGTCGAACCAGTCGCACCGGTGGCACCCGTAGCCCCGGTAGCACCCGTGGCACCAGTCGCCCCGGTGTCACCCGTAGCGCCGGTGTCACCCGTAGCGCCGGTAGCACCCGTGGCACCCGTCGCACCGGTCGCACCGGTCGCGCCCGTCGCACCGGTCGAACCAGTCGCACCGGTCGCGCCAGTCGCCCCGGTAGCACCCGTGTCACCCGTAGCCCCGGTGTCACCCGTCGGACCCGTGGCCCCG
>Ga0209023_10004592_pt1 | contig 15613 bp, 22 predicted proteins | sample LakOneMetagenome_FD_187468 | JGI IMG/M metagenome (GOLD analysis project Ga0209023, IMG submission 187468) | Freshwater and sediment microbial communities from Lake Erie, Canada (SPAdes) (version 2) | ecosystem: Environmental > Aquatic > Freshwater > Lentic | place: Lake Erie, Canada... | reverse complement strand
CACATCGCCGGCGCGCAGCACGATCACCTCGTCGCCCGGCCGCAGGTCTTTGCGGACGACGTCCTCCTCGTTGTGCAGCGTCGCCAGCTTCACCATCACGCCGCCGACGTGCACCGGCTCAAGCACCGCGAAGGGATGCAGATCACCGAACTTGCCGACGTTCCACAGCACGTCGTGCAGCGTGGTGACCGCCGTCGTCGGCGGGAACTTCCAGGCGATCGCCCAGCGCGGGTCGCGCCCGACGACCCCGAGCCGGCGCTGCAGCTCCAGCTCGTCGACCTTGATCACCACGCCGTCGATCTCGAAATCGAGGCTGCCGCGTCGCTCCTGCCAGCTGTGGCACCGTGCGACGACCTCGTCTTCGCTGGCGCAGGTCACGATGTCGGGGTTGACCGGGAAGCCGTGCTCTGCCAACCAGTCGAGCCCATCGCGGTGGCTCGTGAACGTCAGCCCCTCCGTCACGCCGATCGCATAGGCCCACATCGAGAGGGGCCGTTCCGCCGACTGCTTGGGATCCAACTGCCGAATGGCCCCTGCCGCAGCGTTGCGCGGGTTCATGAACGTGGACTCGCCGGCCTCTGCCCTGCGCTCGTTGACCGCCTGGAAATCCGGCAGCGACAGGTACACCTCGCCGCGGACCTCCAGCAGCGCCGGCACGTCCTCGCCGCTGATCCTCTGCGGGATCGATGCGATCGTCCGCAGGTTGTGGGTGACGTCCTCGCCGATCTCGCCGTTGCCGCGGGTGGCGCCGCGCTCCAGGACCCCGTCGCGGTACACGAGGGAGATCGCGAGCCCGTCGACCTTCGGCTCACAGACGTAGCGGAATTCTGGGTCGTCGATGCCCTCGCGCGCCAAGTGGTTGCGCATCCGCTGGGCCCAGGCCCGCAGTTCCTCGTCGGAGCGTGCGTTGGCCAGCGACAGCATCGGCTGCAGGTGCGTGACCTTCTCCAGCCCGCTGACCGCTTCGCCGCCGACGCGCTGCGTCGGCGAGTCCGGCGTGATCAGCTCCGGGTGCTCAGCCTCCAGTGCACGCAGTTCATCGAGCAGCCCGTCGTAGACGTCATCGCCGACCAGCGGGTCGTCGAGCACGTAATAGGCGCGATTGTGGCGCGCGAGTTCTTCGTGGAGCTCCGCCGCGCGCTGCTCGGGTGCTGCGCTCATCGGTCCAGCAGCCGCTCCAGATCGGCCTCATGCCACGGTCCGACGGCATCGTGATGGGTCAGGTCCAGGTGCAGCGGCGTGATCGCGATCTTGCCGGCGTGCACGGCGGCGACATCGGTGCCGGGTTCGTCGTGAAAGCCGGGCTCGGCGTTGTAGAGCACGTAATGGCCGGCGCCATCCTCGGCGATCTCGCCTTCGGGCTGCAGCGTGTCGTAGTAGACACGGCGCCCGATGCTGGTGACGTCGACGCCGGTCGCCGGCCCTGCAGGCACGTTGACGTTGAGCATCGTGCCGGCAGCGAGCGGAACGTCGGCCAGCACCGCGACCAGACGGGCCACGAATCGTGCAGCCTGACCGAACGGGTCGGCGTCATCGTGCGGCCGGCGCTCGCGCAGCCACTCCTGCGAGACGGCAATCGCCGGGATCCCCAGCACGACGCCCTCGAGCGCTGCTGCAACGGTGCCGGAGTACGTGATGTCGTCGCCCATGTTCGCGCCATGGTTGATACCCGAAATGACGAGGTCTGGACGCTCGGCGCCGGCAAGGCCGAGGTCCGCCAGCCGGACGCAGTCGACCGGCGTGCCGTCGGTCGCCCAGCCTGCGGCACCCTCGGCGAAGGCGAAGGGCGCGACGTGCACAGGGCGCTGGAACGTGATCCCGCGGCCGATCGCCGAGCGGTTGCTGTCTGGCGCGATGACCAGCAGATCGACCTCGGGCACCGCCAGCAGGGCGCGGCGCATCCGCTGCAGGCCGGCGGCTTCGATCCCATCGTCGTTGGTGAGGAGGACCCGCATCGGGCGCAGAAGGCTATGCGCTCACGCGGCGGTCGTCGTCGTAGTGGGCGCCGGTGAAGTAGAGCCCGTGTGGTGGCGCGGTGGGGCCGGCATGCTCGCGCGGGCGGCCTTCGAGCAGCGCAGTGAAGTTCTCCAGTGACCGCTCGCCCTTCCCCACCTCCAGCATCGTCCCAACGAGCGTGCGCACCATGTTGCGCATGAAGGCGTCCGCCGTGATCGACAGCGCCAGGACGTACTGCGATTCGCGCTCCCACGCAGCTGCGAGCACGTTGCGGTGGAAGTGGGTGTGGATCGTCTCGGTCGGCGTGAAGGGTGTGAAGTCGTGCTTGCCGATGATCGACGCCGCGGTCGCGGCCAGTGCAGCGTCGTCGAGCGGCACCGGAACGTGCAGGGCGCGATGGTGCTCGAACGGGTCGGCCGTGCGGCGTGCCAGGACGCGGTAGCGATAGCTGCGCGCCACGGCATCGCGCCGCGCGTCAAAGCCGTCTGAGGCCCAAGAGCACTCCATGACGCTGACGTCGTGCGGCAACAGCCGGTTCAGCCCGTACTTGGGGACCGGCGGCCCGGGATAGCTCGCCACCTGACCGGTGGCATGCACGCCCGCGTCGGTGCGACCGGCAACCGTGAGCGTGATCGGTTCACGCTCGCCGTGCACGCGGAACAGCGCGTGCTCCAGCGTCTCCTGCACCGTCCGCTGCCCGGGCTGGGTCGCCCAGCCGGCAAAGTCGGTGCCGTCATAGGCGACGGTGAGCCGCGTCGCTGGCAGTGTTCTAACGGTTGCCGAGCAGGCTCAGCAGCGAGAGGAAGATGTTGAGGATCGAGACGAAGATGCCCGTCGCGAGCCAGACCACGTCGTCCTCGTCGGCGTGCTTCTTGACATAGTTGAAGTCGACCAGGATCAGGCCTGCGGAGATGCCGATCACGGCGATGCTGAAGATCGGGTTGGCGTTGATGCCGGGAGCGAACAACAGGCCGATGATGCTGAGCCCGAAGAGCCCGAACATCGCGAAGCTCAGCGGCCGGATCCAGCTCGCCAGATCCTTCGACGTCGCGAGCCCCCAGGACCCCATCATCAAGACGATCAGTGCGGTACCGCCGGCCGCCTGGTAGAGCGCGTCCGGGCTCGTGGAGCGGTAGTAGTCCATCGTCGGCCCGAGCGCGATACCCATCACGAGCCCGATCGCGAAGAGCCAGGTGATACCCGGCGCACCCTTGCGCAGTGCCGGGATCCGCTGAGCAAAGAGCATCGCGATCGCACCGAACCACAGGATGATCGACGCGCTGTGGCTGATGTCCTCGTTGATGCCGATGACGATGCCCAGCGTGACGAAGCCGAGCGTCACGCCGACAAGGAACATCACCTGCCCGAAGATCGTCTGCGCGCTGACGCGCGTCCCGCCGAATGCCTGGGTCGCATTGCTGTAGTCGCTCATGGCAGGGATGGTAGCCGCGAGCGGCAGGGAACCACCAGAGACGACTCAGACCGGCTGCGCCGGTCTGTCCTGCCAGGGGGCGTTACACCAACTCGATGTAACACATCTCGGTCGCGTCGCTCTTGCGCGGACCGAGCTTCATGATCCGGGTGTAGCCACCCGGGCGCTCCGCATAGCGCGGCGCGACATCCTCAAACAGCTTGTGCACGATGAACTTGTCCTGACCGAGCGCGGACAGCGCCTGGCGACGAGCGTGCAGATCACCGCGCTTGGCGAGCGTGATCAGCTGCTCAACCTCGGGACGGACCGCCTTGGCCTTGGCCTCGGTCGTCTTGATCTTCTCGTGCTCAATGATCTCCTTGCAGAGATTGGCGAGCAGCGCCTTGCGGTGCGCCTTGTCGCGGCTGAGCTTGTGACGGGTCTTCTGATGGCGCATCGCTACTGCTCTCAGTCGTCGCGCAGACCAAGGCCGCGCGCGTTCAGGGTCTCAATGACCTCATCGATCGACTTCTTGCCGAAGTTCGGAATCGCGGCGAGCTCGCCCTCAGACTTGGTGATCAGGTCACCCACGGTCTGAATGCCCGCCCGCTTGAGGCAGTTGTAGGACCGGACGCCGAGCTCGAGCTCCTCGATCAGGATGTCGTGCATCGGGCCCTGGGACGCCGGGGCGCTCGCACCGGCGCCGGCCAGACCGGCGAGCGGATCGAGATCCAGACCACCGATCGCCGCAGCCGGGCCGCCCGGGATCGCGCGCAGTTCCTCGACGCGCTCGGGATCGGTGAAGATCGCGAGCTGCGAGATCAGGATCTCGGCGGCTTCACGCATCGCCGTCTGCGGATCGATCGAACCGTCGGTCTCGATATCGAGCGTGAGGCGGTCGAAGTCGGTGCGTTGACCGACGCGGGCCTGCTCGACCGAGTAGGCGACGCGGCGAACCGGCGAGAAGATCGAGTCGATCGGGATGACGCCGATCGGCTGGTCGGGCGACTTGTTGTCCTCGGAAGGGCTGTAGCCGCGGCCACGGCCGATCGTCATGTACATCTCGAGCTTGGACTTCTTCTCCAGCGTCGCAATGTGCACCGACGGGTTGAGCACCTCGACGCCGGCCGGCAGGTCGATGTCCTTGGCGGTGATCTCACCGGGGCCGGTTACGACGAGCGGTGCCTCGACCTCGGTGGCGTCCGAGTGCATGCGGCAGACGATGCCCTTGAGGTTCAGGATGACGTCGGTGACGTCCTCGGTCACGCCGCTGATCGTCGAGAACTCGTGCGCAACGCCCTCGATCCGGACGCTGGTGACGGCAGAGCCGGACAGCGAGCTGAGCAGCACGCGGCGCAAGGAGTTGCCGAAGGTGTAGCCGAAGCCACGGTCCAGCGGTTCGATCGTGAACGAGCCGCGGTTCTCCTCGACGGATTCGCTGGTGATACGGGGAATCTGGAAGTCGAGCACTGAGGTCCTGTCTCTTGTGGGTCTGCTCCGGCGGGACGCCGCCGAATCGGTCGTTGTCGTGCGACGGCCGGTGGCCGGCGAACGCTTCGACTGGTGTTACTTGGAGTACAGCTCAACGATGAGCTGCTCCTGCACGGGTGTCGTGATCTCACGACGGTCGGGCAGGCGGAGAACTTTGGCGGTCAGGCCGTCATGGTCGGCCTCCAGCCACGCGGGCACCTGAGCGGTCAGCTCAGTGGCGTCGCGGATGATGGCCTCAGCACCGGTACCCGACTTGACGGCGAGCACGTCGCCCTCACGGACCTGGTAGCTGGGGATGTCGACCCGACGACCGTTCACGGTCCAGTGACCGTGACGGATCATCTGGCGCGCCTGGCGGCGGGATGCCGCGAAGCCGAGCCGGACGACGACGTTGTCAAAGCGGGATTCGAGCAGGCGCAGCAGATTCTCGCCCGTGATGCCCTCCTGGCGGGAGGCCTTCACGTAGTAGCGGTGGAACTGCGTCTCGAGCACGCCGTAGTAGCGGCGCGCCTTCTGCTTCTCACGCAGCTGCACGCGGTACTCGGACTGCTTCTGCCGGCCACGGCCATGATCGCCGGGCGGGTAGGCGCGGCGTTCGATGCCGCACTTGTCGGTCAGGCAACGCTCGCCCTTGAGGAAGAGCTTCTGCCCTTCACGGCGGCACTGCTTGCACTGGGGGCCTGTGTCACGAGCCATAAATCTTCAATCCTTAGACGCGGCGCCGCTTGCGCGGGCGGCATCCGTTGTGCGCTTGTGGGGTGACGTCGCGAACGACGGTGACCTCGAGGCCTGCGGCCTGGAGGGAGCGAATCGCGGTCTCTCGGCCGGAGCCGGGACCCTTGACGAACACCTCGACCTTCTGCAGACCCTGCTCGATGCCCTTGCGAGCAGCAGCGTCGGCAGTGACCTGCGCGGCGAACGGCGTCGACTTGCGGGAGCCCTTGAAGCCGGCACCGCCGGCGGACTCCCACGCGATCACGTTGCCGCTCGTGTCGGTCAGCGAGACGATCGTGTTGTTGAACGAGGTCTTGATGTGCGCCTGGCCGATCGGAATGTTCTTCTTGGCCTTGCGGCGACCACGCGCTGGACGCTTCGGTGCGGGCATTACTTGCCAGCCTTTTTCTTACCAGCGATGGACATGCGCTTGGGACCCTTGCGGGTGCGGGCGTTGGTCTTGGTCTTCTGACCACGGACCGGCAGACCGCGACGGTGACGGATGCCGCGGTAGCAACCGATCTCCATCAGGCGCTTGATGTTCTGTGAACGCTCGCGACGGAGGTCACCTTCGACGACCAGATCCTCGACGGCTTCACGCAGGCGTGAGACCTCGTCTTCGGTCAGGTCGCGGACGTAGGTGTCGCGGTTGATCTTCTGTTCATCGAGGAGGCGGTTCGATGTCGACCGACCGATCCCGTAGATGTACGTCAGACCGACTTCGACGCGCTTGTTGAGGGGGACGTTAACCCCGGCGATTCGTGCCATGGCCGAGCTACCCCTGCCGCTGCTTGTGGCGGGGGTTCTGGCAGATCACGAGCACCGCGCCATGGCGGCGGATGATCTTGCACTTTTCGCACATCGGTTTGACCGACGGTCGTACCTTCAATGGTCCCTTTCGAAGAGTTATAAGCCCGAGAACCGGCTGTGGCTGCCGCGAGGGCTGCCGATGCCGCAATTCCGGGACGCGCACGGCAGGGGCGTGCGCGAACACGAATCGATCAAGATAGCAAAGAGGTTCGGGATACGTCCTGTCGGGGCTCCGTGACCGGAAGCTCCAGCATCGATTGCGGCGCCGACGGCTCGCCCAGACGCACGGCACCGATCCCCAGCAACACCAGCAAGCCGCCGCCGATCTGCACGACCCGAACCGATTCGCCGAGCAGCAGCCAGGCGAAGAGCGCCGCGAACAGGACCTCGGTCAACGCGACAAACGACATCAGCCGCGCACCGAGCAGCCGCGCGGCGGTGACGCCCAGCGCGTAGGCAAGCGCCGCCGTGACCAGGGCCAGCAGCAGGGCGGTGACCCACCACGGCAGATTGCCGCCGCCAATGGACGCATCCGCCCTAGCCGCGCTGAAGGACTGCAGCCCGGTCACTGCCACCAGGGACAGCACGACTGCACCGACGCCGATACCGCCCGTGGCGAGGACGAGCGGTGGCAGCTCCGACCGGCCGTGGGCCGACAGCAGGAAGTAGCCGGCGGCGCCGACCATCGCGCCGAGCGACCAGAACAACCCCGTGAGCGACACGGTCACCCCGTCGAGGACGCCAAGGACCGCGATCAGGCCGAGGATCGCCAGCGCCGCCCCGATCAGCGTCAACCGCGTCGGCCGTTGATCCTGCAGCACCCAGAGCCACACCAAGATCGCGATCGGCGCCGTGTACTCGATCAGCAGCGCAACGGCGACGGGCATTGCGGCGACGGCACTGAAGAAGCACAGCTGCGCGCCCGAGACCGCGAGCAGCCCGAACCACACGATGCGCGAAGACTCTGACCGAACAAGGTCCCACCGTCCTCCCAGCACCGCAAGCGCCGGCAGCAGCAGAATGAAGAAGGCCCCCCACGTCCGAACCGTGACGGCAGCGATCGGGCTCCAGCCCGTATCGATCAGGCCGCGGGCGAGCGGACCGGAGAGGGCGAACGCGGCGGACGAGGCGACGGCGAGCGCCAGCCCGGTCAGTCCATCAGAGCGCGTTGTCGCCTTCATGCCAAGGCGTCAGCACGCGCGGGCCGTCCTCGGTCACGGCGATCGTGAACTCAAAGTGCGCGGCGAGCGAGCCGTCCTTGCTGTAGATCGCCCAGTGGTCCTCGCCCTCGTAGACCTCCGGCTGCCCGACGGTGGTCATCGGCTCGACCGCGAACACCATGCCGGGCTCGAGCCTCGGCCCACGACCGGCCGGGCCGTAGTTGGGGATCTGCGGGTCCTCGTGCATGTCCCGCCCCACGCCGTGACCGACGAGCGAACGAACGACCGCGAACCCGTCGGCCTCGACCACCGTCTGGACCGCGTTGGAGATGTCGCCAAGGCGGCCGTCCGCCTGACACGCATCGACGGCAGCCATCAACGAGGCCCGAGTCGACGCGATCAACTTCTCGGCGACCGGCGAGATCTCACCGACAGGGACGGTGACGGCCGCGTCCGCGACCCACCCGTCGAGGGTGACGCCCACGTCGATCGACAGGATCGAGCCCTCGGCCAGCGGCTCATCGTTCGGGATGCCGTGCACGACCATGTGGTCGGGTGAGGCGCAGATGGATCCGGGGAAGCCGCTGTAGCCCTTGAACGTCGGCACGCCTCCCGCATCGCGGATCAGCTGCTCAACGGCCTGATCGATCTCGAGCGTCGACACGCCCGGTTTCACCATCCTGGCCGCCTGCTGCAAGACCTGGGTATGGACGGCGCCCGCTGCTGCCATCTTTTCCAGCTCGCGGGGTGACTTCTTGTGGATCACGGCGTGAGCGGCTAGGCCTCGTCCTCACGCCGCAGCGTGTGAACGGTGGCGCGTACGTGCTCGTACACCTTGGCCGCCGGCGGAGTGCCGTCGAAGCTGTGCAGCAGGCCGAGCTCTTCGTAGTAGGCGATCAAGGGGCTGGTCTGCTCGTGGTAGACCGCCAGGCGCTTGCGCACGGTCTCCGGCTTGTCATCGTCGCGCTGGATCAGCGGCGAGCCGTCGACGTCACAGACGCCGTCGACCTTCGGCGGGTCGAACTCGACGTGGTAGACGCGGCCGTTCTCGCTCACGCGGCGGCCGGAGATACGGCGCTCGATCTCCTCGTCGGGCGCCTCGATCAGCAGGACGGCCGTGAGATCGCGGCCGAGCTTCTGCAGCGCCGCCCCCAGCGCATCGGCCTGCGGGACCGTGCGCGGGAAGCCGTCAAGCAGAAAACCGTCCTCGGCCTCCGGAGTGTTGATCGCATCAACGATCACGCCGATGATCACCTCGTCCGGAACGAGCTCACCAGCGTCCATGTAGCCCTTCGCCGTCGTGCCCAGCTCGGTGCCGTCCTTGACCGCCTTGCGCAGAATGTCACCGGTCGCGAAGTACGGCAGACCGAAGTCCTCGGTCAACCGCTCGGCCTGGGTGCCCTTGCCGGCACCCGGCGGTCCCAGCAAGATGAGATTCAGTTGCGACACGGCCGTTGAGAGTACTGGAGTTGTGGTGCTTGGCGCGGGTGGTGGGTTGTCGGGTGGCCGGGTCATGCCCTCGCCGAACGTACGCTTCGCCTTCGGCTCCGCTCCCACATGTTCGGACTCGGGCACGCCCGACCACCCGCCAACCCCCAGCGCCAAAGCCACGACCCAGACAAGCCACGAGTGACGCACCAGGGTTGAGCTTTTCAAGCTATGACGAAGCGAAGCGCCCGTGGTAGGGCGGCGAGGGTGCGGGCGTCCCCGCGTCCGAACATGTGGGAGCGACGGCGAAGCCGGAGCGTACGTTCGGCAAGGGGACGACCCGCACCCTCGCCGCGGAAGGACCACAAGCGCTTAGCGCAAGAACCCCTCATAATTTCGCATCATCAGCTGCGACTCGAGCTGTTTCATCGTGTCGAGCGCCACGCCGATGACGATCAGCAGCGACGTGCCACCGAACGAGAAGGCGCTGGCGGCGCCGGTGAAGGCGATCAGGATTGTCGGCAGGGCTGCGACCGCGGCGAGATACAGGGCGCCCGGGAACGTCAGGCGCGCGAGGATCCGGTCGAGGAATTCGGCGGTGGGGCGACCGGGACGGACGCCGGGGATGAAACCCCCGTGCTTCTTCAGGTTCTCCGCCTGATCGACAGGGTTGAACTGGATCGCCGTGTAGAAGTACGTGAAGAGGATGATGAAGATCGTCTCGCCGATGATGTACGGCGCATGAGACGGGCTGAAGAAGTTCGCCATGTCCTGGAAGAACGGCTTCTGGATCAGCTGGCCGACGGTCGGCGGGAAGGCCATGATCGAGGCGGCGAAGATGACGGGGATGACGCCGGCCATGTTGACACGCAGCGGCAGATAGGTCTGTCCACCGCCGCTCATGCGGCGACCGATGACGCGCTTGGCGTACTGCACGGGAATGCGGCGCTGACCCTCCTGGATGAAGACGATCGCCGCGACGATCCCGAGTGCCAGGAACGGCATCATCACCTTGAACACCTGGTCGGTGCTGTTGGCCCAGTAGGAGAGGCCCTGCGGCAGCCGCGAGACGATCGACGCGAAGATCATCAGCGAGATGCCGTTACCGATGCCGCGCTGCGTGATCAGCTCACCGAGCCACATCAAGAGCACCGTGCCGGTGGTCAGCGACATCACGATCAGGAAGACCGTGCCGACAGTGAAGTCGGGAATGATCGGGTTGTTCGCGCTACCGAAGGACTTGAAGAGGAAGACGTAGCCGATCGACTGCGCGAACGCCAGGCCGACGGTCAGGTAGCGCGTGTACTGCGTGATCCGCGCCTGCCCCACCTCGCCCTCCTTGGAGAGCTTCTCCAGCGAGGGAACCACCACGGTCAGCAGCTGCAGGATGATGCTCGCGGTGATGTACGGCATGATGCCGAGCGCGAACAGCGCGATCCGGCTGAGACTGCCGCCCGAGAAGGTGTTGAGCAGGTTGAGGATGCCCCCACCCTTGAACTGATCCTTGACGTCGTTGACCGCAGAGAGGTCAACGCCGGGCACCGGGACATGCGACCCCACGCGGTACAGCGCCAACATCGCCGCTGTGAACAGCAGCTTCTTGCGGATCTCCGCAACGGTGAAGGCACTGAGGATCGTGGAAAGCATTACCGAGACAGACTAGGCGTCGAGAACGACGACGGTGCCGCCTGCAGCCTCAATGGCATCCTTCGCCGCGCCGCTGAACTTGTGCGCGTGCACGGTCATCGGCTTGGTGATCGCGCCCTTGGCGAGGATCTTGACCGGCACATCCTTGCCCTTGGCGAGACCAGCATCACGCAGCGCTTCGAGCGTCACGTCGGCGCCCTTGTCGAAGCGGCGCTCCAGGTCCTGCACATTGACGCCCTGCGTGTGCGTCCGGAACGGCTCGAACGGCATCGACTTCTTCATGTTCGGCCCGCGCAACTTGCGCAGCCGCATATGAATCGGCATCTGGCCGCCCTCGAACCGCGCACGGTCCTTCGAGCCTGCGCGTGAGCCCGCGCCCTTGTGGCCGCGGCCGGAGGTCTTGCCCCAGCCCGAGCCATGACCGCGACCGATCCGCTTGCGGCGGTGGCGCGAACCCGGGTTCGGCTGCAGGGTGTTGAGGCCGATTGGGCCCTCAGGTGTTTCTTCAGGTTTGGTCGGGTCAGCCATGGTTACTCCCCTTCCACCTTGATCAGGTGGCGGACGCGATGCAACATCCCCAGGGTCTGGGGTGAGTCATCGACTTCGACGGTCTGGCCGATCTTGCGCAGCTTCAGCGACTTGAGCGTCTCCAGCTGGCGCTTGGTCGAGCCATTCTTGCTCTTGATCTGGGTGATCTTCGGCACTACGCCTCGACCTCCTCGGCCTCGGTGTCTTCAGGTGAACCCTGGCCTGAAGAGTCGGCGTCAGCCGAGTCTTCGACGGAATCCGCGTCAGCGGACTCCGCGACTGCGTCGGCAGCTGCCTCGGTCTCGGCCGGGGTTGCCTCTGCGCCGCCCTCACCGGTCGGCGTTGCCGCCTCGATCGCCGCTTCTGCAGCAGCTTCGCTCTCGGCGAGATGCTCCGCCGCGTCGTCGGCCGAAATCGTCTCCGACGCACCGTGGTTCGGCTCGAGACCGAGCACCTCGGCGATCGACAGACCGCGGACCTGGGCAACTTCGTCGGGCATCCGCAGGTCCTTGAGACCGGCGACCGTTGCCTTGACGAGGTTGATCGGGTTCTGCGTACCGAGCGACTTGGAAAGGATGTCGTGGATACCGGCGAGCTCCAGTACGGCGCGCACACCACCGCCGGCGATCACACCAGTACCCGGCGACGCCGGCTTCAGCAGCACGCGGCCAGAGCCGAAGACGCCTTCGACCTGGTGGGTGATCGTCGAGCCGTGCTTCGGCACGGTGAAGAGGTTCTTCTTGGCCTGATCGACGCCCTTCTGGATCGCGATCGGCACCTCGTTGGCCTTGCCGTAACCGATGCCGACGACCGAGTTCTCATCGCCGACGACCACGAGGGCCGTGAACGAGAACCGACGGCCGCCCTTGACGACCTTGGCGACGCGGTTGATCTCCACGACCCGCTCCTGCAGGTCGAGACCGGCCGGGCTGACGATGCGATCCGAAAAACTGTGATGCCTCATACGGCAATCCCTCCCTCGCGGACGCCTTCAGCGAACGCCTTGACGTGCCCGTGGTACTGGTAGCCGCCGCGATCGAAGACCGCGGTCTCCACACCGGCAGCCTTCGCGCGCTCGGCCAGCAGCTCGCCGGCCTTCGTGGCGCGCTCGGCGACCTTCAGCTTGCGCAGCTCGGGCTCGGTCCACTGGACCGAGGTGAGCGTGGTGCCCGACGCGTCGTCGATGAGCTGCGCATTGATGCCGCGGTTGGAACGGAAGACCGAGATGCGCGGCCGCTCGGCCGTGCCGGTGATCTTCGCGCGGACGCGGCGGCGGCGCTTGAGGCGCCGCTTGGGTGCAGTGATCTTGGCCATTACGCTCGTTTACCGACCTTCCGGGCGACGTATTCGCCCTCGTACCGAATGCCCTTGCCCTTGTACGGCTCTGGCGGGCGTTGCTTACGGATGTTGGCGGCGATCTCGCCGACCGCCTGCTTGGAGATGCCACGCACGACGATCTTCGTCGGCGTCGGAACATCGAACTCCACGCCCTCGGGCGCGTCGATGTTGACGGGATGCGAGTAGCCGAGCGCCATCTCGAGGTTCTTGCCCTTGAGCGCTGCGCGGTAACCGACGCCCTGGATCTCCAGCGTCTTCTCGTAGCCGTTGGTCACGCCTTCGACCATGTTGGCGACGAGCGAGCGGGTGAGGCCGTGCAGCGCGCGGTGCTCACCACGGTCGGTCGGGCGGGTCACGGTCAGCGTGTCGCCGTCCTGGGTCACGCTGATGTCGCGATTGATGCGCTCAGAGAGCTCACCCTTCGGACCAGCGACCTTGACGAGCTCCGGCTCGATCGTGACCGTCACACCTGACGGCACGGGGATGGGTTTACGTCCAATACGGCTCATCAGCTACCAGACCTTGGCCACGACTTCGCCGCCGATACCGCGCTTGCGAGCTTCGTGCCCGGTCATGACGCCCTGCGACGTCGAGATGATCGTCGTGCCCATGCCGCCGAGCACCTTGGGGATGCCCGTCGCCGGCACGTAGTACCGCTGCCCCGGACGCGACGCGCGCTCCAGGCCTGCGAGGACCGGCTTGCGCTGGTCGGTGTACTTGAGCTGGATACGCAGCGTCGGACGCGGGCTGCCCGGGACGGGGTCCGCGGTCTCCCACGCCTCGATGTATCCCTGCTCGGCAAGGATGCGCGTCATCTCTTTCTTGAGACGGCTCGATGGAATCTCAACGATGTCGTGCTGGGCACGAATCGCGTTACGGATGCGGGTGAGATAGTCCGCGACTGGATCTGTCATTGACATACGCGGGCCTCCTTACCAGCTCGACTTGGTCATACCGGGGATGTATCCGTTATGCGCGAGGTCGCGCAGACAGATTCGGCACACGCCGAACTTGCGGTAGACAGCGCGCGGACGACCGCACTTGCTGCACCGGGTGTACTCCCTGGTCTTGTACTTGGATCCACGCGCCTGGCGGACCTTCTGGGATGTCTTAGCCACGGTCTAGCTCTCCTCTGTGGGCTTCTCGGTGCTCACGTACGGGTTGCCGTCCTTGCTGAACGGCATACCGAACGCCTCGAGCAGCGCGTACGCCTCGGGGTCCGTTTGCGCGGAGGTGGTGATGGTGATGTCGAGTCCGCGCACCGCATCAACGGCGTCGTAATCGATCTCGGGAAAAATGATCTGCTCTTTGACGCCCATGGAGTAGTTGCCACGACCGTCAAACGACTTCGGCTTGAGTCCACGGAAGTCGCGGACGCGCGGCAGCGCGACCGTGATCAGGCGGTCCAGGAACTCATATGCCCGATCGCCGCGCAACGTAACGCTGATGCCGACCGGCATCTCTTCGCGAACCTTGAACTGGGCGATCGACTTGCGGGCGCGGCGGACGTTCGGCTTCTGGCCGGCGATCGTCGCGAGCTGCTCGGTTGCCGCCTCGAGGACCTTGGAGTCCTGCTTGGCATCACCGACACCCATGTTGAGCGTGATCTTCTGGATCTTCGGAGCCTGCATCACCGTCGAGTAGCCGAACCGCTCAATGAGCTTGGGTCGGATCTCGTCGAGATACTGGGTCTTGAAGCGGGCTGTTTCTGCGGTTTCGGTCATGACTAGTCGAGCTTGCTTCCGGATGCACGGCTGACGCGCTGGCGCTTCTTGCCGTCACGTGTGATGCCGACCCGCGTGCGCTTCTTGGTCTCGGGGTCGAGCAGCATCACGTTGGAGATGTGGATGGGACCTTCGCGCTCGATCACGCCGGACTCGGCGTTCGGGTTGAGTGCGCTCGGGCGCTGATGACGCTTGACGATGTTGATGCCCTCGACGACGACCCGATCCTTCTTCGGGTCGACGCGCTGCACCTTGCCGGTCTTGCCGCGGTCCTTGCCGCTGATGACAACGACCGAGTCACCGCTACGAATCTTGGCGGCCATGGTTAGAGCACCTCCGGTGCGAGCGAGATGATCTTCATGTAGTTGCGGTCACGCAGCTCACGAGCGACCGGTCCAAAGATGCGGGTGCCGCGCGGGTTGCCGGTCGCGTCGATGATCACGGCGGCGTTCTCGTCGAAGCGGATGTAGGTGCCGTCGTCGCGACCGAACTCCTTCTTGGTCCGCACGACGACGGCCTTGACGACCTCGCCCTTCTTGACGGTGCCCTGCGGCGACGCGGTCTTGACGGTCGCGGTGATGATGTCGCCGACGTGCGCGTAGCGGCGCTTGGAACCACCCTGGACGCGGATCACGAGGATCTCGCGCGCGCCGCTGTTGTCGGCCACCTTGAGGCGTGTCTCGTTTTGGATCATGCGTTCGAACCTCCGTTACCTGGAAGTTCGGTCTTGACCGAACTTCCGACGGAATTCGCGCAAGCGAATTTCGCGATCATCGAGCGCGCTCCAGGATCTCGGTCAGGCGCCAGCGCTTGGTCGCGCTGAGCGGACGGGACTCGATCACCTTGACGCGGTCACCGATGTTGGCGTCGTTCTTCTCGTCATGCGCGTGCAGCGTCGACGAGGAGCGGACGATCTTCTGGTACTTGCGGTGACGACGAGCGGTGTCGATACGAACAGTGATCGTCTTGTCGGCCTTGTTCGAGACGACGATGCCGAGGCGCTCCTTCGGGGCACCCGGGCCGTGCTCGCTGGTGGAGACGGTCTTCTTCGGACCCGCCTCGCCACGCTTCTTGGCGTCACGTTCGCGGCGGTTCTTGCGCGTGCGGGAGCGAGCCGCGCGCTTGAGCTTCCGCTCGGCGTCGCGCTCCTCCTGCGTGGCATGACGACGCTGGCCGCGCGACGCGCGAACCTCGGCCTTCTTCTCCTTCGCCGTCTTCTCGGCGACCGGCTCGGCGGCCTCCTCCTCGGCGGCGGTGGGCTCCTCTGCAGGCGCCTCGTCCTCCGCGGCAGGCTCTTCGGCCGGAGCCTCGTCAGCCGGGGCGTCCTCAGCCACGGACTCCTCGGCAGGAGCCTCCTCTGACACAGGCTCCTCAGCCGGTGCGTCCTCGGACGGGGCGTCCGAGGA
>Ga0209023_10004591_pt1 | contig 15620 bp, 15 predicted proteins | sample LakOneMetagenome_FD_187468 | JGI IMG/M metagenome (GOLD analysis project Ga0209023, IMG submission 187468) | Freshwater and sediment microbial communities from Lake Erie, Canada (SPAdes) (version 2) | ecosystem: Environmental > Aquatic > Freshwater > Lentic | place: Lake Erie, Canada... | reverse complement strand
CCACGCGGCAGGCCAGCCGCCCGCCAGACCGAGCAGGTGCAGATGGCTTTCCTTGGTGCGCCAGCGTCCGTCGATGGCTGCGCTCTTGTCGGCTGCGTAGGCCCAGAATGTGATGGCGTTGACTGCTACCGCAGCGGCCAGCGTGGGGGCCAGTGGCAGCTGGCGCGTCCAGATGCCCCAGGCCAGCAGGGCAAGCCATCCGAAGATCAGCAGCAGCGCCAGGCTGCCGGATGCCGGGCCGCCCGCAGCCTCCCGTGGTCGGCGTCGCCGTGGGCTGCGAGGGGCCCGCGCTGTGCTGCCCGCATGGCTGCGCTGATGTTGCTGTTGCTGCTGATGCGGTGCGGCGCGGGGTGGCTCGGCGCGCGCAGGGCGGGCGCTCGCAGCCCATGGCTCCGCCGCTGTCGGTTGTACCGCCATGGCCCGCGGTCCCTTGCCGCCGACGTGGATCTCTTCGTACTAGACGGCCAGGCCTTCACGGGGCGGAGCGCTACCGCGAAAGTCGCGCACATGAAAGAACACATCGGCCGACGTGCCGGGGCTGCGGATGAAGCCGAAAGCGCGCGTGGCGTCCCAGCGGATGACGGTGCCTTGCTTTTGCATCGGTTGTCGGTGCCTCAGGCCAGGGTGTGCAGCGGAATGTCCTGTGCAGCCGCCAGCGCATCGAGCTGCGCACGCGTCTGGCTATGCAGAAAGCGGGCCACCGCCTGGTGCGTGGCGGGGGAGCGCAGCACGTCGGCATCGCCCGTGGCGGGCAGGCCTGCGGCGGCACACAGGCGCGCGGCAAAGTGCGGCTCCAGCGCAGCCACGGCTACGCGGCCGTCGGCACAGGGGTAGATGCGGTAGCCCGCGTGGCGGCCGCCCACGTCGCCGTCGGGCGTGGTCAGCCCCCAGTCGCGGGGCTGGGCCAGCCATGCGGCAGCGTCGGCCAGCGCGACTTCGATGCACACGCCGCTGCCGGTGTGGGCGCGCTCCAGCAGCGCCTGCAGCACGGCTTCGCTGGCCATCAGCGCGCCGCCCATGTCGGCGTAGAGCGTGGGGGGCATCTCGGTGCCTGTCACCAGCCCGGCGTCGGCCAGGTAGGTAAGGTCGTGGCCAGGCTCCTCGGCCCGTTCGGCCGCGGCGCCCACGATGCGCACCAGCGACAGGCGCGGGTAGCGCGCATGCAGCGCATCCCATGCCAGGCCCAGCTTGGCCAGCGCCGACGGCCGAAAGGAGGTGATCAGCACATCGGTGCGCACCAGCTCTTCATGCAGCGCAGTCTGCCCTTCAGGCGTCTTGAGGTGGGCCTGCACCACCCGCACGCCCGCGTGCAGCGTGGCGTAGGCGGCGGGGCTGTAGATGCCCATGGGGTCGGCGCTGGGGTGGCCGAGCACGGGAGGCGGCTCCAGCTTGGTGCAGTCTGCGCCCATGCGGGCACAGCGCATCAGCGCGGCGGGGCCGGGCAGGTTGAGCGCCAGGCTCAGGATGCGGGTGTTGCGCAGGGGCAGTGGCCGGGTGGTGGTGTCCGAGGGAGCGTTCTGAGCAGTCATGGATGTCATGGCGATGGCGGCGATGGCGTGGGGTGGCACAGAGCGCAGGCGGCGGGGCATTGCATCCGGCAGGCCGACGTCGCTTGGAACTTTTGGCAGCGGCAAGCGCTCCCTCCCAGCGTTTATACATAATTTGTTACGCTTCCTGATCCATGCAACGCAGAACCTCAATGGCCGCCCTGGCCGGCCTGGCCACTTTTCCGGGAGCTTTCTCCATGACTTCTTTGAGCCATGCCGCCGTATTGCCCCAGCTGCAGGCCTTGAAGCCATCGCCCCGCATGCCGGTGCTGTTCGTGGGCCATGGGAGCCCGATGAACGCTATCGAGGACAACGCCTGGCGCCGCACCTGGCAGGCCACAGGCGTGGAACTGCTGGCGCGCGCGGTGCAGCCGCAACTCATCCTGTGCGTGTCGGCCCACTGGCTCACGCGGGGTGGCTGGCAGGTTACCGGCATGGCGCAGCCCAAGACGATCCATGATTTCGGCGGCTTTCCGCAGGCGCTGTTCGACCAGCAGTACCCCGCGCCGGGCGCGCCCGTGGTGGCGCGCGGCCTGGCCCGGGAGCTGAAGTCTCCGGCCACCGGTGCGGCGCTGGGCGTGGACGAGGGCGAATGGGGGCTGGACCACGGTACGTGGTCGGTCCTCAAGCCCATGTTTCCCAAGGCGAACATTCCGGTGCTGCAGTTGTCCATGGACTACAGCCGCGCTCCGGCCGAGCACTATGCGCTGGGCCAGCAATTGAAGGGCCTGCGCGACCGCGGCGTGCTGATCGTCGGCAGCGGCAACATCGTGCACAACCTGCGCGCATCGCGCCGCGGCTCTGCCGCCAACGAAGCCTACGACTGGGCCACCGAGTTCGACACGGTGGTGCAGGACCAGATCAAGAAGGGCCAACTGGGCGCCCTGCAAGACTTTCAGAGGCTGGGCGCTGTGGCCCAGCAGGCGCACCCTACGCACGAGCACTACCTGCCTCTGCTGTATGCAGCCGGTGCGGTGGATGCGAGCGAGATGCCGCGGTTTTTCAACACGGGCTATCAGTCGGCATCGATCTCGATGCGGTCGGTGTGGTGGGGCTGAAAGGTGTGAGAGCGCAGGCCGCCGGCCACCAGAGAATCACCGGCACCTGATTCCCCGGTGGCGGGCCGTAGGAGGGGCTCGGCAAGTCCATCTGGAGCGGCCGCGGTAGCCTACACCGCGTCAGGCTTTAGGCCGACCAAGCGGGGTCGGCAGCGGGACCATAGTCAACCTCAAAGTGATCCGTCAGGACCATCGATTGCGACGGCCTGGGTGCGTCATTCGAGTGCCTGGGTCCCGTCCGCTTTCCATCCTTTTCCGCTTTGCGCCATGACGCTTCCATTGCCCCCGCTTTCCGCAGTGCCAGATCGGACACGTTCATGGACCCGGCCATTGACCCGTTGGCTGGGCAAGATGGTGCGCAGCATGCGCAGCGGACGCCTGAAGGTACCACCCCGCCGCGTGATGGTGTGGTCTGTGTTCTCAGCCGTGCCCATGACCATGGTCGTGCTGCTGGGCACCTATCTGTCCTATCACTTTCACCATCAACTGGTGCAAAGCCGATCCCAGGTCGATTACACCCACCGGGTGCTGGGCGAGGTCCAGCAGTTGTTCATCTTGCTGCAGGACGCTGAGACGGGTCAACGCGGCTTCGTCATCACGGGCGAAAACGGCTACTTGCACCCGTACGAAGCAGCGGTAGAGGCGACCGTGCCGACGTTCGCCCGGCTGCGAGAGCTACTGGTCGGAAGCGCGATTCAGAACGCGCAGATGGACCGGCTGGAGAGCCTGATAGATGCCAAGCTGGCGGAGCTGCGCGAGGTGATCGAGCTGCGCCGCAGAAACGGTTTTGCACCCGCCGGGGCCAGGATTGCCATGGGCCAAGGCAAACAGCTGATGGACGCCGTCCGCGCGGAGGTGGACGAGGTCGTGCGCACCGAGAAGTCGCTGTTGAACCAGCGGCAAGAGATCGCCAAGCTGCGGGAGCGCGAGCTGATGAAGGTGGGCATGTATGTGGCGGCGCTGTCCATCCTGATGCGCATCGTGTTGGCGCTGACGCTGGTGCAGTTGCGCAAGCGCCGAGTCCTGGTTTAGCAGCAGGCAAAAACGGACAAAGGGCGCGCCACCAAAGTCTCAGCGAGCGCTTTCCTGCAGGCCGTGGATGTCCAGCCAACTCCAGCGCTCGCGGTAGCTCCGTGCCTTGGCCTCGAACAGCGGCAGGTGGGGGCACGACGGGTTGGGCCGCAGGATGCCTGCGTACAGCTCCTGCAAGCCATAGGGCGCGTACAGCGTTGGCGCACCATTGGCTGGCCCAGGCTGCAAACCCACGCAGGTACAGGGCACCAGAAACCGCCCGATGCCATCACGCGATGACTGCAGCGCATCGTACGGAAAGCCGAACCACTGCTCGTACCACAGATGCACCCGGGCCTGGTTCTTGGCTTCCACGGTGATCGGCAGGTCGGCAAACAGGGCGGTAACGCGGGCCTGCACCTGGTGTTCTGCACCCTCCGACAGGTCTGCAGCGTCGAAGTAGAACAGGTCGTAGTCCTTGATGTTCGCCGTGGGCGCCAGCCCGGAGCGCAGGTTCCACGCGGTCTGGAACAGGCAGCCGGCCACCAGCCAGGCATCTGGCAGGCCCATCAAAGGCAAACGCTCCAGAATGGCCGCGTTGTACGGATTCTGGAGCGCCTCGTTCACAAAGCGGCGCTCGAGCGCCGCTTCGGTGTCCAACTCAGACCACCTTGGCAATGGACTGGCAGACGTAGTCGATGTTCTTGCTGTTCAGCGCAGCCACGCACATGCGGCCGGTGTCGGTGCCGTACACGCCGAACTCATTGCGCAGGCGGACCATCTGGTCCTTGGAGAGGCCCGAGTAGCTGAACATGCCAATTTGTGTCGTGATGAAGCTCATGTCCTGCTTCACGCCAGCGGCCTTCAGGCCGTCTACGAGCTTCTGGCGCATGGCCTTGATGCGCACGCGCATCTCGGACAGCTCTTTCTCCCACAGGGCGCGCAGCTCGGGGTTGTTCAGCACTGCAGCCACCACCGCGCCACCGTGGATGGGCGGGTTGGAATAGTTGGTGCGGATGACGATCTTGAGCTGGCTCAGCACGCGGGAGGCTTCTTCCTTGTCCGTGCACAGCACCGACAGGCCGCCCACGCGCTCGCCATACAGGCTGAAGCTCTTAGAGAACGAGGTGGACACAAAGAACGTGAGGCCAGCGGCCACGAACTTCTGGATCACGGCGCCGTCTTCGGCGATGCCATGGCCAAAGCCCTGGTAAGCCATGTCGAGGAACGGCGTGAGGTTCTTGGCCTTGACGGCGGCCACCACCTGATCCCACTGCTCGGGGGTGATGTCGTAACCGGTGGGGTTATGGCAGCAGGCGTGCAGCACGACGATGGTGCCGGCAGCGGCGGCGTTCAGGCTGGCCAGGAAGCCTTCGAAGTTCACGCCGCGCTTGGCAGCGTCGTAGTAGGCGTACGTGTCGACTTCAAAGCCGGCGTTGGTGAACAGGGCGCGGTGGTTTTCCCAGCTGGGGTCGGAGATCAGCACCTTGGCGTTGGGGCTGACCTTCTTCAAGAAGTCAGCGCCGATCTTCAGGCCGCCGGTTCCGCCGATGGCCTGCACGGTGGCCACGCGGCCGGAGGTGACGGGTTCGCTGTCTGCGCCGAACACCAGGCTCTTGACGGCATTGTCGTACGCCACGATGCCGTCGATGGGCAGGTAGCCGCGGGCGGTGGGGGTGGACATCATGGTCTTTTCTGCGGCCTGCACGCATTGCAGCAGGGGCAGCTTGCCGTTGTCGTCGAAATAAACGCCGACGCCCAGGTTGACCTTGTTGGGGTTGGTGTCGGCGTTGAATTGCTCGTTAAGGCCCAGGATGGGGTCGCGGGGGGCCATTTCGACGGCGGTGAACAGAGACATGAAAATCCTTGAAAGGTTGTCAGTAGCGAAGAATCCAGGCGTGGTGTACTGTGCCGGGTTCCGCCGATTTTAACGGCCCGCCCACTCCACTCGTTGACTGCACCCATGCCGGATATCACACAGGTCATAACGGAAAAGCAAGACGGCGAATTCGTCAGTTTTCCCGATTCACCCTTCGAGCTGTTCCAGCCGTACCCGCCTGCGGGCGACCAGCCCGAGGCCATTGCCAAGCTGGTGGAGGGCCTGAACGACGGCGAAGCCTTTCAGACCCTGCTGGGCGTGACGGGCTCGGGCAAGACATTCACCATGGCGAATGTCATTGCCCGCATGGGGCGCCCGGCCATTATTTTTGCGCCCAACAAGACACTGGCCGCGCAGTTGTACAGCGAGTTCCGCGAGTTCTTCCCCAAGAACGCAGTGGAGTACTTCGTGAGCTACTACGACTACTACCAGCCCGAGGCGTATGTACCGCAGCGCGACCTGTTCATCGAGAAGGACAGCGCGATCAACGAGCACATCGAGCAGATGCGCCTGTCGTGCACCAAGAGCCTGATGGAGCGGCGCGATGTGGTCATCGTGGCCACGGTGTCGGCCATCTACGGCATTGGCGAGCCCGAGAGCTACCACCGCATGGTGATGACGCTGCGGGTGGGCGACAAGCTGGGTCAGCGGGATGTGATCGGCCAGCTGATCCGCATGCAGTACCAGCGCAACGAGGCGGATTTTTCACGCGGCAAGTTCCGCGTGCGGGGCGACACCATCGACGTGTTTCCGGCCGAGCATTCCGAGCTGGCCATCCGCATCGAGCTGTTCGACGACGAAGTGGAGAGCCTGCAGCTGTTCGACCCGCTCACCGGGCGCGTCAAGCAAAAGATACCGCGCTTCACGGTGTACCCCAGCAGCCACTACGTCACCCCGCGCGACAAGGTGCTGACCGCGGTGGAGACCATCAAGCTGGAACTGGCCGAACGCCTGCAGCAACTGCTGGCCGACGGCAAACTGGTGGAGGCGCAGCGGCTGGAGCAGCGCACGCGGTTCGATCTGGAGATGCTCAGCGAAGTAGGGCACTGCAAAGGCATCGAGAACTACACGCGCCATTTGTCCGGCTCGCCGCCGGGCAGCCCGCCCAGCACGCTGACCGACTACATGCCCAAGGACTCGTTGATGTTCCTGGACGAGAGCCACCAGATGATCGGCCAGCTCAACGCGATGTACAGCGGTGACCGGTCGCGCAAGACCACGCTGGTGGAGTATGGCTTTCGGCTTCCGTCGGCTCTGGACAACCGGCCGCTCAAGTTTGAGGAGTTCGAGCAGCGCATGCGCCAGGCGATCTTTGTCACGGCCACGCCTGCCGAATACGAACGCACGCATTCCGGGCAGATCGTGGACCAGGTGGTGCGCCCGACGGGCTTGGTGGACCCGCAGGTCGAGGTGCGCCCGGCCACCCATCAAGTGGATGATGTGCTGCAAGAAATACGCATTCGTGTTGAAAAGTGTGAAAGAGTACTCATCACTACGCTGACCAAGCGAATGGCCGAGCAGCTGACCGACTACCTGACCGACAACGGCGTGAAGGTGCGCTACTTGCACAGCGACGTGGACACGGTCGAGCGGGTGGAGATCATCCGCGACCTGCGCCTGGGTGCTTTCGACGTGCTGGTGGGCATCAACCTGCTGCGGGAGGGGCTGGATATCCCAGAGGTGTCGCTGGTGGCCATTCTGGATGCCGACAAGGAAGGCTTTTTGCGTGCCGAGCGCAGCCTGATCCAGACCATCGGCCGCGCAGCCCGCAATCTGAACGGCAGGGCCATCCTGTATGCCGACCGAATTACCGAGTCCATGAAAAAAGCCATGGGCGAGACGGAACGACGCCGCATCAAGCAGATCGCACACAACGAGGAACACGGAATCACTCCGCGCAGCATTGTCAAGCGGGTAAGAGACCTGATTGACGGCGTGTACAGCGAAAAAGCCGGCAAGGACGCCGAGCGGCTGGAGCAGGAAGCCATGCAGCGCGCGCAGGTGGAGGACATGTCCGAGAAGGACGTGGCGCGCGAGATCAAGCGGCTGGAAAAGCTCATGCTGGAGCACGCGCGCAACCTGGAGTTCGAGCAAGCTGCCCGCGTGCGGGACCAGCTCACGAAGCTCAAGGACCAGGCATTTGGTGCGCACGGAAGCGATTCGGTGGCCTTGTGAATGGGCGTTGAAAGTGTCGGGTAAGACATCACTGGTCAAATTGCGACCAGTTGGTTTTTTATCCCGACCAATTCGATAGGGATTTGTGTTATACTTGCACAAAATACTCAAGAAAACAGCCCAGCGATGAAGGGCTCCTTGCACGCCTTTGCAGGCGACCGCACGGAGAAGGGGCGGAGACGGTGCCTCATTGGCCATCAGCCAATGGCGGCGGTTTCTACAACGAACAAGCCTTAGCACAAGGAGCTTGCGATGCGTCTCACAACCAAAGGCCGTTTTGCGGTCACCGCCATGATCGATTTGGCCCTGCGCCAAAACAATGGTCCCGTCACGTTGGCGGCTATCAGTCAGCGGCAGCAAATTTCTTTGTCGTACCTCGAGCAGCTGTTCGGCAAACTGCGCCGCCACGAACTGGTGGAGTCCACCCGCGGCCCCGGTGGCGGTTACACCCTGGCCCGCAAGGCCGGTGATATCACCGTGGCAGATATCATCGTGTCGGTGGATGAGCCCATCGATGCCACCCAGTGCGGCGGCAAGGAAAACTGCCTGGGCGAAGCTGGCCGTTGCATGACGCACGAGCTGTGGGCGTCGCTCAACCAGCGCATGGTGGAGTTTCTGGATTCCGTTACGCTGCAAAAGCTGGTCGAAGAACAACTCGCCAAGGGCGTGCAGATCGAAGACAAGCCCGTGGTCCGCCGCGCGATCTCCACTACCCCCGTGGTCAAGCCGATCCGCGTGAACGCCCCCAACTCCGTCTTTGCCCTGGGCAACGTTTTCGCGAAGTCCTGATCCTTCGCGCACCGTGCTGACCCTGGGGTCAGCACCGCCCTGAACGTTGTTTGTACATCGACCTTCTTCCAGCAAAAATCTGCCAGCCAGAAACCTCTACTGAGCCAGCCATGGACATGACCCCGCACTTCCCCATCTATCTCGACTACGGCGCCACCACCCCGGTGGACCCGCGCGTGGTGGACGCCATGATTCCGTGGCTGCGTGAGCACTTTGGCAACGCGGCGTCGCGCAGCCATGCCTGGGGCTGGGAAGCGGAAGCGGCCATCGAAAACGCACGCGGCCAGGTGGCCGACCTCATCGGTGCAGACCCGCGCGAGATCGTCTGGACCAGTGGCGCCACCGAGTCGATCAACCTCGCCTTGAAGGGCGCTGCGCAGTTTTACAAGGGCAAGGGCAAGCACCTCATCACGCTCAAGACCGAGCACAAGGCGGTGCTGGACACCGTGCGCGAGCTGGAGCGCCAAGGCTTCGAGGCCACTTACCTCGACGTGCAGGAAGACGGTCTGGTGAACATGGACGCCCTCAAGGCGGCCATCCGCCCTGACACCATCCTCATCAGCGTGCTCTTCGTGAACAACGAGATCGGCGTGATCCAGGACATTCCGGCCATCGGCGCTCTGTGCCGTGAAAAAGGCATTCTGTTCCACGTCGATGCCGCCCAGGCCACCGGCCGTGTGGCCATCGATATGGCAACTCTGCCCGTCGACCTGATGAGCATGACCGCCCACAAGACCTACGGCCCCAAGGGCGTTGGCGCCCTGTACGTGCGCCGCAAGCCCCGCGTGCGCCTGGAAGCGCAGATGCACGGTGGTGGCCACGAGCGCGGCATGCGCTCTGGCACCTTGCCCACGCACCAGATCGTGGGCATGGGCGAAGCGTTTCGCATTGCCAAGGAAGAAATGGCCGAAAGCAATGCCAAGGCACATGCCTTGCAGCAGCGCCTGCTCGACGGCCTGAAGGACATCGAACAGGTGTTCATCAACGGCAGCATGGAGCACCGCGTGCCCCAGAACCTGAACATGAGCTTCAACTACGTTGAAGGCGAGTCGCTCATCATGGGGATCAAGGGTCTGGCCGTGTCGTCCGGCTCTGCCTGTACGTCGGCCAGCCTGGAGCCCAGCTATGTGCTGCGCGCCCTGGGCCGCAGCGACGAGCTGGCGCACAGCAGCCTGCGCATGACCATTGGCCGTTTCACCACGGAAGAAGAGATCGACTACGCGATCTCCACCATCCGCGAGAACGTCGCCCGCCTGCGCGAGCTGAGCCCGCTGTGGGAGATGTACAAGGACGGCATCGACATCAGCACCATCCAGTGGGCTGCGCACTGACCCCCAATTTCTGAAGATTCAAGAGGTACACATCATGGCTTACTCAGACAAAGTGGTTGACCACTACGAAAACCCCCGCAACGTCGGCTCGTTCGACAAGGGTGATGATTCGGTGGGCACCGGCATGGTCGGCGCGCCTGCCTGCGGCGACGTGATGAAGCTGCAGATCAAGGTGAACCCCGCCACGGGCGTGATCGAGGACGCTCGCTTCAAGACCTACGGCTGTGGCTCTGCCATTGCCTCGTCGTCGCTCGTGACCGAATGGGTCAAGGGCAAGACGCTGGATGAAGCGGCTGCGCTCAAGAACAGCGAAATCGCCGAAGAACTGGCGCTGCCACCGGTGAAGGTGCACTGCTCGATCCTCGCCGAAGACGCGATCAAGGCCGCCGTGCTGGACTACAAGACCAAGCACGCAGCCACTGCCACCGCTGCTGCCTGAGTTGATCCACAAAGAGAGAGATATGGCCATCACGCTGACAGAAGCCGCTGCCCGGCATGTGAACCGTTACCTGTCCCGCAGGGGCAAGGGACTGGGCGTGCGCCTGGGTGTCAAGACGACGGGGTGCTCCGGGCTGGCGTACAAGCTGGAGTACGTCGATGACTCCGCGCCCGAAGACATCGTGTTCGAGAACCACGGCGTCAAGGTGCTCATCGACCCTAAGAGCTTGGCGTACATCGACGGCACCGAGCTCGACTTCGTGCGTGAGGGCCTCAACGAGGGCTTCAAGTTCAACAACCCCAACGAACGTGATCGCTGCGGTTGTGGAGAGAGCTTCCGCGTCTGAGCCGGCTCTGGCCGAGTGCCTGCCAAACCGCCACCGCGCACCTTGCGTACTGGCGGTTTTTTGTTGACCCGCCCATCCGATATCCGACGACGAACCGCGCATGAACCTGCAATCTGACGACTTTGAACTCTTTGGCCTGGCGCGTTGCTTTGCGCAGGATCGAAGCGCCATTGATGCGCGCTGGAAGGAATTGCAGCGGGAGGCCCACCCGGACAAGTTCGCAGCCCAGGGTGCCGCGGCCCAGCGCGTGGCGATGCAATGGTCGGTGCGCATCAACGAGGCCTACCAGCGCCTGAAGGACCCGATGCGCCGGGCCGCCTACTTGTGCGAGCTCCACGGTGCGCCTATCCGTGCCGAGGACAACACCGCGATGCCCACCGCGTTCCTCATGCAGCAGATGGAATGGCGTGAGGCCTTGGAAGAGGCCGAGGCGGAGCCCGAACTGGATGCGCTGGACGACACCGTGGCGCAAGCCCGCCGCGCGGCACTGTCCCAATGCGAAGCGCTGATCGATAGCCAGCACGACTATGCAGGCGCTGCCCAGCAGGTTAGAGCCCTCATGTTCATTGCGCGATTTGCCGACGACATCGAGCGCCGGCGAGAGCAACTGGGACAATAGCCCCTGTTCCTCGTGTTCCCCATTCAGGGGCAGGCCATGACTCTGGCCTGCCTTCTTCGTTAGAGATACCGAATTCCCATGGCGCTTTTGCAGATTTCCGAGCCCGGCCAGTCCCCCGACCCGCACCAGCGGCGCATTGCCGTGGGCATTGATTTGGGCACCACGCATTCGTTGGTCGCTGCCGTGCGCAATGGCGTCGCGGAATGCCTTCCAGACGCGCAGGGCAGGGTGCTGCTGCCGTCGGTGGTGCGTTACCTGGCCAATGGTGGCCGCCAGATCGGCCATGACGCCGTGGCTGCGCAGACGCAGGATGCCCGCAACACGATTGCATCGGTCAAACGATTCATGGGCCGCGGCCTGCGCGATGTGGTGGGGGCCGACAAGCTGCCGTACGAGTTCGTCTCGGGCAGCGAGCCACAGTCCGAAGGCATGGTGAGCCTGGCCACCGCCGATGGCGTGAAGTCGCCCGTCGAGGTCAGCGCCGAAATTCTGGCCACGCTGCGTTACCGGGCCGAAGACACCTTCAACGACGACCTGTACGGCGCCGTCATTACCGTGCCTGCGTACTTCGACGATGCCCAGCGCCAGGCCACCAAGGACGCGGCCAAGCTGGCCGGCATTAATCTGCTGCGCCTCATCAACGAACCCACCGCCGCGGCCATCGCCTATGGGCTGGACAACGCGAGCGAGGGCGTCTACGCCGTGTACGACCTGGGTGGCGGTACGTTCGACATCTCCATCCTGCGGTTGACCCAGGGCGTTTTCGAAGTGATTGCGACCGGTGGCGACTCGGCTCTTGGCGGTGACGACTATGACGCGGCGTTGGCGGACTGGGTGCTGGGCCAATTGAAGCTGCAAGTGGACACCCCAGCCGACAAGGCGGCCGTGCGGATGGCGGCGCGGGCTTGCAAGGAAGCCTTGACTGCTACGGATTTGATAGCTTTCAGCGCCCAGCTGTCGAGCGGTAGCGTGCATTTTGATGTGAAGAAATCTGATTTCGACACCGCGACGGCCGACCTGACCGCGCGCTCCATCGCTGCCGTGCGCCGCGCCCTGCGCGATGCGCACCTGTCGCGCGACGAGGTACAGGGCGTGGTGATGGTGGGTGGCTCTACCCGCATGCCGCAGGTGCAGCGCGCCGTGGCGGAGTTCTTCGGCAAGGAGCCCTTGAACAACCTGAACCCTGACGAAGTAGTGGCCCTGGGTGCATCCGTGCAGGCCAACCAGTTGGCGGGCAACGATACCGCGGGCGACCTGCTGCTGCTGGACGTGACGCCGCTGTCGCTGGGCATCGAAACCATGGGCGGTTTGGTAGAGCGCATCGTGGCGCGCAACGAAACCATTCCCACGGCCAAAGCCCAGGACTTCACCACCTACAAGGACGGCCAGACCGCGCTGGCCATCCACGTGTTGCAGGGCGAGCGCGACCTGGTGCAGGACTGCCGCAGCCTGGCGCGCTTCGAGCTGCGCGGCATCCCGCCCATGGCGGCAGGCGCCGCGCGCATCCGGGTGACCTTCACTGTGGATGCCGATGGTCTGTTGAGCGTGAACGCGAAAGAGCAGGGCAGCGGCGTGGAGGCGCGCATCGATGTGAAGCCTTCGTACGGCCTGTCGGACGACGAGATCGCCCGCATGCTGCAGGATGGCTTTGCCACCGCCGCGCAGGACATGAAGGCCCGCGCCGTGGTGGAAGCCCGTGTGGACGCCGATCGCATGCTCATTGCCACCGAAAGCGCGCTGAATGCTGATGGCGATGTGCTGCTGGCCGAGGAGCGTGCCCGCATCGATGCACTGATGGAGGCGCTGCGCCAGCAGCGTGATGCGGACGATGCCGCCGTGATCGAGGCCGCCACCGAAGCCCTGGCCAAGGGCACCGAAGCCTTTGCAGCACAGCGCATGAACCGCGGCATTCAGCAGGCGCTGGCTGGCAAGAACGTACAGGCGCTCTGAGCCACCACGCCCCGCCACCGACGCAACACGCACTGCGAACCCAGCACAACGACACCGCACGACGACAAGAAGAACCGACCCATGCCCGTCATCAAGATCCTTCCCCACCCTGAATACTGCCCGGCCGGCGCAGAGATCACTGCGCCCGCGGGCACGTCGATCTGCGAGGCGCTGCTCGAGAACCACATCAACATTGAGCACGCCTGCGACATGAGCTGTGCCTGCACCACCTGCCACGTCATCGTGCGCCACGGGATCAATTCGCTCAACGAAGCCGAAGAGGAAGAGGAAGACCTGCTGGACCGTGCCTGGGGCCTGGAGCCGCAATCGCGCCTGTCGTGCCAGGCCATCCTAGCGCAGCAGGACCTGGTGGTGGAGATCCCCAAGTACACAATCAACCACGCCAAGGAGAACCACTGATGAGCGCAGCGACGGGCCGCTCCAGCCAAGCTCGCGCCCCCTTGGCGGGCAGCGAGTACACCAAGTGCCGAGCATGGGGGCGCGTATGACCCGCCAGATCGTTCTCGACACCGAAACCACCGGTCTGTCGGCCGACAGTGGCGACCGCATCATCGAGCTCGGTTGCGTGGAGCTGCTCAACCGCAAGCTCACGGGCAACAACCTGCACCTGTACTTCAACCCGGGCCGCGACAGCCATGAAGACGCGCTCAAGGTGCACGGCATCAGCAACGAGTTCTTGAAGGACAAGCCCAAGTTTGCCGAGGTGGCCGATGAGATCCTGCAGTACCTGCAGGGCGCCGAGATCATCATCCACAACGCTGCGTTCGACGTGGGCTTTCTGAACAAGGAGCTGGAGCTGACCGGCCGGCCCGGTTTCCGCACCTATGTGGAGAGTGTGACCGACACGCTGGCCATGGCCAAGGAGATGTACCCGGGCAAGCGCAATTCGCTGGACGCCCTGTGCGACCGCCTGGGCGTGGACAACTCCAGCCGCACCTTGCACGGCGCGCTGCTGGACGCCGAGCTGCTGGCCGATGTGTACATCAACCTCACGCGGGGCCAGGATGCGCTGCTCATCGCAGACGACGCACAAGAAGGCGCGGACGGCCTTGCGGTACCGGCTGTAGACCTGCGCACGTTCAGCTTGCCGATCCTGACTGCCAGCGATGCCGAAAACGTGGCCCACGAAGAGGTGCTGGCGCAGATCGACAAGGCCAGCGGAAGCAAAACTATTTGGCGAACTGCCCAGGCTGCTTAAAAAGCTGTGCCATAATCGAAGGCTTGTCGCAGCGACACGGGTGATTAGCTCAGCGGTAGAGCACTGCCTTCACACGGCAGGGGTCACATGTTCGATCCATGTATCACCCACCACGCTTGCACAGACTTTCGTCCTCGCATCCGGTTCATCCGATGTGCTGGCGACGGGTGATTAGCTCAGCGGTAGAGCACTGCCTTCACACGGCAGGGGTCACATGTTCGATCCATGTATCACCCACCAATTCAAACCCCTGCAGGCTGCGGCCTTCAGGGGTTTTTTCATGGCCGGCCAAGGTGCGATGACGGCAGCATGGGGCGGGCCGCCGTGTGCACTTTGCAGCACAGGTGCCGTCCAAGCACGGCCTCATATCGCGCACGCGGCACACACTGGCAAGTGCTGATCTCGTGCAAGAAGGCCCGACGTGCCGCTACAGTGTCAGGCGTTGCCGACTGCGCAACATGCCTTCAATGACGTGCCACCTTTGCCATGATCACCTTTCACAACCCCTTGCACCAAGGCCACGCGCCTGTCCATGAGTTCTACCGCGGCGAGCGCGTGCCGTGTTTTGAGAAACCCGCACGCGTCGACTATGTGGAAGAGGCGCTGCGCCTGCGCGGCCATGGCCTCGCCGCGCCGGATGTCGACAGTGCTGCGGTGCTGTCAGAGGTGCATTCACAGCGCTACCTCGCGTTCCTGCAGACAGCCTGGCAGCAGTGGGTGAGCGTTGATCCAGCCAATGCGGCGGTGCAGCCCTTTCCCTCGGTCTGGCCCGTGCGCACCTTGCGCAGCGATGTGGAGCCCGACAACTTCGTGGCGCGCCTGGGGCTGTACTCCATGGACAACGGCACGCCCATGGCCGCCGGAACCTGGGCTGCGGCCAAGGCCGGCGCCGATGCCGCGGCCAGTGCCGCAGCGCGCGTGGCGCAGGGCGCGCGGGCTGTTTTTTGCTGCACGCGCCCACCAGGCCACCACGCCGGCCCGGATTTCATGGGGGGCTACTGCTTTCTGAACAATGCAGCGGTGGCCGCCCAGACGCTGCTGGATCAAGGAGCCAAACGGGTGGTTGTGCTGGATGTGGACTACCACCACGGCAATGGCACGCAGAGCATCTTCTACGACCGCGCCGACGTGCTGTTCATCAGCCTGCATGGCGACCCGCTGACCGAGTACCCGTTCTACCTGGGCCATGCCGATGAAACCGGCGAAGGCGAGGGCGCAGGTTTCAACCTCAACCTGCCGCTGCCTGCGGGCACCACC
>Ga0209023_10004590_pt1 | contig 15627 bp, 18 predicted proteins | sample LakOneMetagenome_FD_187468 | JGI IMG/M metagenome (GOLD analysis project Ga0209023, IMG submission 187468) | Freshwater and sediment microbial communities from Lake Erie, Canada (SPAdes) (version 2) | ecosystem: Environmental > Aquatic > Freshwater > Lentic | place: Lake Erie, Canada... | reverse complement strand
GCGCACGCGCGGAACTGTGCCCGGGCTCCTAACGCCGCCGGTACAGCCAATTCCGAGTCCCATTCATTAAGGTGCTTGGGGTGAAGTGGGGGAAGATCGCCCGGATCTGCGGTCGCGGCCTCGCCATCGTGGCGTCGCTGGCGGTCTCCGCGGCGCTGATGTACGCCCAGGACAAGAACGACGCCAAGCCCAAACCCACCGAGACCGCCCAGGCGGCACCGCCGAGCGCAGCACCGACGTCGGCGCCGCCCGACGGCACGATGCGCGTCGCCAACCCCGCCGAGGTCGCCGCGCTGGCCGCCAGCGTTCCGATGCCCAGCGAGGGCCAGCAGTTCGCGTTCCCGCTGCCGGCCGGGGTGGCCGCCGAGAACGGACTGCAGGTCAAGACCATCTGGGCGGCCCGCACCATCGGGGTGCTGTTCCAAGAGATCACGACCATCTACGGCTACCGCCAGGACCCGCTCAAGTGGCATCCCGACGGGCTGGCCATCGATGTGATGATCCCCGACTATCACAGCGACGCCGGAATTCAGCTGGGCGACCAGATCGCCGGATATGCCTTGGCGAACGCCAAGCGCTGGGGCGTCAACCACGTGATCTGGCGGCAGAAGATCTACCCCGGCATCGGCGGCGGAAACTGGACCTCGGACTATGGCAACGAGACCGCCAATCACTACGACCACGTCCACATCGCCACCGACGGCGGCGGCTACCCGACCGGGAACGAGACCTATTTCATCGCCTCGATGACGCCGACACCCACGGCCTGAGACACCCATTTGATCGAACGCGTGTTCTAATGGCTTCCATGACCACATTCGTCACCGAAGCCCTGCCCGCCACCGACTACGTGCCCGCCGCCCCTGCCGCAGAGGCGTTTGAGCCCGATGCCCCACAGAACCCGGCTCCGGAATCCAAGGCGCCCGCCAGGAAGGCGGCCGGTAAGAAGGCCAAGACCCTCGAACTGACGCTGACTGTGACCGGTACCGCCGACAGCGAATGGCACGCCGAGATCAAGCAGGGCAGCAGCTACCTGGTCCGGGGCCTGACGGTCGCCGCGGCCGCGGTGTCGCGGGCCGCCAAGGAACTGCACGAGGACCTGTTCACACCGATCGAGGCGTTGATGGACGAGGCGCGCTCGCAGCAGGCCGCGCGGATCGCCGTGCTGGAAGCCGAACTCGAGGCGGCGCGTAAAGTCCTCGCCGACCTGGACTGAGGGAGCCACGACGAACGGTCGATTCTTGAAGGACACCGGCGCCAAGGTGATGAACCTGCGACACAGATCGTGGCCGCGTACCAGGGTTACGCGAATTACCAGACGAAGACCGACCGCGAGATACCCGTGGTGATCTGCGAGCTGACCGGCTGAGCCGGCCTCAGCGGCCCAGCACGGCGACGACCTTCTTGGCGGTCGACTTGGCCGAGCCCGGGTTCTGTCCCGTCACCAGCCGTCCGTCGGCGACGACGTGCGAGGCAAAGGGAATCAGGCCCTTTCCGTATTGGGCGCCGCGCTGCTTCATCTGCGCTTCGACGTTGTAGGGCACCAGTTTGTCGACGCGGGCCAGGACCTCCTCCGACCAGGAGAACCCGGTCAACCTGCGGCCGGCGACCAGCAGCGAGCCATCCGACAGCGTCGTGTTCAGCAGGCCGCAGTAGCCGTGGCACACCGAGGACACGACTCCCCCTCGTTCGTAGATCTCGCGGGTAATGTGTTGCAGCCCTTCACTGTCGGGAAAGTCGAACATCACGGCGTGGCCGCCGGTGAAGTAGATCGCGTCGTAGTCCACCGCGTCGATCTCCCAGGGTGCCGCGGTGCCGTCCAGCAACGCCATCTTCGTGGGGTCGGCGTGCCAGGCCTTGGCGCTCTTGTCGTAGTTGGGGAACTTCAGCGAGCGCGGTTCCAGCGGTGAGAGCCCACCCTTCGGGCTGACCAGCGTCTGGTGATAGCCGGCCTCGGCGAACACGTGGTAGGCGTGCGTCAGCTCCGAGAGCCACAGTCCGGTCGGCTCGGACGGGTCCGCATAGTGCGAGACGTTGGAGACGACGTTGAGGATGCGTTTGGTCATCCGCCAAGCATCACCCCGCGGACCCGGTTGCGCCAGCAGCCGACTTCCCGGTGACCGGGCCGAGACGCACCGGCTGCGCGACTCCTCTGAGGCGGCCGGGAGGGCGCTGTTGAAGGCGCGCTGGTCTGGGAAGTCACTTCGTGACAGCGCGGAACGCCATGGTGAAGGCTGCGGCAAGACTGGCCACGTAGTCACTTTCCAGCTGATCGTTGTGCTGCCGCTTGATCCAGGACGGATGCTCGGTGAACAGCAACCTCGGACCCGAGCCGTCGATCACGTCCAGGTCGAGGGACTGACAGGGGCGTTCCAACTTCTGCGCCTGCCGGTCGTACAACCTCTCCAGAGCGTGCTTGGCATCTTGGCCCAGTCCGATGACCAACCTGGGCTGAACGATCTTCAACTCAAGGTTCAGGTAGGGACTGCAATTGCTGACCCAGGTGTCCAGCGATTCGCGATTCTGCGGTGGGTGGCAATGAACGACGTTGGTGATAAAGACATCCCGCTTCTCGATGCGCGCGCGCTCAAAGCTCTGATCCAGCAGGTGCCCGGAGCCTCCGGTGAACGGAATCTGCGAATCCATGCACAGCTTGCCACACAAGCTCTGACCGACCAGGGCCACCGGTGAGTCCACCGCCCCGTAGCCGGGTGCGGATTCGGTCTCACCGGCGATGTTCAAGCCCGGGCAGAGCCTGCACACCTTGATCGCCGCTGCCAGAGCAGTCATGTGCCTACGCCGGTCGTCAACACTGGGTGCGTTCATACTCGACAGCATAGGAGCAGGCTCTGACGACTCCCACGCATTCGGCGCGCACCAAGACCATTCGGTCTAGTGTGCCGCCATGGGCATGGTCCCACTGCAAGCGCAGCAGCCGAGTTCTCAACGATTGGCCGCACTACTCGTCTCGCTTGTCCTGGTCGTTGTCGTCGCGGTGCTCGGGGGTATCGCGGCCGCCGATGCCGCGGCCGACTACGGCAAACTCACTCAACCCGGCTGGGCGCCACCAAGCTATCTGTTCGGCCCGGTCTGGGGTGCCCTCTATCTGGTGATGGCGATCGCCGCCTGGCTGGTCTGGCGTGTAGATCCGCGGTGGAGAAACCCCGCCATCATCGCCTACGGCGTACAGCTGGCCCTGAATCTGCTGTGGACGCCGCTGTTCTTCGGGCTCGGCTGGCGGGGCCTCGCGCTGCTGGACATCCTGCTGCTGGACGTCGCCGTCGCAGTCACCATCGCCGCGTTCTGGAAAGTCCACCGCACCGCCGCACTCATGATGCTGCCGTATCTCGCATGGATCCTGTTCGCGACAGTGCTCAACTACTCGGTGTGGTCGCTGAACAGCTGACGCGCACCGCCCTGTGTTGGCATGTCATCGCGAACCCCCGACCCAGCCGAAGAACTCGTCCGCGGTGAACACCGGTTTCCCGTATTCCTGAGCCTTGCGGGCCTTCCCGGACTGGGTTCCGGCTTCGGCGATGACCAGTACCTCGCAACGAGTCTTGGTCACAGAGCGCACCGGTGCCAGTCCGGCCTGGGTGGCCAGCCGCTCCATCTCGTCGCGTTCCACCACGCGGCCTTGGCCGTCGACCGCGGTACCGGTGAAACAGATGCGGGCGCCGGGAACAAGGATCGTGTCGATGTTCTGGTCCATTTGCGGTGCCTGAGCCAGCGCGATGTCCAACTCACCGACGCCCAACGCCTGCAACGCATCCCGTAGGCGCGCCTGCACCTGGTCGGGGATGCGGGTCCGGGACGCCGCCAGCATCAGTTGGTCGGCGGCGCTCTGGCGGGCCGCGTGCTCCCAATTCGTCTCACCCGAGCGGGCAACGCTATCGGCGGGCGTGGTGCCCAGCAGGATGGATCCGAGACCGCGGCTGATCCGCAGCAATGCGGACAGGGCCGGCAGGTGCTCTGCCGTCGGGGTCTCGACGTCGTGGTCCCGGCTGACCAGGATCCCCGAAAGCGCGTCGGTCTCGTCGGGCTCGTCGAATGGCGTTGCGCCGGCGGTCAGATCGACGGCACCGAGATCATCGAGTGCGGATCTGGCCCGCTGCAGCGCCGTGTCGCCGGTGACGGTCGTGCCCCGCAGCTCGATCCCCAGCGGCATGGGAATGACCTGACCCAACCGTTTGAGTTCGAAGTCGATCAGCCCCAGCGTCTCATCGACCTTCACGCCGACCGGCGTACACCCGGCCAGCATGGGCGCAATCACCGCCCAGGCTTCCCGCAGTGTGGGCGCCAGCAGCACGTCTGCCACCCCGATCCGGTAAGCCTGGCGGGCGTCGGCCAGGTCACGCTGCGGATTGATCAGCGTCGACACAGCGGTGCCATCATCGAACGCCACCGCCAACTCCACCGGACGCGGCCGGGACATCCGGCCTTCATCGCCCACGGTGAGCAGGCCGATCGCGCAGAACCGTCGGGACCGATCGTTGGCGGCCGAGGCGCGCAGGAACCGGGCGATCCGGCGGTCCACCTTCAGATCCTTGGGCAGCACAGGGCGTTTGAGCACCAGCCCAGCCAACGACGTGCATCGGCTCAGGGCCACGTACAGCTGGCCCGTGGAGAACATCCCACCCGACAGGTCCACCACCAGCCGGTCCAGGGTCTGGCCCTGGCTCTTGTGAATGGTGATGGCCCAGGCCAGCTTGAACGGCAGCTGGGTGAAGGTGCCGACAACCTCGCGGCGCAGGGTTCCACCGTCGACTACCGGGCGGGTGGCCTCCCAGGTGAACGGGGTGACCTCGGCGGTGTCCCCATCGGGGAACTCGACGTCGACCATCGCCCCGTGCCGGTTGTAGCCCACCCCCACCACGCGGCCGATGGAACCGTTCACCCAGCGCTCCGCCTGATCGTTGTTGAGCATCATCACCTGGGCCCCGACCTTGAACCGCAACTCGTCTTCGAGCGGCTTGTCGAACAACGACAGGTCACCGGATTCGGTCGCGCGGTGCACCATCTCCTCGCCGGGTAACCGTTCGAGCTGCTGGCGGTTGCGGGCCGTGGCCAGTCTGTTGGTGGGCGCCAGCGTCAACCAGAATTCGTCGTCGGGCGGTACGAAGTCGGCGTCCACCCGGGAATCCAGATGCTGCCGGGCGTGTCCGAGCAAGACGCCTTCGCGAATCTCGTTGAGAATCGCGGTCATCCGATCGTCGCCGAGCTGACGGAACACCGTCGTCAGCGAGACGCTCGGGAAGTCCTCACGGTTGAAAGCGTTCGCCGAAAAGAAGTACGGGGTGTCGTACGTCGTTGAAAAATATTGCTGCTCAACGTCAGTCACCACCGGGGGCAGCTGGTACAGGTCGCCGACCAAGACGACTTGCACGCCACCGAACGCAGTTCCCGGCTCCGGGCCGAACCGTCGCAACGCCGCTGAGATCATGTCGAACACGTCCGCACGCACCATCGATGCCTCGTCGATGATCAGCGTTTGCAGCCTGCCCAGCGTCTTGGTGAAGCGTCCGAGCCGATAATCGCCGCCGGTGACATCGGACAGCGTTGTGGTGGGCCGAAATCCGAACAGCCGGTGGATGGTGTGGCCGTCGACATTGAGGGCAGCAATCCCGGTCGGTGCGACGACCACGACGTTGCGTTCGGTGTCGGCCATGAAGTGGCGGATGAGCGTCGACTTGCCGGTGCCGGCCTTACCTGTCAGGAACAGGTTCCGGCCGGCCGCCAGCAGTCCCAATGCTTCTCGGAACTCGTCGGTCAACACGACCGTGTTGCTCGCTACCACGGTTGGACCCTACCGAGTGAAAATGCGATCGAGTTGATGGTCGATCACGGCGCCTTTTCGCCGGCGGATGTGCCCGCCAGTGCATCCAGTACCCGATCGATGAACCGGTCGGCGTTACCCCGAAGGCTGTCGTTCGTGTGTTGGGTCGTGTCGACCACGATCGGATTCCCCGACGCAAAGCACACCAGCATCGCGCGCCGGTACGTACGTACCCCGAAAGCGTCCGCCGAACCACGGGCGTTGACTTCGACCCCAGTGACCTGGCTCAACGGCCGGATCAGCGCATCCAGATTCTGCTCCTCCGCAGCGTCCGCGATGTAGTCCAGCTGTCCGATCGCGTGCCGGTCGATCCACACAAGACGGTGCTGCTGATCGGGCAGCTTCTCGCGAGCGAAGCCTTCAACCGGCCATCGCCTGACCAGCTCGCCGATCTGCTCAACCACGATCCTGGGCGGCCGCGGCCAGTCCGGGAATACATCCCTGGCAATCTGCCGGAGTTGTTCTTCGTTCGTCACGAACGACAAGTTTGCCCCGCAATGCTGCCTGGCGCAGTGGCAGGGATCAGTTGTCGTAGGCCGGTGGGATGCTCCTGTCATGTCGACATACGACAATCGCCCCTACATCGCGCCCGTGCCGCGCATCCCAGGTTGGCATGACGTAACGGTCAAAGTCACGTGGACCCCGCGCGGCGGCGAACCCGTCGTGGCCAAAGGTGAGTTCCTGGATGCGAACGATCCAGCGGGACCGGTCTTCATGGGCTGCGGTATCGAGGGATTGATCGAGGAGCTTGAGCTGTGGCCTATCGTCGGCGATCACCTCGTGGTGATCTGCGATCTGGTGGATCGCCAACTGGCCGAACGACCTTGGGCTGAGATCAGGTGCCCGCAGGGGCAGGCGAGGTTGGACGCGCAAGTCGTTCAGCATCGCGCATGACGTGTGGTCCCTGGGTGGCCCCAGATATAACCACCCGCCCACTGCCCCTAGAATCATCTCTAGCTGATATCAGTTAAAGCTGATACGGTCTTGAATGTGCGGAAGTGGGAGGTTGACCTGACCCTCATCGAGGCATGGATCGACACCCTCGATGACGAGGAATTCGACAACCTGATTGCGGCTCTGGAGCAGTTGGAGGATCACGGACCAGTCACGCGCCGGCCATTCATCGACACCCTCGAAGGATCGGCGCACCCGAACATGAAAGAACTTCGACCTCGCACCACCAAGGGTGGAGCCCACATCCGAGTGCTCTTCGCCTTCGACATCCAGTCCCGGGCGATCATGCTCGTCGCCGGGGACAAAGCAGGGAATTGGACGAAGTGGTACGCGACGAACCTCCCTGTCGCCGACCGCCTATTCAGCGAACACCAAGAGAAGTTCAAGCAGGCTGACGCCGCCAAAGCCGCCAAGCCGAAGACAAGAAAGGGAAAGAGACGATGACCACGCTCGATGATCTTCGACGCCGCCGTCCGGGCAACCGTGCCCGCATCGACGCAATCAAGGACGAGATGGATCGCGAAGTCGCACAGTACCGACTTCGCGAACTGCGCGAAGACGCCGGCTACACCCAGACTGCGCTCGCCGCAGCCATCGGCGTCGGACAAAACCGCGTTTCCCAAATGGAGCACGGCAAACTGGGCACCAGCCGGGTCGATACCCTCCGCAAGTACGTCGAGGCCACCGGCGGCGAGCTGGAGGTCGCGGTGAAGCGCCCAGACGGGTCTCGCGTCGTACTGAACCTGTAGCGAAGAACGGCAACTGGCGATCGCCGTTTGGGTAGACGCCGACATCGCAGTCTCGTGGCATCCCGCCCAGGGGTCCGAGCAGACCCAGCGTGTCACGAACAGCAGGCAGGCGGTGACAGGTGCAGCAGGGGCCGCAGCATCTGGTCCCTGGGTGGTCCCAATCCCTCCCGCTGCTAGCGATGTCCGTACATTCACCGTACAATAGGGGGATCGGCAAGTACGGGCAGCGATGGCCGAGGGAAGAAGAATGAGGTGTCGCCGTGGCAGTCAAAACAAGACGCATCGAGCTTCGCGCGGAGCAAGCGACCTTGGACCGCATCCAGCACGCCGCCAACCTTGTCCACGAGCAGACGTCGGAGTTCGTACGGAAAGCCGCGCTGCAACGGGCCGAAGAGATCCTGCGCCAGGAGCTGGTAACAGCAATGGAGCCCGCACAGTTCGACGCACTGATGTCCTCGCTGGATGCTGCTGACGACGCGCCGCGGCTGGCGGCAGCCGCGCACAAGCCAGCGGTCTTCACCAGGCGCTGACCAATGTTCGAGTCCGGGCGGCTCAACGACGACCACGCCCTGGAAGGATTCGACTGCGGCAAGGAGTCGCTGAACACCTGGCTCATCGCCCACGCCCGTCGCGCCGATCGCAGCGGAGTCGCACACGTCTACGTGTGGACGCCGTCCGGCGAACGGAGAGTCATGGCCTACTTCGCCATCTGCCCCACCGAAGTAGTGCGCAGCGACGACGGCGTCTCGGGATCCATGGCCGCCGGCCATTCCCGCATCCCCGGATACCTGATCGCTCGCCTGGCGATCGACACATCGCTGCGGGGTCAGGGATATGGCGAGCAGTTGCTCCTGGACGTACTGGGCAAAGCCGTGGCCGCATCGGAGATCGGTGGTGGCCGACTCATAGTCGTTGATGCCATCGACGACGACGCACGGTCCTTCTACGAGCACTACCAATTCGTTCCCGTCCGCAACCGCGAGCGTCGTCTGGTGATGAAGGTGTCTACGGCGGCGAAAGCGCTTGGAGCGAGGTGGCGGGAGTAAACCTTGTCAGCTCAGCCGGCTGCGCTGGAGCAATTTCGCTAGCGTCGAATTACTAGAGCTCAAGCCATGTTTCTCTCTGTCGGGCTGACAGGATTTGAACCTGCGACTGTGTGAGTTCACGACATAGGTGACAGATGAGTCGCGTCATGGGTGACACCTGTGCCGATACCCGATGAGTCGCGTCATGGGTGACAGTCGTGGTTCATGTCCAAAGCCCGTGTCGTCGTCCTGGAAGTCCTCAGTGGCCGGCTCAGCGTCGCCGCCTCGCGCACCTACAAGATCTCTCGCCAACACATCTACCGACTGCTGGCCCGGTACCGCACCGGCGGTCTAGAAGCGGTCGACCCCCGCTCACGACGACCCGCCAGCAACCCTCGCAGGACACCCGATGAGGTCATCGCCGCCATCGTGCACCTACGTGAACAACTCGTCGCCGACGGCCTCGACGCCGGCCCGGTGACCCTGCAATGGCACCTGACCCAAGCCGGCCTACCGGCGCCGTCAACGTCCACGATCCGGCGCATCCTGCACCACCACGGCCTGATCACCCCCCAGCCCCGCAAACGGCCCCGCAGCTCCTACCACCGCTTCGCCGCCGAACAACCCAACAAGTGCTGGCAATCCGATTTCACCCACTGGTCCCTGGCCGATGGCACCGACACCGAAATCCTCAACTGGCTCGACGACCACTCCCGCTACCTACTAGCGTGCACCGCCCACCACCGCGTCAGCGGACCCGACGTCGTCACCAGCTTCACCACCACCGCAGCCGAATTCGGGCTACCAGCAGCCACCCTGACCGACAACGGCTCGGTCTACACCTCCCGATTCACCGGAGGCCACAACGACTTCGAACGTCTCCTAGCCAGCCTGGGCATCACACAGAAGAACGGCCACCCCGGCCACCCCCAAACCCAAGGAAAAATCGAACGCTTCCACCAAACCCTCAAACGCTGGCTCACCGCACAACCCCGCGCCCACACCATCGCCGAACTCCAGGCACAACTCGACCAATTCCGGCACGTCTACAACACCCAACGCATCCACCGCGCCCTACCCGCACACACCACACCCGAACAGGCCTACAACGCCCGACCCAAAGCCCACCCCACCGGCCAACCCGACGCACACTTCCGCATCCGCCACGACACCGTCGACCAATTCGGCAAACTCACCCTCAGACACGGCAGCCGCCTCCATCACCTCGGCATCGGACGCGCCCACGCCAGCACACCCGTCCTGATCCTGATTGAACTACCCCAGGTTTTGTTCCGATCCGTATTGGAGGATTGGAATCATGCCGAAGCAGTATCCGCCGGAGATCCGGCACAAGGCGGTCCGCTTGGTGGCGGCGGCCTTGGAAGAAGACTCGGTGCTGACCGAGTACGAGGCGATCCGCCGGGTCGCGACCAAGATGCATGTGGCCGAGGAGACCGTGCGTCGATGGCTGCGTAAGGCCCAGGTCGACGCTGGCGAGCGTGCAGGCACCACCAGTGCCGAGCACGCCGAGATCCGTCGGCTCAAGCGTGAGCTGGCCGAGGCCCGCCGGGCCAATGAGATCCTCAAAGCCGCGTCGGCGTTTTTCGCCGCCGAGCTCGACCGCCCCACGACGAAATGATCGCGTTCATCGACACTTATCGCGGCCAGTTCGGGGTCGAGCTCATCTGCCGCACCCTGGGTGCCGCACTCGTGGGCTGGATCACCTCCCGTGGCTACCGCGCTGCCAAATCCCGTGCAGCATCAGCACGTTCGATCAAGGACGCTCACCTTGTCGAGACCATCAAGACCCTACACACCGAGAACTTCTCGGTGTACGGGGTCAAGAAAATGCATGCCCTGATGCGACGGAACGGTTACACCGTCGGCCGTGAGCAAACCCGCCGGCTGATGCGCCTGGCCGGGGTACGCGGAGTGCACCGCGGGCGGCGGGTGTTCACCACCAAAGCCGATCCCGAACTGGCCAAGCCAAAGGATCTAGTGAAGCGTAATTTCGTTGCTCACCAACCCAATCAGCTGTGGGTGGTCGACATCACCTATGTGCGCACCTGGGCCGGGTTCGCCTACACCGCGTTCGTGACCGACGTATGCACCCGCCGGATCGTCGGCTGGCATGTCGCCTCGTCGATGCGCACCGAGGAATTGCCCCTTCCTGCGTTTGATCACGCTGTCTGGCAAGCGAATTCTGATCTATATGGGTTGACCCATCATTCCGACCACGGATCCCAGTACCTGTCGATCGCCTATACCGACCGACTTATCGAATTGGGCATCACACCGTCGGTGGGAACCGTCGGCGACTCCTACGACAACGCCCTGGCCGAGTCGGTCAACGCGGCCTACAAAGCCGAACTGATCCGGCAGCGCCGTCCCTGGAAAGCCATCGAACAGGTTGAACTGGCGACCCTGGAATGGGTTTACTGGTACAACAACGTCCGACTGCACGAAGCCCTCGACTACCGCACCCCGGCCGAGTACGAGGCCACTCTCACCGGTGCCTCACACCCCAGCGAGAACGCCGACCCGGCCCTCGCAACCACATAGGAACAAAACCTGGGGTAGTTCAGATCGCCGCCACCACCGTCACCGTCATCAGCAAAACCGGCCACCACGTCATCGCCAACCACCACATCGACCCCGACCACAACTACTGGCCCAACAAACAGAAAAACCCCGGCACAAGGCCGGGGAATCTGTAACCCATGACTCGACTCATCTGTAACCGATGACCCGACTCATCACAATTTGAACCTGCGACCACTTGACCCCCAGGAAGTAGCGGGGGCGCGTTCCCCCAGTTCGCGGGGGGTTGTTATCGCCGAGACGCGGCGGGTGACGTTCACGGACGCGCAGGCCGTTCAGCATCGTGCATGACGTGTGGTCCCAACGTGGTCCCGGACGAGGACGACCGTTGACCTGGGCGTAGGAAAACCTCTACACTAAGTGGTGGCCTGTAAAGATTTTCCTACGGGCACGCCAGGAGGTGTTTCATGAACAGTCGCGCGGTCGACGCCTTGCCAGAGACCTTCCGCTTCAGCGAAGCGCTGCGGTACATCAATGAGCGGCAGTTCCGACTACTACTAGGCGAAGGCCAGATCATCCCGCTCTCACGCGGGCTGTACCACAAGGCGGACTGGATCGGTGATACCGACCTCATTGAAATCTCCGCACGGTCACCCCAGGCCACCCTCGCGTTGCGCTCGGCTCTGGCACGCCACGACCTCATCGATGACATACCGGATGCCCTCGACATTGCCATCCCTCGCGGTGCTTGGACACCGATACTGTCCGCTCCCGTCCGCTGGCACCATTTCGCCGAGTCCACTTTCGACATCGGGCGCGACACCCTAGACATCGGCGCGGGGCGCAGCATCGGGATCTACTCGCCGGAGCGCAGCATTATCGACGCGATCCGCCTGCGGCACACCGAGGGGGAAGACATGCAGGTCGAAGCACTAAAGACATGGTTGAAGCGGGGTGGACAACCGTCGGAGCTCATCAGGATGGCACGCGACTTCCCGCATGCGGAGCGTGCGCTGCGCACCCTCTTGAGCATCTTGCTATGAGCACGGCCGCAGAGGTGTTTCGCGCACTCCAACGCCAGGCGACTTCCTGCTACCTCGGAGGATCAACTCAGCTTGAACCGCTCAATAGGAGACTGACGGAAGCAAATGCCGGCGGCAGAGATACCGCATCAAACCATGCAGCCAGAACGCAGCGACTTGCGCTAAGATGCAAGCGTAAGCAAGCGTTAGCGGAAGGTGCGAGCCATGACGCGCAACAAGCCTGCAACGGCGGAGATCACCCCAGGGGTTCCCCTGGAGCTGGTCGGCGAGAAGGGGCCATTCGCCCAGATCGTCCTGACTGGGGACGACGTGTTGGTCAAGATGCTCGGCGCTCGGCCGAATGTTGATGCCGACTTTGTGTTCGAAGGCCCGGATGGCAGCATCCTGGCGGAATTCAAGCTCCTGACTCCTGGCGCTTCCATGGCCACGGTGGACCGGGGCGGCCACGACGTGATGTCGAGGATCAGCGGCCTCGCTCAACGGCTCGGGGTCGACACCCAAGCCGTGCTGCAAGGAATGGTCGAGGCACTTACCGAGTTGTCCGCTATCGTGCCAGCGGCCTCGCAATTGCCCGAACACGACGCGCACCTGCTCGACGCAGGTGGCTTGACCGCCAGCCCCGGAGCTTACGCCCAGGCGGTGGCAAAAAGCTCCGCTACGGCCACCCAACTGCGCGTCACCGCGGCCTCACCGGCCCAGGTCGCCACGGCACTCAAGGTGAGCATGGCACGAGTGCGGCAGTTGCGTGGTGACCGTGCTCTGTGGGCTATTCGCGAAGGAGCAGATCGCTGGATATTTCCGATCCTGCAGTTCGAGGATGACCCGCGTGACGAAGGGGTGACAACGCGGCAGATCCCGGGGCTGGCGGCGGTATTTCAAGCGTTGCCGGAAGATCTACACCCGCTGGCGGTGCAGGGATTCCTGCTGACTCCGCAGCCGGACCTGGTGTTCGAGGGCGTCCCCGTACCACCCCTGGTTTGGCTTCGCAGCGGTGGCAGTGTGGCTGCAGTACTGAGCATGGCGCAGGCATCCGAATACGCCAAAAGATGATTCTTCCCGAACCGCCTGCCGGCGATGCACTGAAGCAGCTGGGTATTCGCGCCGATGAGATCCGCACAGTCGCGGTAACCGACACCTGGTGGCGGCTGCATTTCACAGTCGGTGAACATGTACTGGCCTGGAACGCATTTCGCCGCTACGGCCCGGTAGCTCGCTTCGATCCGCACCCTGCCGTGGCGGCGGACCAACCGGCAACCGAACACACCAATCACGGGGTCTGGTATGGCGCCGCCGACGCCATCACCGCACTCGGTGAAGCCTTCCAGCACGACCGAGTTATCGATCGCCGACGGGGACTACCATTCCTGACGGGGGTGCAATTCCGGCATGAGTTCACACTGCTCGATATCGCCCCGAACGGGCCAGGACGCTGGCCCACCCGGGCGGGCGGCAATTACGCGTTAGCAACTGCTGAACACGCCGTCACGCAACGGTGGGCCAACCGAATAAGCGGTGCCTTCCCTGATCTGTGCGGACTGCATTACACCGGACTGTACGGCGGCGGCGCGTGTATTGCGCTATTCCTGCCGGCTGCCAACGCGATGCCCGACCGACCGGTGTTCTCCCGCCCCCTGATCGACCCGGCCCTGCAGGACCGTCTCGGCAGCGCCGCCCAGTGCCTCGGGTATGACCTTGTCTAACAGTCGGAGACGCCGGTCAATAGCAGACCTGCCAGCAATGCCGATCAAGTTGACTATTCCTCAGCACGAGTGGGGCCCCGCGACTCGCACGTGGTCCAACTTGGCCCCAAGAGTCCGACCATGCCGCACTCGTACTGCAGGATCACCGCAGCTCAGAGCATATTTACTCTGTCGGGCTGACAAGATTTGAACCTGCGACCACTTGCCCCCCAGCTTCAATAACGGGGTTCGCACGAACGTTCGGGAACGCCGTCCATGCAGGTCAGCGCGATTCCCGGCTGTCGGCAAACCGCTCCGAACACCCCCGATTCCGACCTAGTTGGGGTGCGAGTGGGGTGCTGCGCGTGACGACCACCCGGCCTATCTGCGCCGTCGAGGGGACCCGACCCCGGCCAGGATCAAACCCACTACCAGGACGCCAATCGTTCCGCCCCACCAGATCAGCGGATGCGGCAGCGCTTGCGTAAGGGCCAGGGTCGGCGCGGCCGAAAATGCACCGCCGATCAGCAATGCACCTACGCCGAACAGCCAAGCCTTGACGTGGTTCGCATGTTCGGGCTCATTGAGCTTGACGTCGGCGGCAACGACATCGACGGCGTCAACAGCTGTCGCGCTGCGCGCCTTCGCCAGCTTGACAGCCTCAATGCCGAGCTCCGCAGTTACCTCGTCGGTGATCGCGATCAACCTCTCGGTCGCCGAGTCGAGGAAGCCCTGGATTTCCGGGTATCGATTGATCTCGTCCCGGATCCGCCGCGCAGGCTCTTCGCCTAGTACGGGGTTGGCCGCCACAGCCCGAGGCAGCCGAGGAACGGGAACGTCGCTCATAACTCGCCCCGCGCTGATGGAACCGACAACGAATGAAGGCTTCTGTGTCGCGACTCCAGCATCTCGTCGAAGCCCGGAAGCGTTTCCTCCTTGTGCCGCTTCCTTTTTCGCTCTTCGGCCAGTTCGTCGGCCCGAGAATCGATACGTTCGGCGCGTCGGGCCCAATCCTCGCCGAGAACGTACCTGCCGATCAGGCGGGCCACCACCGTCGAAAGGACTCCGCTTACAAGAATCTCCGTCGCGGAGATGTGCCTTTTCTCGTCAGCCACGCTCTACCTCTGTTTGGCCTGAACCCACGCCATCCGCTACTCGGCCGGGAGCAGCAGGCGTTGCATTTTCGAGGTTGGAATCGCTGCCTGTTCGGCGCTCCTTCTTGCGGCGACGGCGGCGAAGCCAGCCCCGTGCATCGTGGTAGAGGAACCTGCCGAACCAAACCAGGAAAGCTATCGCAAGGACTTGGCGCGCGTTCAGTGGATCTACCCCAATTACGCCCACAGTCTCTTTGGGCGTCGGCGCAAAGAGTCGTTCCGACACCTTGGTCGGGAGAATGCGCACCAGCATGTCAACAACCAAGCGGACGGTGTAGATGCAGATGAAGCTCGCGGGCACGATCAAGGCCGCCGCTATCAATCGGCGCAAAGCTCGATCTTGCGCCGAGCCCGATGCCTGGAAATCGGTACTGCCGACAGACACCTTGTCGACTCCTGCTGGCCCCATTCTCGCAGCGTAGCAATGGAGCTATAGAACCGGTAACACGATTCCTTGCGCTTGAGCTTCGACGTCTTTGGTCCAGCGTAGCTGCCGACGTACCCCGGCTGCTCGCGCCGCTTACGCCAAGCCTCCAGCTCGTCATCGTCGTCCTCGTCGTCGCGGATCAGCAGTACCCGCTCAGTCAGCGACGGCACGAGGCCCTGAACCTTGGCCATCGAATCCAACATCCGACGGCACTGCTCC
>Ga0209023_10004586_pt1 | contig 15657 bp, 19 predicted proteins | sample LakOneMetagenome_FD_187468 | JGI IMG/M metagenome (GOLD analysis project Ga0209023, IMG submission 187468) | Freshwater and sediment microbial communities from Lake Erie, Canada (SPAdes) (version 2) | ecosystem: Environmental > Aquatic > Freshwater > Lentic | place: Lake Erie, Canada... | reverse complement strand
CGCTACATCCGCGCGATGGGCGATTTCGGAACTGGGTCCGGGCAGATCGACACGCTGGTGCTGGGCTGCACGCACTACATCTTCGTGGCGCACGAACTGCGGGCGCTGGTGGGGCCCGGCGTGCAATTCATCGAGACGGGAGAACCCGTGGCGCGACAGACGCGGCGGCTGTTGGAGTCTGCAGGCCTGCTGCGCGACGCCCGCGCTGGCACTTTGGCCCACGCGAACGCGCATGCGGATGGTGGTGCTGACGTTGATGCGGAGGGTGATGGCGCAGACGAAGCCCTGTCGGACGCGCCGGACACAACGGATACGCCCAGTACCAGCCTGCTGACGACCGGGTCGGTGGCCATGCTGCAAGCCGCGGCGCAGCGCTGGCTCGGGTTGCCTGCGGATTGCTGCGCGACCGTGGCGGTGCCCTGAGGCTTCAAGCCCAGCCCCGGGCGGCGGATCGCAGGTCGTACCGCCATCCGGTTTCAGGCTTTTTAGGCACCTACCGCTCGATCGACGGGCGCTAGCAGCTATTAATTTTGTAGCAATTCGTTAGGCGTAGTTTGTGGGGGCCCGTCGCTCACGCAGTCTCTGCCGCGCCCCACAGTCGTTCGCCCGACTGCTCCACGTGCGTCAGGTACAGCCGCAGGTCGAACTCGTACTGGTGGTAGTTGGGCTCCATGTGCGCGCATAGCTGGTAGAAGGCTTTGCCGTGGTCCTTCTCGCGCAGGTGGGCCAGTTCGTGCACCACGATCATGCGCAGGAACTCGTCCGGCGCCTGCTTGAACATCGCCGCGATGCGGATCTCGTGCTTGGCCGCCAGTTTGTTGCCCTGCACGCGGGACACCGCCGTGTGCAGGCCCAGGGCGTGGCGCACCACGTGGATCTTGTTGTCGAACAGCACCTTGTTGATGGTGCCAGCGTTGCGCAGATAGCGCGCCTTGAGCTCCTGGGTGTAGTCGTACAGCCCCTTGTCGCTGCGCACCGCATGGGGCCGCGGGTACTTGCCCAGCAGCACGGCGCCCAGCCGGCCCTGCACCAGCAGCGCCCGGGCTTGGTCCTGCAGGGATTCGGGGTAGGCGCGCAGGTAAGGAAGGTCGGTGGTCATCGGAAAGAAAGCCTCGGGCGGGCGGTTCAGGGCCATCTGGCTTCATCGCCAAAGGTGGCTCAGGTACTCCATCGATTCATCGCAAGGACGTCATGCAGCCCCAGAAAGCACAATGGCGCTGCCTTTTGCAACGCCATTGCTCGGTTGCCCGCGTTGTTCGACGGGGCAGCTCAGTGCAGATGCCGCGGACGACGGCCGCCGCCGCCATGGCCGCCGCTGCCGCCCGCACCGCCATTGCCAGGGCCCCGCGGGGGCTTGCCGATCTCCAGCGAATTCACGAGAGCATCGAAACGCTGGCTGAACAGCTTGTCGATCTCGGCCACCACGCCACCGAGCTCGGCGCCATCGAAATGGCGCTCCATCATGTTCACGACATCCTGCACCAGCAGGTCACGCTGCACCTGCATGATGGCGGCCGGTGTGGGCCCGACAAACAGCATCACGAAGTCGTCGCGCGACTCGGCGCCATCGCCCTCTTCTTCCTCGTCGAAGTCAGCGTCGTAGAACGTGACTTCGATGGCTGCACCCAGCTCAGCCAGCTCGTTGAGGTTCATGCACATTTCGTCCAGCGACTGGCGAAAGTCTTCGTCGCCGCGCACCGTCCAGCAGACCTGCAGCAAATGCTCCTGCGCGTCGAACCGGATGCCTGGCTCTTCTTCATAGGCGCTGGCTGCACCGTCGGCCAGCGAACGGGCGCCAGCGTACTTCCACAAGGGCTTGAGCGCCTCCTGCAGTTGCTCGAAGTTGGTATCGGCACGCAACTGGACCTGCCCGTGGACATGGATCTCGAAGGGAACGTTGTAACTTGACATGGGATGGGCCTAGAAACGGCAGTGGGATGCACGAGCCGATGCGGCTGTCGGGATGTAGGCGAGGCGGCACGGTACAGCGCCGCAGCCCCCGCCCAGACGGGCGCAGCCGCTGGTGCTTTGTACTTCACGGATGAAGGCGATCGAAACAGGCGAAGTGAGCATCCATGCGGCCTATGAGAGGTGAGCAAGCAAGCGGTCAATTGCCATTTTCAGGTTCATCATCGTGGTGCCCCGAGCCGGGGTCGAACCGGCACGCCCCTTTTCAGGAAAGCGGCGGATTTTAAGTCCGCAGTGTCTACCAATTTCACCATCGGGGCGCGCCGGTTGCCCAACGCACACCTGCGTTGCAGCGTAACCCGGGCGACGCATGTGCGCAATGCCCTGTATCGTGGGGTTGCGGGGCGGTAGCAACATGCCACGCCCTGCACCGACCAAGAAAAAAGGGAAGCCGAAGCTTCCCTTTGGAATATGGAGCGGGAAAAGAGTCTCGAACTCTCGACCTCAACCTTGGCAAGGTTGCGCTCTACCAACTGAGCTATTCCCGCATTTGCCGTGATTCTTGACGTTTCCGTCAGTGCGAATCAGCAAGCCTCAAATTATATCGCTATTTTTCAGCACTGCAAATTTGCCAGCCGAAAAATTTACCAATTTCTTCACCCTGACAAGCCCCGCATGAAGCAAGGGCCACCACCAGGCCTGGGCAGTCAGAAACTGCAGCACCCGGAATATCTGGAGGCGCGGTCCGGAGTCGAACCGGACTAACCGGATTTGCAATCCATCGACTCCCTTGCAAATCAACAAGTTAGACGATAACCGCTCGAACAACCGCACCTCGTTTGCGCTTGGCCTGAATTCTGCCACAGATTTCGTGGGCTCCAGAATTGGCACAAGAGCAAAAGACACTGTATGCTTTCACAGTGTTTTGCGAAATTATCCCCCTTCGATCCGCCGGTCTGCGCTTACGTGTAGATGAATGGCCCGCACCCGAGCGGGGGCGGCTAGAGATCTCTCACATGCCGTACAGCATTTGCGCAGCGCGCAGAACCCTGAGAGAGGTAAGGCTCATGGGCTTTTGGGTCTCAACACCACGATGCCTACTGCGGATGTCAGACCCGGACTTTGTGGACGTGGTGGGGGACGGCTTTCTTTTGCGGGGCCTCCAGACGTGCTGTGCTGACGATGGACGCGCGTACGACCATGAGCAGCTCTGGCTGGTGCGCCCATGTGCCAGCGACGAAGGGCCGATGCTGCCTCGCTTCGATGCAACGCGTTGGCTCAAGGCCAAAAGACTGCCCGTGGAGGAGCGCACGGGCAAAGAACTATCAGTGAGCGAACAATGGCACAAAACCCACATCAAACCGTAGACCCCTACCCCACCCTACTGCGCACGCCCACCTGGTACGGCGGAACCGATGAGGTGGTGTTGCCGTTCGAGCCCAAAGACTACAGCGTGGAGCAAACCGGGCCCGACCGTTGGACCGTGACGGTCAAGAGCACCGGACAGGTCGTGTATCACGGGATTGGGCCTGCAGAGGTGGTGGAGTCGCCGGCGCCGTTCTAGACGTAGCGACAAGAGGTACGCCGGCGCTAACCACCTGTTGATCGGGTGCCACAACTAAGATTTTTCTTTGTGCTGTTGCATATGGTTGCAGTGCACTGCGGACCCACAGCCAACGCGCTTTGCCAAGCAAAATGCCTTGCAAGGCCTGTCGACATGCGGCTCTTAGCCTAAACAGGCTGTGGCTAAGCGATCTGCAGGAGAGTCTGCCCACTGAGACTTCGCACACCGAGCACCAGCCATCTGCCTACACGCGGATTTGACGCCGGTACACTACAGGTAGTGCCTTGACGCACTGGGCACACCATATATAGTGTGCTCGGACCAAACGAAAAAGCCACGGCTGTAACCGTGGCTTGATCGCCCGACCTGTCTCCAAGCCGGGTAGGGGCAGATCACAAAAGATCAATTCCTCACAGCTGCGATCTTGCCACGATTTGATTTGGTTTAGCTTGGTGTATGTGTAACTCACGCCCGAAAGGGCAGAAGGAAACCTATGTCAAAGATCGGTCGCAACGCAGGCAACGGGCAATTCGTCCCCGTGAAAGAAGCACAGCGCAAGCCTGCCACCCATGTAGTGGAAACCATCCGCCGCCCCTCGGCACCAGCACCGGCTAAGAAGAAGTAGCCCACCGCGACTTGTTCGCTAACAAAGCCGTGTTGCAGCAGTGCAGCACGGCTTTCTCGTTTTAAGGGTCAGTCAATCCGCGGCAGCGGGCTGTCATCGTTGCGGGGATAGCACTCCCGCCCTACCCTCTCCTTCAGTGCTTCAGCCAGTTCTTTCTGGCCTCGCCGCAGGCGCTCGTTCAACTGTTTGGTGGCCTTGCGGCCAGCCGGCGCACGGTGCGCCGGCCGGTGTGCATGCGTGTGCACTGGGGTCAGCCTTCAGGGCTTATTCTCAGCGGCTGGCGTGGCCACTACAACGGTCGCAGGATCTGGCGTGGTCACGCTGCAGCTGCGTTTTGCTCCGTACTCGACGTAGCAGAACGCGCCCAGCTTCGCAGAGCTGCAGCCAGCCAGTACGGCCGAGGCGGCCAGGATGGCCAGGGTGGTAGTGAACTTCTTCATGGTGCTTGCCTTTCAGTGGTTGGAAGCGGTTGGGGAATCGAATCTGCGTAGTAGCTGGCACCGCCCAAGCGCACGGCGGCCCACATGAGGTACTGATCTACATCGTTGACCTCGTGCTCGAGCGCGGCATAGAACACCATGTCCGCCCAGGCTCGGGGCATCTGGAGTTCATAGAGACGGTCGTGCAGCACGGCCGCGCGCCGGGCCTTGCCCTCGAAGGCCAAGAAAACGACGGGCAGCCTGGGGATGCTGCCCAGGTCGGTGGTCGTGCCCACGGGGATGGTGATGGTCACGGAGTCTTCGCCGTTCACGGTTTCGATTCGGGCGATGAACTCGCCGCGGTGCACCCACTCGTCGCCGTTGCCAACCGGGGACAGCAGCAGCTCAGTCAGGTAGGTGACGCGGACAGGAAACGGGCGCGGGATCATGCGGCCCCCAGCACAAACGCCCGCGCTTGCGCGTGAAAGGCGGGCCACGTCTGCGGGTGTGGCTTGCCTGGCCGCCAGCAGCGATACCGGTACAGCTGCCAGGCGCCGTCGACGTCGTCCACCGCCGGCAGCTTGTGCGCATCCGTGAAGATGAGCAGCCTGGCCAGGCCGGCCGCCAGCACGTCGTCGTGCTCGATGGCGCGCCAGATCTCCAGCGGCCAGTGCGTGACGCCCCGGGCTACGCAGAGCTGCCGTAAGTAGCCCGCAGAGGCCGGGTGCAGGAACACGCCCCACACACCGCCCTTGCTCTCGCGCGTGCCGAGTTCGAACTGCCAGAACCCGCGTGCGGGCCCGTTGCCCAGCTGGCGGCGGTGTTCAAAGCGGCTTTCCTGCAGGCCCGTGGCCAGCAGCAGCACGCGGGCCTCATTGCTGTCCATGCGGCCGGGTAGCAGTTCGTACGCGGCATTGATGGCTTGGGTGATTTCAGACAGATGCATGTCATCCCTCCTTGACGCGTGTGCGGACGATGAGAACGGCGAACCCGAGCACCAGGCAGATGTCTTGAACGCTGGGTTTGTCGTGTGGCATGAGTGGGCTTGCGAGCGCGCCGGCGCCGCCAACGGCCAGCAGCATCCAGGCGATGGCCTTGAGCCATTCGGTGGCGCGCTTGCGCCAGCCAGGGCCGCAGCTCAGCGGTGCGGTACGCTCCAGCTTGTTGAGCGCTTCGGCCAGGACGATAAAGCCGGCAACGCAATAGATGGTGAGGACGGTGGTGTTCATGGCTTGCCTCCATCGCCTGCACCAGGTGCAAAAGGTGGCCGCTTGCGTTCGTCGTCGGCCACCAGGCCACGCACCCGCACCAACATGCGCTGGGCGAAGGCGCCGATGATGAAAGCCGTGCACAGCTGCAGCGGCTCCGGGAAGGCCCACAGCAGCATGAACAAGGGCGTCAGGTAGCCGGCGCTGACGCTGCTGGCAATGGCGACGGACATGCGCCGCAGCGTGGTCTTCACCAGCTCGCGCCAGGTGTCCCCCGTGCTGGGCACGCTGTCGAGCACGATGATGGCCACCAGGCCGCCGAACAGGCCCGCCACCAGCAGGTCGGCCCGCAGGCCCAGCGGGATGCCAAACGCGGTCACAGCGGTCGTTGACGCAGCGGCCACAGCCATCGTGGCGATGCCCGCAGCGGTTGAGGTAGGTTCGGGCATTCAGCGTCCAGACAAAGAAAAACCCGCCGAAGCGGGTTGCTTAGTAATGTTTAGGCGTCTCGTCACAATGTGCCCGCCTGGCTGAACAGCCCGTCGATGTCTGCGTCACTCAGGCCCAGGCTCTGCCCAATGCTCAGCAGCAGCGGCCAGTCACGCGCAAACTCTTGCGAGTCGTCCCAATCGATCTGCGCCAACTGGCGCTCTAGCGGATCGGTGATGGCGTCAATGGAGGGTTGAACGAGGTCAAACAGTCCGGCCAACACCAGCGCCTTGCGCGCTTGTCGGCGTGTGACCTTCTGCGGCGCTGACGGCTGCGGAGCACCCTGGTATGCAGCCAGGCGCCACAGGCCCGGGTAAGAGCGCTCAGCAAAATCCTCGTCTGCAATGATGGTGCCGGTCACAACACCGTTTTCGAGAAGTTCGATTCGCAGGGTCATGATCAAGCCTCTGGTTGGAACACGATGAATGCATAGCCGTCGCCCCCAGGGCCGCTGACAAGCCCGGAGAAACGACCACCTCCACCAGCGCCTCGTCCACCTCTGCCTGGGTTGGTACCAGAGATGGCGCCAGCACCGCCGGCAAAAATGCCGCCGTCTGGGGTTGTTTGGTTTCCAGCAACCCCCGCCAAACCGGGAGTGTTGAGTCCCAGGAAGCTAATACCAAGTTCATACGACGGCAGCGCCAAGGGCGCCGTGAAAACGGTGCCGCTGGAACTACCGTCTGCTCCCACACTGCCGCCCTGTGTGCCTGTCGACCGGCCGAATCCTGTGCGAAACACGTCAACAGCAGCCCCACCACTGCTGGTGTTCGATGCTGCCAGTTGACCCGCCCGCAGGCCCGTCACCCAATAATCAGCCCCCACTACGGTCGCAGTGGGCGCGGTCTGAACCAAGGGGAATGAACTGCCCCTGATCCCTGGTTCACCGGGATTGCACGTCATGATGGTCGTGCCGTTGAGCTTGACCAGCGTGGCCGTGCCAGCGATCCCTGTTCCAGCAACCGTCTGCCCTGCAGCGCCCGCACCAATCACGAACTCGACCACATCGCCAACAGCGACATCGATGATCTTGACACCCCAAGGCGCTGAATTCGCCCCTGTCGCGCTCTCACCGCTGGTGGTGGTGAACCCACCAGAGCCCGTGCTGCCCATGGCTGCGATTTGCAGCTTTCCCTTGCGGGTGATGGTGATGGACTTGGACGCCAGGATGGGCAACACCCAGCCCCCGAGCGCGCCCGAACCGGCCCCGCCGCCAAATGCCTGGCTGAATGTGATCATGCGAAAGTGCTCCCGTCGTAAACAGCGTTAAACCGGCCACGGTTGGGCCAGGACATGGGGGCCTCGGGTGCCTCACCAGACACCGTGTATGCCCCCCAGTTGATGAAGCAGCCACCGCCCGAGGCGTTGCGGCCACCCAAAAAGTCATCCGCCGTCCAGCCCGCAGGGATGCTTAGGGTGATGCCCGCAGTGATGGCGACGTAGAACACGCCCGCAACGGCGTTGGTGTTAGCACTGATGCGGGTCGACACCTGCCCCACGTTGAGCGAGGTCCAGTCGGCCGACACGCCAGGCTGGCTGGTGGTAACGTCGGCTAGGTTGTTGAGCAACATCCAGAACCGCCCGTTGTGCTTGACGCACGCGGGCTTGTTCAGGGGACCTGCCAGGTCTGGCCACACGCCCTTGAAGTTCGCTGCCGCCACAGCTTGGCCTGCGGCCGTGAAGGAGGATGCGGCTGCATTTACAGCAGCATTTGCTGCAGTGTTCGCCTCCTGCGCGTTCGCCAGCGCGCTGCTGGCCAAGCCTGTGAGGTCGGTCATGAATACGGTGCTCATGTGCACACCGAACGCAAAGACCTTAATGTTGTAGGTTCCTAGCACCCGATCAGACAGGGGCGGGAATGGCGGCACGGGCGTAAACGCCGGTACTGGTGTGACTGCCATCAGATGACTCCTTTCACGCGCGCAGCGAGCTGCGCTTCTTTGCTGTTGACTGACTTGACCCGCCCGCTGATGAGGCCCAGGGCACTGAGGTAGCCGTAGCCCGGCACATTGGTGGCGGAGATGGCCACCGGCATATCCAGCACTTGCTGCAGCAGCCCCACCGTGTACTCGGCCTGGGCGGCATCAAGCACCGCCGACAAGGTGAGATCGGTGGCGCCAGGTCGTCGCCGGATCTCGAACGTGCCGTCGTCGTAAAACTTGATGTAGCTGTAAGACCTGGGCTCAGCCTCGCTGCCGAACTCTGTACCGCCTGTGCCGCCGGTGAGGCTGCGCCACTCGCCCACCATCAGCGTGCCCAGCTCGACTGGGGCCGATGGGCCTGCGCTCACCGTCACGGTGAGTTCGGCCGTAGGGCTGATGGGGACGCCGTTCAACTCCACGGTGCTGCGCACTCCAAGGGGCGCGAAAAGCAGCTCCCAGAAGCCCAGGGCCTGCTCCCACAGATCCTGCGTGCTCTGCTTGAGGATGGCGCCTCCAGGCGCATCGCGCACAATGATCTGCACCTGGTCGCCTACGGCGCCGAAGATCTTCACGTCACTGAAGAACGGCACCTGCAGCTTGTAAGTGAGGCTGCCCACGGCCTTTGCGGCCGTAGACCGGTAGTAGTCAAACGGTGCAAACAGGTTGCTGGGACGCTTGAAGAGCCAGTAGTCCGGGTCAGCTTCGGGCAATGCCGTGCGGCCGCTGTGCGCCTGCACACAGGAATACACCTTGTGGTTACTGATGCGCTCCGCCCCCACGGCATACGTGCCCGCAGAGACCCACATCGTTTCACCCAGCGCTGGGTCGGGCTCTACGATGGTGGTGCCTGCGGTCAGCATGCTGGCCGTGATGGGGATGGCCATGAACACACTCACAGCGCTGTAAGTTGTGGTTGTCATGCGGGTGTTGTCCTAAATCCATTGCCGTCAAATGAGTCCTCCAGCACCTGCGCCATCCGGGCCAGCAGGCTTTCGGCCTTGGATTCGGCCGAGCTGGCTGATGGTGAAGCGGTGCTGGTTGCGGTGGAACCGCTCCCGTTGCCGGCCAACATGCGCCGTGTGGTGGATGCGGTGTAGATCCGCGCGGGCGGCAGGTACGCCAGCTCAGGGCCGTCTTCACCCACCATTGCCCAGCCGCCCCGGTGATCGCCACCGAGCCGGAACGCGGGCACGCCTACCGATGCAGCTGCTTTCGCCCAGTCAGCATCGAAGAAGCCTGTAAGCATCGCCAGATCGTTGAGCGTGCCGCCCGCAGACTTGACAGCCTCCAACAGACCCTTGAGGTCGCTGGTGCCGTCAAACTTGTGGTAAACGGGCGCCAGCGCATCAAGCTTGGCAATCTGGTTCTGATCGATCACCGGCTCGTAGCCGACGCCTGCAGTACCAAGCGAGATGACGCGGTTGTACTTCGCGTCAGCCGCACCACCCGTGGGCATGCCAGGGCCGAACCCCGCGCCACTAGAGCTGCTGCCGCCAGCGCCACTCGCAACCGGTGTCTTAGGCTTCAGCAGCTCCATGATCTGCCGCACAGCCTCATCGACCGAAAGAGTGGCGTTCACTTGACCAGTGGCGATGTCGATCAACTCACGCATGCGCTCGAGCGTTTCATCCCCCTGCTCAATCTGCCGGTCCAATGAGTCCAACGACTGCTCGGCAATGGACTTCTGCTTGCCAGCGACGCCGGCAAGCTGCTCCATCTGGCCGGCAATCACGAGTCGATCGCGGTCCAGTTCAAACTGCGAGAGGTAGTTGTCCGCCGTGAGGCCGCCACGTGCTGCAGTAAGCGCGTTGTTCAGGTCGTCAGCGTCGGGCAGGGTGCCCAGCAACGCGCCTTGCAATGCGTTCTCAATGAACACCCTGCCCTGAGCCGCCTGCTGTGCTGCCGTACTTGCCACCTCGCCCCGCAGGTCGCGCATGCTGCCCGCCGCGATGTCTTGGACATTGCCCCACAAACCTGCCAGTTCGGCGGCCGCGGCGCGCTGTGCTTCCAGCACCTTGCGCTGAGCGGCAATGGACCGCTCAAGCGCGCTGTAGGCGGCGTCGAGCTGTGAGCGCAACGCTTCCTTCGCGTTCTCATCTACCTCCGAGGCCGACTGGTTTAATTCGGCAAACGAGCCCGATAGCAGCACCAGCGTGGCGTAGGCCTTGCGGCCTGCATCGGTGTTCAGGTCTTGCGCTTCGACCAGGCGGCGGTACTCCTCCCGAGTCTTGGGCATCGTGAGGCCGAGCTTTTCGAACTCGCCATCGAGCTGGCGCGTGGACGTGGCTCTGCGTTCCTCCTCGGAGTAGAAGTTCTGAAAGTAGCTGCTGGTGGCAGACACCATCTTGTCGAGCCCGCCGAACGCGTCAGCGATCTTGCTGGCCGCATCAGCACCCGACAGGCTCGCGTCCAGCAGCGTGTACCCCAGGGTGTCCCAGATACCGTTGACGGTAGTCAGGCTTGTGGCCAAGCGCGTCAACGTGTCGATGGCCTTCTCGCCCTCCTTCGCATATTGGCTGGCCTTGTAGGTGGTGCTGGTGATCGTCTCCTCGACCTCTTCCCAGGTCTGAACCATATCGACGCCATGGCCCTCGGTGCGCATGATCTGGCGGTTGACCGTCTCGCTCGTGGTCTCCCACGTGCCAAGTACCTGCTCCGCAAGCTCATTGTTGGCCGTGGCCAACGCCTCTTGGAACTTGGCCTGGATCTGCTCGGCATTCAGCCCTTGCGTGCTGAACTTGATCTTGCTGGTGTAGCCCTCCAGGCGGTCGGCGCTCAGACCCAGCGCGTCAGCGAAGAACGCCACTTGCGCACGCATGCCCTTGAAGGTGTCGCCCAGCGCCTTTTCGAACTCGGGGTCTAGGTCGCTGTACTTGGTCTTGTCCGAGCGCAACAGGCCGCCCTTGTAAAACTCGAATGACTGGCCATCGAACCCGTTTTTGCCCCCGAAAGTGCCCTCGATACCCACGTCGGCCAGCTTCCGACCGAACAAGCGATTGATGAGGCCACCCACGACGCCCGCAAGCGGACCGAAAAACGCACTGGCGATGCCGGACAGCACGTTGACGGTGTTGCCACCGGTGGTGTACCCCCCTGAGATTGCGGAGCTGATGCCATAGCCCATGAGGCCGTTGCCCAGCATGCCCAGGCCGGCGCCAATAGTGCTGCCCAGCCCGGTCATCTGGGGCGCCACGTAGGCCGATGGGTTGTTACCCATGATGGCCGGCGTGGACAGGCCCAGCCGCGTCCCCAGTTCGCTGGTGGCGAACTTGCCGAAGGCGTTACCCACGGCGCTACTCACGCCCTTGGTGATCAAGTCAAAGCCCGTAGAGACCATGTTGCCCAGGCTGCTGAGCATGCCCAGACCACCGCCGGCGCCTGAGCTGCCAAGCGTGCCGGCGTTGGCCCCCGTCATAGACAGACCCAGACCACCTGTGATGCTGGTCATGACGCCCTGAACCGCCAGCTTGAGCACGGTGGTCTTGAACAGGTTCTTGATACCGTCCCAGAATGACTTGAAGAAGCCCTTGCCCGCCTCAAAGCCGCGGTACAGGCTGTCGCTCAACCCGTTGTAGATACTGTCGTAGAACTTCGTCCACTCGCCCGCGGCTTCGGACGCGGCCTTGGCTACGGCCGTGCGGTCGTACTTGGCGCCCAGCAGTTCGTTGCGCTCGCGCAGCGCATCGATCTCGGCCTGCAGCGCGATCTGCTCGCGCGTCATGGTGCCGGTGATGACGCTCGCTCGCTCCAGCTCAGCCAGCGTTGCTTCCTTGGTCAAGATGAGCGTTGTGTTTCGGGACTGATGGACGCGCAGCTGCGCGGCATCCGTGAGCCCGATCAGCTCAATTTCTTCGCGCATCGTCTGGTTCTGCGCCACCAGAGAGGACGCAGACTGCTCGATGGCCTGGACGGCCTTCACCCGCGCTTCACGGGTAGCCTCCAGCGCCTTCAGCTCTTCGCGATGGGCCACCACCTGCTGCTCGGTGGCCAGCATGTCCTTCAGCCTGGTTTCCACTAGGCTCCGGCCCGCGATGATCTGCGCGTCGGTGCTGGTGGCGAGCTTCTGGCGCACCTCGGCGACCATCTTCTCGCCCTCGGTCAGCTTCTCGCCGGACGTCAGCTCCTCTTTGAGAACGGCCACGCGCTTATCGATGGACTCCAGCAGCGCGTCTACTGGATTCTTGGCCGCTGTCGCTGCCTTGCCGGTCTTTTCGAGTACGTTTGTGAAATCGAGCGATTTCGCCGTGTTCTTGGCAGCGCCACCGGTTGCCTCAATCTCACCCATGCGCGCGCGAATGCGGCTTCCCAGCGTCTCCTCGCCAAAAGCCTGGATGACCGTGCCGCCCAGGTCCTGCATGACACTGCCAGCCTGCGATGCGCCGCTGCGCAGGCTATCCAGCGCGCCAGCGAAATCCCCGCGCAAGACCTTGCCCACGGCCGCGCCCACGCCGCCAAAGTACGCTGCGCCAGCGGCAGCGTATGCGCCCAGGCTCTCCGCCAGCACCTTGACGCCGCGCATGACGTACTGCGCAGCGTCTGCCACGTAGGTCAGTCCGGTGATGGCGCTTTTAGTCCACCGGGTGACGCTGCCGTCTTCCACCAAGCGGCGCACCTCGGCGCGAATTCCGCCCGAGCCGTTCATGACGTCCAGCATGGCCTGCGCGCCCAAATCAAGCGCGGGGATCATGCCGTTGGCGAGTTCCTTCTTCCAGGCGTCACCGCTGGTGCTCAAGCGGGTAAGGTTGTCGTCCAGGTTGGCCGCGGCCGCGGCCTGCTCAGTGGTGACCTTGGCCGCCAGGGTTTCGACCTCCGCCAGGTCGTGCAGGAACGGCAGCATCTGCGCGCCTTGCTTGCCGTACAGAGCCATGGCCACAGCCGCTTTGCCGGTGCCGTCTTCGAACTGGGCCATGGCCTTGGCCACGGTCTGCATCTGGTCCTCGGGCCGCATCTTCTTGAAGCTGTCGAAGTCGATGCCGAGCACTTCGAGCGCCTTGCCGGTGCCCTTGCTCTCTTCGCTCGCGCCAGCCAGATTCGCGGCCAGTTTGTTCATGGCGGCGCCGATCTGCTCGGGCCCCATGTTGTTGAACTTGCCCACAGCCATCAGGCCCGACAGGGCCTCGACTGAGGCACCGGTCTGCATGCGCAGGTCGTCCAGTGCTGCGCCAGTCTCGATGGCTCCTGAAATAATGCCCTTGAAGGCAGCGATGGTGAAACCAGCGGCCAGGCCGCCAGCGATGGCGCCCGCCGTTGTCGCCAGCTTTACCTTCATACCGTCAAAGGTGTCCTGGATTTTCTTGGAGGCCGCCAATGCGGCTTGCTCCGACTTGTCCAACCCGCCCGTGTATTGGGCGTAGTCCAGGCCGAGCTTGACCACCAGGGATCCGAGTGCAGACATGCTGATTTACTCCCGTTGTTGTTGCTTGTCGCGTTGTTCTTGATCGGCCACAAGCACGGCGCGCTCCATGAACTGCAGGCCCTGCATCACTGCTCGGCGCTTGCGCCTATGGACGAAGCGATCCAGCCAGGCGTTGACGCCCGCGTAGCAGAATCCCATGCGCTGGCCCGCCATGCCGGCGTACTGCCACTGCGTGCGCAAGGCCTCGAAGGCCGCGACCACCGGCAAGTTCTCGGCATATACGCCGAAGGCTTCGCCCTGTGTCGGGGCGGCAGTGGTTGCGGAATCGATGCGGGCGCGCACCTTGTCGATGTCGGCCGCGCTGGCGCCGTAGGCCTCCATGGCTTCGAGCACGCTGTAATCGGGCTCGAAGGCGCCGGGCGCATCGTCGCGCGCACCTGCCCACCAGCGCGCGGCCTCTATCAGTTTTTTTCTTTGGCGCCTACGTTGTGCTGCCAATAGACCAACATGGCCTCGCGCACGGCGCCGGTGAGGCGCAGGAATGCTTCCAGGTTCTGCTCGTTGAACTGCACCGGGGTACGGTTTTCGTCCACCATTTCCCAGTTCGTGAGCACTCGGCGCAGCAGTTCGACGTTGGAGAGATTGATCAACTCCTCGCGGTCTTCTTCAAAGGTGCGTTTGAAGACGGCAACGAAGCTCTCTTTGCGCCAGCCACCCGAGGGCGTGGCAACGTTGACTTCTACGGTGGCCTTGAAGGTTTCGGTAGGGGCGAGAATAAACATGGTGTGTGATTGCGAAGGAGGGGGAGAAAGCAAAAGAGCCACCGCAAGGGGTGGCTCTTTCTCGGAATGTGCACACGTGTGCACGACGGGATGGGTTACCGGACGATCACTTGCAGTTCGTCGTCCCCGTCCACCGGGTTGACGTCGAACGGCATGTTGATCATGGCAATGCTCTGGTCGTCCTGCAGCGTGAACGGCTTGCACTGCACCGCAGGCATGGCCAGCTCGATGATGTTGCCCGCTACGGTGCCGTGCACCAGGCTGCAGGCCCCCACGGTGCTGTTGCGCACGACCTCGGCCCAGTTCTTGGTGGTGATGCTGGGCATCTCCATCGTGACCGAGCCCGAGGGCTGGCGGTCTGGACTGTGGGGCGCCGCGCAATTGACCAGTTCGCGCCAGGCCAGCGCATTGGCCAGGTTGACGCTGAAGGCCGACATGCAGGCCGACAGGCCGTGAAAGCTGAAGGTAGGCGTGTTGACCTTACCCACCGTCTTGGGTTGCACGAAGTCGCTGTAATCCACGCCGGTGGGCATGGCCACTTCTTCGGTGGCAACGTTGTAGGTGCCGAGGAACTCGTACTTCATCACCGGAATGCCCTTGGCATTCAGCTCGAAGGACACCGTGCCCTTGGCATTCGTGATGACGAACTTGGTCTTGTCCAGGTAGCCATACAGCGTGAGGGTGGGCTCGCCCTCGCTGACCAGGTCGTAGGTCACGTCAGTGCCTGCGGTGATGGTGGCCGCAAAGCCGCAAGCCTCCAGCAGCAGACCCCATGCGGGCGCTGTGCCCGCAGCGCCGGCGCCCGCCAGCTCCACCTCGAAGGTGAACTTGCGGTGCTCACCCACAGTCAGGCTGCCGCTGTTGCCCTTGTAGGGTCGGATCAGGTTGCGCTGCACCTGCTCGGCCGTAATGGGCTCGGGCATGAGCGCGCGGCACAGGATGGCATTGGCCGCTGCGGTGGGGATCGAGTCCGTGCCTGGCGTGACTTCCTTCTTTGCAAGCAGCAGCATCTTCTTCATGGACTTGGCCATGGGGGTTCCTTTCAGGTCAGGGTTTCAGAAACGGCCGCTGCTTAGGCTGCTGCGGTGTTGTCGTCGCCTTCGGCGGGTGCCGGGGGCGGGACGCGGGTGCGCACACCGGTGGCCGGGTCGCGCATGTAGGTGCCGCCGACGCCGGTGAACTCATCCCGCGCGCGCGGCGGCGTGGGCATGTGGTGTGCGGGCTTGGTGGCCTTGGGGGTGGCGACGGGCGCAGCTGCGCCAGCCGCCGCAGGTGCTGCGGTGCTTTTTGCCATGTTGGCTCCAGGGTTGGTTAGTAGCGGGGTGTGCGCAGGCGCACGGTGAGGTAGCGGGCGAAGACGTCGGGATCAGCTTCGTAGTCGGCGTCT
>Ga0209023_10004585_pt1 | contig 15658 bp, 15 predicted proteins | sample LakOneMetagenome_FD_187468 | JGI IMG/M metagenome (GOLD analysis project Ga0209023, IMG submission 187468) | Freshwater and sediment microbial communities from Lake Erie, Canada (SPAdes) (version 2) | ecosystem: Environmental > Aquatic > Freshwater > Lentic | place: Lake Erie, Canada... | reverse complement strand
TCGCGGTTGGCGCGAGCCTGCCCGGTCGGCTCGAGGCATTCGACGTCGAGCACATCGACCTCGCGCCGGCCGGACGGCGCAGGCGCCCAACCAGGGTCGTGCTCGATGGGGCGCATGTGGGCTTTGCGGTCACTGCGGCCATTGACACGCTGCGGCACGACCAGGCTCATGAGTCGGACCCGGTGGTCCTGCTGGCCTTGGCCTCGGACAAGGATGCCGCAGACATCGTTTGCCGGCTCGGATCGGCAGCCCCGGCCGCAAATGTCGTGTGCACACGCCTTCAAGGGGATCGACCGGCGTGGGATCCCACCGAACTCGCCCGGCTGTGCGCCGTGCACGGCATGCGCAGCGAAGTGATCGCCGATCCGTCGCACGGATTGGCGAAGTGCCTCGACTTGGTGCCGACAGATTCCTGGGTGCTGGTGACCGGCTCGCTTTACCTGGTGGGGGCCGTGCGCCGGCAACTGCTCGAGAGTCTCCCTCGCTTGTGCGTCAGCCCGGCGCAGGCCGCCTTGGAATAGCCAAGCGCGCCGCTCTGCCGACGTGCTGCGCACCTTGCTTGCGCGTCAGGTGATCACGACTCTTCAGAAAGCCCGTCGAACAACAGTGACCGACTCGGCCCCGTGTGCGCGCGCATGAATCTGGGCGATCGTTTGCCGAATGAGCCGCCGGGTCGCGTGCCGGAGATGGTTGTGCGTGTTCCTGCGTCGTAGCAGGATTCTCAATGCGGACTCTGCGATGACGTCCATGGCAAGTCTCTCATCTGAGCAACAGGGCCGGCAGCCAATCTGCACGGAACTACAAACTCAGTCTAGGGCGTCGAACCGCTGTAGCTACGTGGAATGCGACACAGTTCATTCGATCTGCGTCGCGCGCCATCCTGACCGATTTATCGGCGGGCTCGATGGTCGCTGCAGCGTTGGCGGCCTGTATTGCGCCTGCGGCGGAACTCCACTTGTTTCACAACATCAGCCTTCGGAACGAGACAGAGATGCGGATTGCGATCCTAAGTGGGGCCGATGCCGCAATTGCCGCCTTCTGTGGCACAGAAGACTGCCCTTTGAGCGAATCGGCGTGCGACTTCTCGCGCGCGCACGTGGACTGATGGACACGTTCCGAACCGTGATGCGGCGCTGCGATGCGCGCATATCGGCAATAACAACATGGCCTCTATCGGCAAAGTGCGCTTGCAAGCACGGGCCAAGGTAAAATTATTAGATGAGTTCTTTTGCGTTCTCGACCGGACCAACCGACATCGTCATGCGAGCAGCCTTCGCGGCCGGCTCGGCTTGGCGCGTGTCGGCCGCATGCCGGCGCGGTACTGCGAAACTACTGCAGCCGGCCGCACATTCCTGAGCCCGGCGATCCACTTCCACCTTCTGCGCAACCTTTCGATCGCCGGGCCCCTCGCCCAGCGCTTCGGTGCTCGCTCGCTCTTGGAGGCGGGTCGCCGATCTTCGACAGGATTGCCCCATGGAAGCATTGTCACAAGATGAGCGCACGCTCACGGAACTGGATCACGTTCGTCTTGCCCGCCTGATCCGAGGCGCGCGCCAGGAGTCGACGCGGCGGCCTGGCTCTGCGATCGATGCGATCCTCGATTCGGCGAGTCTTGTCCCATCTCGCCAGGTCCCTACGGACATCGTGACGATGTACTCGCAGGTCGAACTGGCGGACCTGGCCACCGGCAACACGTATCGCCTGACGGTGTGCTATCCATCCGATGCGGAGCCCGACTTCGGCTTCGTCTCCGTTCTGTCGCCGGTCGGTGCGAGCCTGATCGGTCAGCGCGTCGGCTCCATTGCGCGGTGGCGAACGCCCAGTGGTGATCAGGGCGCTGCCGAAGTACTGGCCCTGCTCTTCCAGCCCGAAGCCAGCGGCGACTACACGATGTAGCGCCACGCGGTGCGCCCATTGGCGCGCTGCACCAATACCCAACAACGTGCGCGCTGCCCGGGCCCGGAGCGATAGCCATCGCAAGCCGGAGCCAAGGCGCACGCCGAACAGCAAGCCTTGCTGTGCCCTCCTTTTGCGGAAATTCTCATGACTCCCCTCAACTCCATTCTGGTGACGACCGACTTTTCAGACGAGGCCCACAACGCGGTGAGGCGCGCCGCACTGATCGCGGCTCAGCACAAGGCCCGCATGACCTTGCTGCACGTCGTAGACCCTGCCACGCTCAAGGGACCGCGGGCGTGGTTCTCGTCACCGAGCGGGATCGATCACAAAGTGGCGGTCGCCCAGGCCGCGCTGGGTCGCCTTGCTGCTGAGGCGGCGGGGCGGCATGACGTGCACGTATCCGTGGAGGTTCTGATTGGACGTCCTCTAGAACACGTCTGTCGCAAGGCCGAAGAAGCTAATCTGCTGGTGATCGGATTCAAGCGCACGAACCCGTTGAGGAGCTTGATACTCGGAACCCCCGCCGAACAGATCCTGAGACTCGTCCGGCAGCCCGTCCTGGTGGCGCGAGAAGCGGCTCAGGCTCCCTATCGACGCGTCCTCATTGCGGTGGATCCCGAAACGGACACCACCCATTCGCTGCTGCGCTGCGCGAGCACCCTGGCTCCCGCATCGTCGCTGCATGTGTTTCACGCATTGAGCACGCGGCGCATGGACAGGATGCAGTCCAGCGATGTGCCGGCACCCATCATCCGCGAGGTCGGCGACGGCGAACGACAACGAGGCTTGGTGCGGCTGCGTTCCACGCTGACATCCATCGGGCTCACCGGCGTGCAGGCGTCGGTGGCCCATGGCGACGCGCGGCAGCTGACCGTCCAGAAGCAGCAGGAGCTTGGCGCCGACCTCATTGTTCTCGGCAAGGACGGACGATCAGCCTTGTGCAACTTCCTGCTGGGCAGCGTGCCGCAGCGTGTCCTGTCGAACGCCAAATGCGATGTTCTCGTCCTGCCCAAGGTCGCGCTCCGTAGTGGCTCCGGGATGGCGTCGCTTGGAACATGGCTCGATGCGGAACCCCGAAAGGCATTCGAACCGGCTCGCGTTGCGTCGAAGACCTCAATGCCCCCCAGCCGACAAGGATCAGGAGATGCCTCGGACGGGCGCACCCACGCAGATGCATACACCGCGTGAGGTTCCGCGCTGCGATGAATCCAAGACAGAAGTGGAGTTGCAGATGAAGAAGGCACTTTTAGACATAACGCGTCGAACCCGATGCGACGATGTTCTCCGCCCCAGCGGCGGCGTCCATTCCGCCCCTCGAGCCTGGCAAGCGCGAACCGCGGTCTTCGCGGAATCAGTCGTCCGCGCGGCACGGACGTTCTGTAGGGCCCTTCGGGTGCCGACGGCGCGAGCGCACCGGCTCGAGCGCCACACCCTGCCCGACTTCGGACCGTGCAAGAATTCGATCAGCGACCCATTGACCGCGATCAGTACCACGGCGCTGCGAAACCTCATCGAGCGCCAGGCGCGCTCGGCCCAGGACCTGCGCGGCAGAGCTGCCAGACGAGCGGCGATGCTCGATACGCCTGCTGGCGCGCCGCGCAGTGACCCACTCTACCAGCGACTGTTCTTCGCACTCGAAGGGTTGATTCGAGAGATCGACGACGCGCAGGAAGAACTCACGCACCGGACTGGCGCGCGAATGCACGGCGGTCACAGAAGGACGAAGTTGCGAATCCACCCTGAGGCGCCAACCATGGGAAAGCGCCAGGAACCTGCGCGCGTGGCCTCAAGCCGGTCCGATCGAGAAGATCTCGCGCTGCAATGAAAGACCGCACCAATCTCCTTGCGGAAACTCGTTTCATCGCAACAATAGTTTTGGCCGCCCTGTCCGCTTCGATCATCCTCTTTCTTCAGTAGGCATGCGGGCGAAGCGACCCATGCGAGTAACCGAAGCAGCACGCATGCAAACGACGGCGATCGACGAGAAGGAACGGCCTCGTGTTTCAGACGCACCCTGCACTCGCGCAATAGACCCAGATCGGGGTGCGACTTGGCGGCAATTCCTTGCATTTGATCATCGACTCTTATAACGTGTATGTCATGTGCCTCTTTTGTCCGACGCGGTGCGTCGCATCTCCAAAGGTGACTGCCGCGCTTGTTTGCAGCGCGCGTGGTCGGACCACGCGAGCCGGAATGGGTGTTCGCACTCGTCTACCGGCCGGACATCCCTGAGCCCGGCGATCGCCTCCACGCTGACAGCGCAAACCTCAGATCGCCGGGCCTGAATCCCGCGCGTTGGGCTGCGCCTGCCCCCCGGCAGGACAGTCCGAAGATCTGGAGATTTGCACTATGGAAGCACTTGCGATCGAGCACACGCTCACGGAGCTGGACCACGCCCGGCTGACCCGCCTCGTTCACCGCTACAAGTGCGGCCGGCCCACTTCATCGCCGACATTGCCGATCGAGCAGGTGCTGCAAGCCGCCGAGGTCGTGCCGTGGAGTCGGCTGTCACCTGACGTCGTGACAATGCGCTCGCGGGTTCTGCTCGAGGACCTGCAGACCGGCGCGCGGACCCGGCGCACGCTGAGCTTCCCTGGCGAAGTCGAGGCCGACCAGGACGCCAGGCGCGTCTCGGTGCTGTCACCGCTGGGTTGCAGCCTGCTCGGCCGAAGGGTCGGTGCCACCGTGCATTGGCCCACGCCCTCGGGCGGCCAGCTGGCAGCCAGGATTCTGGAGGTCTTGTTCCAGCCCGAGTCGAGCGGCGAGTTCGCGAGATAGCCGCGTCAGCCCGCAGCGGTACTTCAGCCGGTGCGACCACCGATGTCGCTGCCCTGACGGGCAGCTCAGGAGAACATGCCATGACAGCCCGGAACAACAACCCATGGATCGAGGTGTGGGTCGAGCAGATGTGGATCTGCTGTCAGGCCGCCTACGTGGTGGCCAAGACCATGGATTCCCGCCAGCGACTCGATCCGCTGGCACGGGCCGATCGCTGGCTGCACCCGAGCGAGCCCCGCCTGAATCCGTTGGAGTTTCACGGCAAGCGGCGATCGGCATTGCCGCGATGACGCGCCAGAACGAGCTCGAGCCGGCGACGCCGCGCCCACGACAACGCAGGGGTGCCGGTTGGCCGGACCACCGTCCCCCGATCAAACATTGAGAGCGAATCCATGACCACCCTCGTCAACACCTCGACGATGAAGACGGCTGCCGGAGAGGCACGCTACCTGAGCCTCGCCAAACTGGCGTCCAGCACCGGAGCGGACGTGGCTAGCCTGCCGCACACCGTGAAGATCCTGCTCGAGAACATCGCGCGTCGCGTGGGCGGGCGCGATGTGTCGCAGGCCGACGTCGACTCGCTCGCACGCTGGCCGAACGGCGGCGAAGCGTCACTTGCGTTCATGCCCGCGCGGGTGTTGATGCAGGACTTCACCGGCGTTCCCGCCGTGGTCGACCTTGCCGCCATGCGCAGTGCGGTATCACGCGCCGGCGGCGATCCGACGTGCGTCAATCCCTTCGTTCCGGTCGACCTGGTCATCGACCATTCAGTGCAGGTCGATCGCTTCGGTACTGCCGATGCCTACGCGGCCAACCTGGCGTGGGAGTACCGCCGCAACCGGGAGCGCTATGCGCTGCTCAACTGGGCCCAGCAGGCCTTCGACGGTTTCCGGGTGGTGCCGCCCGGCATGGGCATTTGCCACCAGATCAACCTGGAGCATCTGGGGCGCGTGGTCATCGCGCGCGATGGCTGGGTGTTCCCTGACACGCTCGTGGGCACCGATTCGCACACGCCGATGATCAATGGCCTGGGCATTCTGGGCTGGGGCGTGGGCGGTATCGAGGCCGAAGCGGCCATGCTCGGCCAGCCGATGTTCCTGCCCAAGCCGATCGTGGTCGGCGTGCGCACATGCGGGCAGCTGGCGCCCGGCACCACCGCCACCGATCTGGTGCTGACCCTGACGCAAAGGCTCAGGGCGCACGGCGTGGTCGGTAAGTTTGTGGAGTTCTTCGGCCCCGGTCTGAGCGGCCTGGGCATCGCCGACCGTGCCACGCTGTCGAACATGTCGCCCGAATTCGGCGCCACGGCCACGCTGTTCCCTGTCGACGCGAACACGCTGAGGTACCTGCGCCTGACCGGGCGCGACGACAGCGCCGAGCTGGTCGAGCGCTACACCCGCGAACAGGGTTTGTTCCGCACCGACGACGACCCTGATCCTCGCTTCAGCGAGGTGCTCGATCTCGACTTGAGCCAGGTCGAGCCGAGTCTCGCGGGGCCGAAGCGTCCGCAAGATCGCGTTGCACTGTCTGGCGTCGCGAAGTCGTTCGACTCAGTCGTCGTCGGTGTGGCGGCTGAAGCCAACCCGAAGGAGCTCGCGCGCCAGATGGCCGAGGGTGGCCCGCCGTCGGGCGAGTTTCTTGAAGCAGCGCCGGAACGCATGTCGCAGCCGAGCGCGGTCGCATCGGTGACAGATGGGTCGGTGGTCATTGCGGCCATCACCAGTTGCACCAACACATCGAATCCGTCGGTCATGATTGCCGCCGGGCTGCTGGCCCGCAAGGCCATCGAGGCCGGCCTGCAATGCAAGCCCTGGGTGAAGACCTCGCTGGCGCCGGGTTCGCGTGTGGTCACGCAATACCTTGACCGAGCGGGCCTCACGCCGTACCTGGAGAATCTGGGCTTCAACCTGGTCGGCTACGGTTGCACCACCTGCATCGGCAACTCGGGCCCCCTGCCCGAAGAGGTGGCCAAGGTGGTGACCGAGAAAGACCTGGAAGTTGTGGCGGTGTTGTCAGGCAACCGAAACTTCGAGGGGCGCATCCACAACCAGGTGAAAGCCAGCTACCTGGCTTCGCCGCCTTTGTGCGTGGCCTACGCGCTCGTCGGCACGGTGCGCTGCGATCTGATGGTCGACCCACTGGGCAACGGCCGTGATGGCAGGCCGGTGTACCTGAAAGACATCTGGCCGAGCGCCGATGAGATAGAGGCACTGGTTGCTAGCTCGGTGAACTCGGAGCAGTTCGACTTGGAGTACGGCCGCATCTTCGAGGGCGACGCGCAGTGGAAGGGCATGCCGGCGCCCACCGGCACCTTGTTCGACTGGACCGGCGAATCGACCTACGTTCGTGAGCCTCCGTTCTTCTTGAACCTGCACGACACGCCTGCGGCACCGACAGACATCGTTGGAGCGCACGCGCTGGCGGTATTGGGCGACTCGATCACCACCGACCATCTCTCACCGGCCGGTGCGATCAGCGTGAGTTCGCCTGCCGGCAACTACCTCGCCGACCAAGGCGTGCCAGCGGGCGAGTTCAACAGCTTCGGCTCGCGGCGCGGCAACCATGAAGTGATGATGCGCGGCACCTTCGGCAACATCCGCTTGCGCAACGCGATGGTCGGCGGCGTCGAGGGCCCCTGGACCGTGCACGTGCCCAGCGGCAAGACGATGAGCATCTACGACTCTGCCATGCGCTATCAGCGCGAGGGTACGCCGCTGGTGGTGCTCGCCGGACGCGAATACGGCTCGGGCAGCTCGCGCGACTGGGCGGCCAAGGGCGCTGCATTGCTGGGCATCAAGGCGATCATTGCCGAGAGCTACGAGCGCATCCACCGCAGCAACCTGGTCTGCATGGGGGTGCTGCCGTTGCAGTTCAAGCAGGGCGAGTCCGCCAGATCGCTGGGCCTGAACGGCAGCGAGACTTTCACGATCACCGGGCTCGCCACCGGCATTGCACCGGGGCAGGATGCAACTGTATCGGTCACCCGCCCAGACGGGTCGCAGCTGAGCTTCGAGGCGATCGCGAGGATCGATGCGCCCGCCGAGGCGGAATACTTCCGCCATGGCGGCATCCTGCAGATGGTGCTGCGCGAGTTGCTTGCGACCAGGTGCGCATAGCGCGAGGTGCAACCGAATTGACGAGACGCGCTCACGAATCACCGACAGATGACACCCGCTGCCGAGTGCTGACCGTAGGCCATTCGACCCGACCGATCATGGAATTCGTGGCCATGCTGGCCGCGCATGCCGTGAGCGTGGTGGTCGACGTACGCACAGTGCCGCGCTCGCTGCACAACCCGCAGTTCAATGCAGAGGCACTGCACAAGCAACTGTCAGGCGCACAGATGGGCTACGCGCATGCAGCAGGGCTCGGCGGCTTCAGGCACACGTTTCCCGGTTCTCTAAATGCCGGCTGGCGCAACCTGTCGTTCCGCGGCTACGCTGACTACACGCAGACAGCTGAATTTGCCCAGGAGCTGATCGGCCTCATCGAACTGGCGCAACACGATCGGATCGCGCTGATGTGCGCGGAGGCGGTGCCGTGGCGCTGCCACCGCTCGCTGATTGCCGACGCCTTGCTTGTGCATGGCGTGTCGGCGTGCGAGATTGTCAGCACGACCCAGTTGCGAGCGCACCGGCTTACACCGTTTGCCCGCGTGCGCGGCGAGCGGATCCACTACCCGTCCGAATCGCCATGACGGCCCAGCAGCCAATGAGGCAAAAGGCCCGCCTGCGCCTGGGGATCTTGCTGGTCCTCCAGGGCGTCATGGCAATCGAGTTGCTGGCGTTGCTATTGCAGGGGTCTTGGGCGAGTGGCGCGTGGCTGCTGGCGATCATGGGCCTTACCGCTGCGCCGATGTTGCTTGGACATCGACTGGCGGTTCACATCCCGGCCGAGTTCGAGTTGCTGGCCATCCTGTTCGTGTTCGCTGCGATCTTCCTGGGCGAGTTCCGCAGTTTCTACGAGCGCTTTGCGTGGTGGGACATCGCCCTGCACAGCGTGTCGGGCCTGCTGCTGGGCATCGTGGGCTTCCTGCTGGTGTATGTGCTGAATGAGAGCCAGCGCATCGACATGCAGCTGCGAGCTGGCATCGTCGCCTTGTTCGCGTTTGTCTTTGCTGTGGCAGTCGGCGCGCTTTGGGAGATATTCGAGTTCACCGCCGATCAGTGCTTCGGCTTGCAGATGCAAAAGCCCATGCTCGGTGACCCCTCTGGGCTGACCGACACGATGTGGGACTTGATCGTCGACGCCCTGGGCGCCAGCACCATCAGCGTCTTCGGCTGGTGGCACATCAAACGCCGCCGACGCTCGTTCATCGAGACGTGGACGGATCGCTTCATCGCGTCGAACCCTCGCCTCTTTGGCGATTGAAGACGGCCCAACGGGTCGTCACCCGTTCAGACCGAGGCCGATGCGCGAGATCCGACCGGCCTGAACCTCGCGCACCGCCAGGGTGGCCGGCCCGATCTGCACGATGTCGCCCGCCACGGGTGCCCGGCGCAACGCAGTGATCATCCAGTCGCCGAGCGGAGCCGACGCATCGGCCGGCACAGGAAGACCGTAGAACTCGCACACCGAACCCACGCTGCTCGCCGGGTCGAGCGGGAAGTCGCGGAACACGGCGCGCACCTGGCGTTCATCGGCCGGATCGGGCATCGCCACCCCCAGCCAGCGTGCCGCGCGCGCGATGGTGCTCCCTTGGGTCAGCAGCGAGGCCAGCACCACCATGAACGCGATGTTAAACAGCAATCCGGCGTGTGGTGTGCCGGCCATCAGCGGGAACAGCGCCAGCACGATTGGCACCGCGCCGCGCAGGCCCACCCAGGCGATGAACCACGTCTCCCGTGCCGTGAAGCGAAACGGCAACAGGCACAGCCACACCGCCACGGGCCGTGCGACACAGAACAGCATCAGCACCACCGCCAGCGCCGGCAAGGCAGAGTCCAGCATCGTGCTCGGCGTCACCAGCAGGCCCAGCAACAGGAACATGCCGGCCTGCGCCAGCCAGGCATAGCCGTCCATCGCCGCAAGCGTGGGGGTCACCATTGGGGCAGCGCGGTTGGCGACGATCAGGCCGAACAAATAGACGGCCAGGAAACCCGAACCCCCGACCATCCCCGTAGCGGCGAAGATCGACAATCCGGCCGCGACGATCAACAGCGCCAGGATGCCGCTCTCGGCACGCAGCGACGCGACGCGGCTCAGCAGCAAGGCAAACGCGAACCCGCCAACCACACCGGCCAGGGTTCCCCAGCCGAACTGCTGTACGAACGACAAGGCCAACGTCGACCACCCCGACCCGGGTGGGGCGTCGGGCGCGAGCAATGTGATGAACACCAGCGTGAGATAGACCGCCATCGGGTCGTTCATGCCCGATTCGATCTCCAGCGTCGCAGCCACACGTTCGTTGAGCGTCACACCCGAACGACTCAGCAACGCGAACACGGCCGCGGCATCGGTCGAGCCGACGATCGAACCCAGCAGCAAGGCAGTGCGCCAGTCGAGACCGACCAACCACACCCCGGCGATCGCGGTGATGGCCGCGCAGATCACTACACCGACAGTGGCAAGCAGCAACGCCGGGCGCAGCCCGGTACGAAACCTCGCGTACGCCGTGCGCATCCCACCATCGAGCAGGATGACTGCCAACGCCAAGGTGCCGACCCAGATGCTCAGCCTGAAGTCGTCAAAGCGAAAGCCGCCCGGACCGTCCTCGCCGGCCAGCATGCCGGCCGCCAGGAAGACCAGCAGGAAGGAGAACCCGATGCGCACCGAAAACATGCCGGTCAGCACGCTGAAGAAGACCAGCGCAGCGGCCGCGAGCAGCGGGAGATTGATCGACTCCATGCATCGATTGTCCATGCGCGCCGCACGCATGTCGCGTGGATCGGCGGGCCCGAACGCACCAAGGCGGCCGGGTGCATCATCTGCCGCAAGATCAACTGCTGGAGGCCGGCCCCATGAACCCACTACGCGCCATCATCTCAGCGACCGACCTTTCTGCGCCCGCGAGGCACGCGGCACAACGAGCTGCCCTGCTGGCCCAGGCAAGCGGGGGCGCGCTGACGCTGACACACACGCTCGGTGGCTCGGCACTCGAGGATCTGTGCCGCTGGCTGTCCGACGACAGCCTGGCCGGCCGTGCCATCGAGGCCGACGCGCGCCAACTCCTGCAGTCCCTGGCGGACGAGCTGGGTCGGTCCCACGGCCTCACCGTCGACACCCACCTGAGCATCGGAAACCCCGTGGAGCAAGTCGTCCGGCATGCCCACGAAGTGGATGCGGGGCTTCTCGTGACCGGGACCCGCGGCGCCGGGTTCTTCCGTGGTGTGGTGTTCGGATCGACCGCCGAACGCATCGCCAAACGCTCGTCACGGCCGGTGCTGCTGGTGCGCCAACTGGCGCACGAGCCCTATAGGCGAATCCTGGTGCCCGTGGACTTCTCCGAGTGGAGCCGCAGCGCCGTCGAGCTGGCCCGGCAGATCGCGCCACAGGCCTCGTTGGTCCTGATGCATGCCGTCGAAGTGCCGTTCGAGGGCAAGTTGCGAACCGCCGGCGTGGCTGAAGACATCGTGATGCGGTACCGGGACACCGCGCGACGCGAGGCGCAGCAGCGTCTGCGTGAGCTTGCGGCCGACGCCGGTCTGGACGCAGAACGCGTGCGCCTGAGCACCCCGAGCGGCGCGGACCCCTGGATGTTGATCGTGCAGGAGGAGCAGGAGCAGGATTGCGACCTCGTGGTCATCGGCCGCCAGGGCCGCCACGCGCTCGATGAGTTCCTGCTTGGCAGCACGACGCGGATGGTCGTGGCCGACGGCGCAGCTGACGTGTTGATCTCGAGCCAGCAAACCCGCTGAGCTGAACCGCTGTCGAGTGGACCATCCCTTCGCAGCAGCTTTTTGATGCTGTCAGGGGTGAGTCGCATTTGAACACTCATTCGCTCGCCCGCAATACGCCTACTCACCAGTGCGACATGCACTGCAAGGTTTGCGCGAACAGCCCAGCGGCAATAAAATGTTGGTATGTGCTTCACCTGTCCCCAAACTGCGTTCGGCGGTGCAATTTGCGAGGCGGCATTTCATGCCGCTGGGTCGCTGTGCACTCCGCAATGGCGTGCCGGGATGGGGACTCACACCTGTCAGCCGGCCGCACATCCCTAAGCCCGGCGATCACTTCCACCCCATTTGCGCAAACTTCAGATCGCCGGGCTCCAAGCCCGCGCGTCGGTGCGTGTCGCCCATCGGTAGACGCTCATCCTGCCACTGAAGGAATGCCCCGTGGAAGTCGTTGCCCTTGAGCGTACGCTCACTGAACTGGACCATGTCCGTCTCCTGAACCTGCTTCGCCGCGATGCGCGCAGTGACGGGTCAGCCCTGAATGCTGGGGCCATCGAAGATGTCCTGGATAACTCCACCCTCGTGCCATCGCGCCAGGTGGGGCCTGACGTCGTGACGATGTATTCGCAGGTTCTGCTGCAGGACACGCAGACCGGTCAGCGGAACACGCTCACGCTGTGCTACCCCGCGGATGCCGAGCCCGCGGTCGGATTCGTCTCCGTGCTATCACCGGTCGGAAGCGCCCTGCTCGGCCTGCGGGTCGGCAGCGTAGCGCGCTGGTCCACCCCTGCCGGTGATGAGAAGGCGGCCGAGATCCTGGCCCTCCTCTTCCAACCCGAGTCCAGCGGCGACTACGCGATGTAGCCGCCGCGTGCAGCCACCGCGCTGCACTCCACACAGTTGGCGACGACGGGCATACAGAAACTTCGGCTTCGGTGCGATTCAGTTCGCATCTAAGGCACACGCTCGTCTGGCGCCTCCCGGAACTTCTGTTCGTGAGGACAAGACAGATGACTTCAATCACCTCCCTGTTGGTTGCAACCGACTTCTCCCCTGTGGGGAACAACGCGGTGCGTCGCGCCGCGCTGTTGGCGCATGAGCACAGCGCTCGACTGCACATCCTGCACGTCGTCAAAGCCGCGGGCTGCAAGCCCTTGCGCGACTGGCTCTACCCGACGATGGACATCGAGCTGCGGACTGCGCAAGCTCGCGCGGCGTTGCAGCGCGCGGCCGTCGAGATCACTGCTACCTACGATGTGACGCCCACGGTCGAGGTTGTGGCCGGCGATCCGTTCGAGACGCTGCTGCGATCATCGGATCGCGCGGACATGGTGTTACTTGGGCAGCGCACCCGCGGCGGTTTGGGTGGTTTGCTGGTCGGGGGAACCGCAGACCGCCTGCTGAGAACCTGCCAACGACCCGTCCTCGTGGTCCGCACGGCGGTCAAGCAGTCCTACCGGCGGGTATTGGTGCCGATCGATTTCTCTGGGTCATCGGATGCGGCCATCCAAGTCGCGGCGCAGATACGACGCGAGGCCGTCCTGGAGGTGTTTCACGCCATCAACTCACCGCGCGAGGTTGTGCTGCGCGAGGCCGATGTGCCCGAGCACATCATTCGGGAGACGCGCCTGATGGAGGAGGCAGGAACCAACGCACGCATGCGTCGCAAGGTTGCTGGCCTCGGTCTGGACTGCACGCCCATGAGCTTTGCGCTGGCATACGGGCCGCCTGTGAAGTCAACCCAGCGTCATGCTCAACGCATGGGCGCCGACCTCATCGTCGCCGGGAAGCAGAGTCGATCGACCGTGAGCGGCTTCCTCCTTGGCAGCGTCAGCAGTCGCGTCCTGTCTGAGACAGCCTGCGACATGCTGATCGTGCCGCAGCCTCGGGACAGTTCGCCCGCCCAAGCGACGGCGACCGTGGCGCCTCGGCTGAAGTCGGAGGCCCAGCCCGACAACGCGGCCCTTGCCCAGAGCGCGGCTGCGCATGCGGGGGCGTTGACCCACAGTCATTGGATCCACAACACGGCGCGCTTCATGCCAAGGAGAGCGTCATGATTATGGTTGGAGTGCCGTGGATCCCATCGGCGTTCCTTCAGCCGCACAGATGCCACCAGCTCGCCTGGTTTCTCTATGGCTGGATCGAACGTGAACAGGTCCTCAATGTGACGGCCTGTACTGACTGGTGGATGCGAGCGATCGGGACTTCGGAGGCGCAGTTCAAGGCCTCTCGGCGTGGTCTCCGGATCACTCTTCCATCGGTCGAGCCACAGGTGTTGACCCAGGAGAGTGACCAAGCCGAGTCCTATCGAAGCCGATCTTCAACTCACGCTGGAACGACTTCATGAAGATCTCTTCAACCGCGCTCAGGGCGAAGCGGTCATGTGCCAGCGGCTATCGCTGGTTTGCCCGGCGCTTCAACAGCCCTGCCGAGTATCAGGGCGTGATCGACGCGCTCGTCGCCGACGGACGTGTCGACGACGCCTGCTGGCTGCTGGATCAGTTTGGACCGATCAAATCTGTTCTCGTGCTTGATGCCATCTCGGCGGAATCCTTCGTCTATGCAGGCTCGGTTCAGGTGCGTGGCGAAGTGGAAATTGGCGCGGCTCTTCGCACGGGCGGCTCGCTGCAGGCAGGCGGAAGCATTCGCAGCAACAGCATGGTCTGGGTCGGTGAGGACCTCCACGCTGGCGCAGGCCTGCGCACGCTCGGCCCGCTGCGCACCGGTGGCCATCTGGTCTCGTCGTGGAGTGTCGAGGTGCACGGCGCGTTGACGTGCGGCGGCGACTTGCGCGTCCGCGGGGCATTGGCGTGCGGGGCAGCACTGCGTGCCGAGGGATCGGCCGTGGTGGCAGAAGACCTGGAAGTGAACGGCATGATCCTTTGCGCCAAGAGCCTGCAGGTCGGCGGCCATCTGGTGTGCATGGAGGGTCTACGCGCCGGTCAGGGGATCCAGGTCGGTCGATCGATCCGCAGCGGCATGCACATCGATGCTGGATGGGGCATCGTTGCGGGTTCGGACATCACCGGCGAGGGTTCCATCCGAGCCGGCGAGTGCGTCGTCAGTGGCGGCAGCGTCCGGACCGGCGCCGGATATGGCCTCTACGCCGGACTGAGTGCTCGACGTGACGCATGGGCTTCATGTGGTCGCGTTGTGTCACGGTCGCGGCCCGAGAATCTGGTCAGCGGGCTCTGGGACGGCGTTCCCAGCGAAGCCCTGGCATGACGGCCCCACTCGACCCTCGAACGCCCCAGATCAGCGAGGCGCCGATGAACCTGCGCATGAGAGCGAATGGGAACCAGCCTTTCGTTTCGCTGTGTCCCGAAATCTCGCGGGCCGACGCGCTGACGCTGATGGACTGGCTGGAAGACGATCTCGTCACCCGCCATCTCAGCGATTCACGTCATGTCTCGAGATTCATCCAGCAGGTGATCGATCGGGTCCGGTTGCCGATCCTGACCCATCTATTCAACCAAGGCGGCCGGTTCTTCATGGTCTACGACCGGGATGACGTGAAGGTGGGCTTTGTCCGTCTCGTCAAGACGGGAGCGACCTGCGAGATGGTCCTGGTCATCGGCAACCGCGACAACTGGGGCCGCCGACTCGGGGCCAGCGCCATCCGAGAAGCGATGAAGATCGCCTTCTTCGAGATGCGGGCCGAAAAGCTCGTCGCCAAGATCCACCCGGACAACACACGCTCGTTGAAGGTTTTCCAGCGCTGCGGCTTCCTGCTCGAAAGCCAGACCCCTGGGCTGAAGTACCTTGCGACGACCTCGGAGCGCTATCTCCGGCTCCTGCGCGAAAGCCCTGCAGGTCTCACCGGCGACATCCACATCACCGAGATCGACGAGGCCCGGCTCAGGAACCTGGTTGCTCTCGAGCAGGCCTCGGCCAGCTTCGAGTTGGAGCATGAGATCGAGCGAGCCATCGTCGTGGATCCACGGCAGGTGCCGAGGGATGTCGTGACGATGAACTCCCGGGCCTTGCTGCAACTGGATGACGAGGAATTGGAGGTGGTGCTGGTCTACCCGGATGACGCGGACGACGGAGCCGGGAGGCTGTCGGTTTGCGCCGGCATCGGCACCGCTATCCTGGGCTATCGGGAGGGGGATGCATTCGACTGGCGGCTCCCGGACCGGACCCGC
>Ga0209023_10004584_pt1 | contig 15659 bp, 12 predicted proteins | sample LakOneMetagenome_FD_187468 | JGI IMG/M metagenome (GOLD analysis project Ga0209023, IMG submission 187468) | Freshwater and sediment microbial communities from Lake Erie, Canada (SPAdes) (version 2) | ecosystem: Environmental > Aquatic > Freshwater > Lentic | place: Lake Erie, Canada... | reverse complement strand
CCACGGCTTGGCGTTCTTGCGGGGCGGAATGATGGCGGCGGCACCGCGGGCAGCGATTGTAGCGCGACAAACTGGATGAGAACTGCGCGACACCCCAAGCCGCAATCCTCAACCCACTGCGACACACGATCACCATCCAGATTGTCGCGCAGTTCTCATCCAGTTTGTCGCGCTACATTACCGGGAAGAGGGACTGTCGGTGCGCCGCCGTCGAGGCCGCAAAAGGGCGCGGGGCAGCCGCACACCGACGCCTGTGCCATTGCGGCCGAACCAACGCTGGTCCTTGGACTTTCTGTCCGACACCTTCGGGGATTGTCGGAAGTTCCGCATTCTGGCCGTGAATGACGATTGCTGCCGTGAAAACTTATGCCTGGTTCCCGACGCCAGTATCTCTGGGGCACGCGTGGCGCGGGAGCTGGACGCACTGATCAGGATCTATGGCAAACCTGCCTGCATCGTTTCTGACAACGGGACCGAGTTTACCAGCAAGGCGATCCTGAAGTGGTTCAACGACAACAATATCGAGTGGCACTACATCGACCCCGGAAAGCCGCAGCAGAATGGCTACATCGAGTCGTTCAACGGCAGCCTGCGGGACGAATGCCTCAATGAGGAGATCTTCGAAACCTTGGCTGATGCCCGCAGAATGCTGGCGCTCTGGCGATACGATTACAACAACGTCAGGCCGCACTCATCGCTCGGCAACAAGACCCCGGCAGAAGCGCGACGAGCGCTTGAGCTATTTGATGGCAGCGCACTCGGCGCGCTTGCCACACCCGAAACCGACGACTATCAAACCCAAGGACTCTCGTTATGACTGAGGGACGACCGAGGGGCAGGTCAGCCTGCATGCTGAGGTCGGCATACATCCGCTTCAGGCGCCGGTTCTCGTCCTCGATGGCCTTCATCTGGCTGATCAGGGACGCGTCCATGCCACCATACTTCGCCCGCCACTTGTAGAACGACGCGCTGCTCATGCCATGCGCCCGGCACGGCTCGGCCACCGGCATCCCGCCTTCAGCCTGACGAAGGATCGCAAGGATCTGCGCCTCAGTGTATCTGCTTGTCTTCATTTGGAATCTCCTCGTTCATCTTGGTGAGAAAATTCTACTTATGCAGCCCTTACTTTCGGGGGGGATTACCCCACTCTCCAGTTCCTTAGTCACGATCTTATCTTCGTGTCCACGAAACCGGCAGCAGCTCAAACTTCTAGCACATTCCACGATCTCGATGGTCGTATCTTGGCGTGGTGGCAAACCGTATGTAGGCTGATCCATTCTCCTGCAGCTGTGTGCATCGCCTGCACTGAAGTCGCGGTAGGCAATGAGATTGAGACGGATTGCGGGGTTTCTGACAGCAATCAGGTGGCGCGCGGATTTCTGGCTCGTCTGATCCAGCACGTGCTTTGGGCCGTATGCCTTATCACATGAAACGTTCGGGAGCCGATCATGCAAATCCTTTTCCTCTATATATCGACGTCCTTGGTCTTTCTGGGTCTGGACGCGGTTATGCTCCGTTTTATCATGCGCCCGCTATTCGAACATCACTTGGGAACATTGCTATTGGCCGACCTGCGGCTCGGCCCGGTGACAATCTTCTATCTGGGGTATGTAGCGGGCGTGGTCTGGCTAGTGTCATTTCCAGCGCTCAGGGCCGGCGTGCCCACCCAAGCGCTCGTTGCGGGGGCTGTGCTAGGCGCCCTGGCTTATGGGACCTACGAGTTTACCAACTATGCAACCCTGACAGCGTGGGCGCCGACAATGGTGGCCGCGGACCTGACTTGGGGTACGATGCTGACTGGCTTTTCAGCGTGGGCCGGCGTCGCACTGACCAGTGCAATGCTATCCGCCTGAATATCAGGAAATGCCGGATTCTGGCGTTGTTCGTTTAGCGCTACGACGTCGACGCTTGGCACGGGCATCACCCTGTCCGCCTTGGCGGGTTTGGTCATGACTGACGTCAGGCTTTCCGCCGGCTCCCACTTGAGCGCCGTAAGCGTCCGGTCTGACTGGGGTCAGCGTGCATTCCATGGCAGCAGGTCATCGATCCGGTTGATCTTATGGTCTTGGATACTTGCGAGGGTGCCCGAACTCGGCAAGATGGCCGCGCAGGGCGTTGATCGCCTGCGTGCGCTGCCGGATCAGAAGTTCCCGGACCCGAAAGACCATCGCTGCCCCTTGGGTCTCTTCGCACTTCACGGGCACGAAACGCATCGTCGGGCGCTGCGCCGCTTCGCAGATCGCTTCGGCATCGGCCGCATCATTCTTCTGCCGCTTGACGAAGGGCTTCACGTAGGCAGGCGGGATGAGCCGCACCTCATGGCCCAGCTTCCCGATCTCGCGGCCCCAGAGGTGCGCGCCGCCGCAGGCTTCCATCGCGACAACACAAGGCTGCAACTGGCTGAAGAAGGTCAGCACCTGATCACGTCGCGGCTTCTTGCGCAGAACCGCACGGCCCGCGCCGTCAGCCCCATGCACCTGAAACGCATTCTTCGCCAGGTCGAGCCCGACCGTGGTAATCTCCGACATGACCGCTCTCCTTTGTGGATCCTCGCAGACCCACCTTGGCACATCGATGCCGTCGGGGAGCGGTCACATCATCAGAGCCCATCAAGAACCTCAAACGCTCCTTGTCGGCCGGTGAGTTATCAGAGCACGAAGGTCACTGTGCTTGGCAGAGGGTTCGCCGGCGGCGGATGTCACTCGATTTGTTGCTGATCAGCCAGCTTGGCCCAAACGATGAAATAGCGCTCCCGGCAGGCGATCATGACGTGGCAGGCCGAGATTGCGCATCAGGCAAAACATCATGGCCTGATTGGAGGTGACCACGGGTTTGCCCAGCTTTGATTCGATGCGTGTCACCGCCTCGACCGACCGCATGTCGGTGCAGGACAGGACAATCGCCTGTGCTTCCGGGTGGTCGGCCCTGATCGCAAGATCGAACACCTCGTCCGGCGTCAGTTCGCCTTGCCCGTAGTTGCCCAGATCGCGGCCAATGTCGGCGCGAGTGATCACCGCGATGCCTTCGTCGGCCAGAAATGCCGCGGCCTGATCGTTGATCTCGCCAAGATAGGGCGAGGCGAAGCCGACCTTCGTCGCACCCAGCGCTTTGATCGCCTCCACCAACGAACCCGCAGCCGTCAGCGAGATTGCACCAGAGACCGCCCTGATTTTGGCCGCAAGGTCCCTGTCGAACTCTGTTCCATGGGTCAGCGTTGCAGAGGTGCAACCATAAAGGACGACGGCAGGCCGAACGCCGGCGATCAGGCGCAGCGTTTCGGTGATGTCAGACGCACCAAGCCCGGCCATCTGATCCGAGCCGGGAATCTCATCCACGTCATAGCCGCCCATCCGTTCAAAATGCAGGGTGCAGCCGGGCGGGCACATCAGCATCATGTCCGGTTCAAGGTTGCAGTTGGTGTAAGGCACCAGCACGCCGATTTTCGGCCCTGCGCGTTCAGTTTGCATCGCGGTTCTCCTGGAATGCGGTCAAGGTTTGCAAGGCGCGCCTCATGTCTTTCGGCAAGGCGATGGTGGCGCGAAGGCAGTCGGCTAGTCCATAACCCCCCATGCTGCGGGCCAAAAGGCCTGCGGCGCGCAACTTGGTATCGGCCGCTTTTGCCTCGACGGCGTTGCGAAACCCGATGAGTACGAAGTTTGTGTTGCTTGTCGGAACTCGCAGGCCAATGGCGCGCAGCGCTGTCGCAAACTGATCGCGGGTTGCTGCGGTCTTTGCGACGACTTGGCGCATATAAGCCTGATCACGCATGGCCGCCGTGGCCATTGCCTGACTGACCACAGAGATATTGTTGGGGTTCAAGAGCTTGCGAACCTCGGCGCCGATCTCTGGCGGAAACAGCCCCCAACCGACCCGCGCCCCAGCGAGCCCGTAAGCTTTGGATAGCGTGCGAAGCACGACAGTGTCGCCACGATCGACGAGGGCGAAGATTGCACTCGGGTCCTGGGCGTCAAACTCGCCATAGGCTTGATCGACCACCAGAAGGGTCGTATCCGGCAACTTCGCCCGCAGGCGCAGAATTTCCGTATTTGGAATGCAGGTACCGGTCGGATTTCCGGGATTGCACAAGAACACGATCCTTGTGCGCGGCCTGACGGCGGCCAGAAGTGCATCGACCGATACGGCCATCCGATCTTCGGCGGCCTTGACGTGAACCGCCTGTGCCTGTGCTGCGGCGGTGCGCAAGAACAGATAGCCGTATTCGGTTCCCAAAACCTCGTCTCCGGGGCCGGCGAAGGCGCGGATCAGACAGCCGATCAGCTCCATCGAGCCTGCGCCGCATAGGATCCGATTGGGTTCCAGCCCAAGGATCTTGCCGATCGTCCGTCGAAGATCAGCCCAGTCAGAATCCGGGTAACGCGGCATTCCGGCCAAGGCAGACTGACCCGCGGCAATGGCCAGCGGGCTTGCCGGATAGGCGCTTTCGTTCTGGGCCAGAGAGACGGCATTGGCATCGCCAAGATCGGCAAGTGCGTAACCTGCCATCGCCCTGACATAGGCAACCGGTGCAATCATCCCGCTACCCCATAGATTTCTCGCAAGGCGGCGTCCGAAACCAGCCCCCGCTTCACGTCCAGCCGGACACTGGCGCGATCACGTTCCGCAGGGGTGCCAAAGCCGCCGCCGCCGGGCGTGTCAAAAATCAGCCGCTCTCCGGGTTCGACGCGCAATTCGCATTTGCCGGGTATATCCTCGACGCGTCCGGTGACCCTGATCCGTCCGGCAGCACCAGACAGCCCACCGGCGCGACCCTTCGCCGGATTTCGGAGCCGCTCCACCGACAGAAAGACCAGAAACGGCTCTTCAATGGCCGAAGTCATTTCGATCCGCTGCCCCAGCCCGCCGCGATAGCGACCGGCCCCGCCCGAGTCCGGCAAAAGCTCGCGCCGCCAGATGGTCACTGGTGCCACGGCTTCGGTGATTTCGACCTGGGAGCCGAACACACCCGACGGATATGCGGTGGCCGAAAGCCCGTCTGCATGCGGTCTGGCCCCGGTGCCGCCGTTGTGCACCAGCTCAATGGCAAACTGGTATCCGCCGTTTCGGGCGGCTTCGGCAGTGTGGCGCATGGGCAGGTCATACATGCAAGAGGCGCCCTCGGCCGGCACCCGGTCCGGCAACGCCAGATGCAGACAGCCCAACACCAGATCGGGCGTCATCTGCCCCAAAGTGTGGCGCATGGCCACCGGTGCGGGGCGTTGCGCGTTCAGGATGCAATCGGTGGGCCCGGTGACCACGAATGGCTCCAGCGAGCCCGCGTTGTTGGGAATGTCAGACCCGATGATGCAGCGCATGGCGAAGACGGCATAGGCTGTGGCATAGTTCAGCGGCACGTTGATGCCCTTTCCCGACAGCCCCGATGTCCCGGCAAAGTCCAGATGCAGCCTGTCGGCGGTCACGGTTAGCGTCGCATGAAGCTCAAGTTCATGTTCATAGCCATCGACGGTCAACATGTTCTTGTAGACGCCTGGTGGCACCTCGGCGATTGCGTCAAGAGTGCCGCGGCGGGATGTGTCGATGATATAGTCGGCGAGGGTGCGCAAATCGTCCAGCCCGTATTCGTCCATCATCTCGACCAACCGGGCTGCACCGGCTTCGCAACAGGCGATCAGCGCGTAGATGTCGCCTTCGTTGGCGATAGGCTCACGCGAGTTTGCCTTGACGATTTCCAGCAACAGGGCGTTGATCTCGCCGCGATCGACCAGCTTGCAGGGCGGGATCAGCAGCCCTTCGTCATGGATATCTGACCCTTCCGGCCCCATGCCTTGACCGCCCAGATCCACGAGATGCGATGTGCAAGAGGTGAAACCCACCACGCGCCCGTCCTTGAAGGCGGGCATCATCAGCAGGAAGTCGTTCAGATGCCCCGAGGCGAGCCAGGGATCGTTGGTCATGTAGATATCGCCGGGCTGCATGGTCTGGAGCAGAAACCGGGCTCGCAACGTCTTCACGGCCTCGGCCATCGTGTTGATATGGCCAGGTGTTCCGGTAACGGCCTGGGCCAGCATCCGTCCCTGAACATCGAAGATCCCGGCAGAAATGTCACCGCACTCGCGCACGATGGGCGAGAAGGCGGCCCGGATCAGGGTTTGCCCCTGTTCTTCAACCACCGACAAAAGCCGGTTCCACATCACTTGCAGTCGCGCCGGGGAAAGATCGGTCATTGCACCCCTCCTCTCGTCAGGATCAGGTTGCCACGGGCATCGACAGCCAGCGTGAAATCGGCGCCAACAAGGGTCGTGGTCTGCGGTTCGGCAATCAAGGCCGGGCCGGTCAGCCAATCACCGGGGCGCAGGTCCGCGCGGTGGATGAAAGCCGCGTCACGGTGGACGCCTTCCACATCACAATATATCTGGCGCGTTTCAGAAGGTGCAAGACGGTGCTGCGCCGCGACCTCTGGCACCGGATGAACCGGCAGAGGTGTGGTGGCAACCCGGACCTGCCAGTTCAGGATCTCGATCTTCATGCCCGGCACCGGGCGGGAAAACTGCTTGGCATAGGCCGTTTCAAAGGCCGCGGTCAGGGGACCAATGTCCTTTGGGGTAAGTGCCCTGTCCGGCAAGGCGATCTCGATTTCATGGCCCTGTCCGTTGTAGCGCATATAGGCCACACGGGTGGTGATCACTGGGGCCTCTGGTGCACCCTGGCGAACGACATCCAGCGCCTCGGCGCACATGGTGGCGAAAAGCGCATTGACCCGGGCGAAATCCAGCGTCTGCAACATGCTGTAAAGGCTGCGCACCATCTCGAATGAAACCGGTGCGTAAAGGAACCCCACCGCCGAGCCGACGCTGGGATTTGCCGGGATCAGCACGCGGGTCACGCCGGCAGAGCGCGCCACCCGGCAGGCATGCAACGGCCCGTTGCCACCAAAGGCGATCATGGTGCGCGGGCCAAGATCCTTGCCCGATTCCACGGCATGGGTGCGCCCGGCGCTGGCCATGCTTTCATCGACGATCCGACTGACACCATCTGCCGCCGCATGGGCGTCCAAGCCCAGCCTCTGGCCAATCACACGTTCCAGCGCCTTGGCCGCTGCGGCCCCGTCGATCCGAAACTGCCCTTCGGCAAAGTTTTCCGGCCGGATATAACCCAGCGTGATATCGGCATCGCTGACCGTCGGCTCGGTGCCGCCGCGCCCGAAGGCCACCGGCCCCGGCTCTGACCCCGCACTTTTCGGGCCCACGGTAAGGCGGCCCAGCCGGTCAACGCCCGCGATAGAGCCGCCACCCGCGCCAATCTCGATCATTTCGATCACCGGAATGCGCACAGGCATTCCCGACCCCTTGATGAACCGCGCCGCGCGACCGATCTCGAAACTGCGTGAGGTCTGGGGCTGCATGTCGTCGATCAGGCACAGCTTCGCCGTGGTGCCGCCCATATCGAAGGACAGCACCTTCTCCAGACGGTTTTCCGAAGCAATCCGCGCTGCCAGAATGGCCCCACCGGCAGGCCCCGACTCGACCAGGCGGATTGGAAACCGTGCCGCCGTCCTGATGGTCGTCATGCCGCCGCCAGCAGTCATCATCAGGATCGGGCAGGTCAGCCCATCTTGCGCAAAACGGGCAGCGAAGGCGTCAAGATAGCCCGCCATAAGCGGTTGAATATATGCGTTGGCGACCGTGGTGCAAAGGCGGTCAAACTCGCGCGCTTCCGGGCTGACTTCGGAGCTGAGTGCTATCGCCAGCCCCGGCCGTGCGGCGTGAAGCAACATGCGCAGCCGCTGTTCGTGCGCGGGGTTCGCATAGGAATGCAGCAGGCAGATTGCCACCGCCTGCGCCCCTATCGCATCAAGTGCCGCCAGCAACGCTGGCATGGCGGCCTCATCCAAGCTTTGAAGCACCTCACCTCGCGCCGACATCCGTTCGCGGATCGTCAACGACCGTTCGCGGGGAACCAGAAGGTCGGTCTTTTCCAGATTGATGTCGTACTGGCTGTAACGCCGTTCATAAGCGATCTCCAGAATATCGCGGAAGCCTTCGGTCGTGATTGTCGCGACATTTGATCCGCGCTTTTCGATCAGGGCATTGGTGGCCAGCGTGGTGCCGTGAATGAAGCCGCTGATCTCTTCCAGCCGGCGCCCGGCAAGATCAAGAGCCCGCCGCGCCCCTGCCATGGCGCCGTCCGAAGGGTCGCCGTGCGTGGTCAGCGTTTTGGTTGAGGCAAGGACCCGGTCTTGGCCATCAATCAAAACCGTGTCAGTAAACGTGCCGCCTATATCAATGGCCATCCGCAGGGCATTTTTGGTCGTCATCGTTGGTATCCGCCAAATGAACATGAAAAGGGCAGGAGGCAGCGCTTTCTGGCCCACAACACGGCACCAGATTGCAGCCCGTTTCCCGCCTGCTGTTCACGTTCTTCACTGTCAGGCACATGCCGAAAGGGCGAAGCATTTTTTCCATCCAAATAGACCGACCCCGAAGAGTCAGCCCCGGCTTGCCACTGTCTTATTTCGGACCGCCAGAGGAATATCTCCGCCGATCAGGCCTTCCACCAGCGCTCCGGCGCTCTGGCACCATTCAGTTCCCAGTTTGGAGCGATATCGTCACCATGGGCGATGGTTTTGGACACTCCCATGATGTGCTTGGCAAACATCGGGATCAGTGCGCCGCCATCATCATTGAACAGACTTTGCGCCTCGGCACAATCGCTCAACACACACGGGAAGTCGGCGTTGGCTGCGGAAAGCTCAAATACCACAGAATTGCCATCGGCGCGCATATCCCTGATCTGCCCGACCAGCCCGGCTGCCGCCGACTTGCTGTCGGCGCCGCGATGAGGATTGATCAAGGCGATGACGTCTTCGGGGGCAAGCGCCTTGCCGTTGTGGAACTCTACCCCCGGGCGGAGTTTGAACATCCAGGTGAAGCCGTCATTCGTCTCAAAACTTCCGGCCAACTCCGGTCCGATTTTTCCGGTACGGTCGACTTCGACCAGCTTGCTGGCAAGCATATAGGCGAGCACCGTGTTGATTGTGCCTTCGTAGGTGGCAGGATCAAGCGAGTCCGGCGTCGAGCCGCTGCCACAGCCGATGCGGAGCGATCCGCCTTTGCTGTGTGTCGCGGCTTTCGCGCCGTCAGCCCATGAAATAGCAGCGAGAACAGCAATACCCGCCGCGACGGCCGAAGCGATGAACTGGCGGCGAGAAAGGTCGCCCCTGATCAGGCCCGCTCGCTGCCTTTTCACGTACAGATCGCTGATTGTCGCCATCAGATGATCCCCGCTGCTTGAAATGCAGAGACGTCTGCCCTGCCCAGATGCAACAAGGCTACACGGCGCGCTATCCGCCACAATCAATAATCCTTGGGTCAACGGCCACGGTTTTTTTATGCACAGTTCGGCATTGTCCAGCATTAGGCTTGCAGATGCCGCACGGCACAAAAATTGTGACGGCATAATGATCTTCGGCGCCGCAAATGGACGCGCCGCCCAACCACAGCAAGGGCGAACCCGCGTGCACCCGGTTCTGACAACAGTTCTCAAGCGTTTTGGCCTTGGTTTGGTCACGCTGTTTGTGGTGTCGGTTATCATCTTCAGTGCGATCAACGCTCTGCCGGGTGATTTCGGTCAGGCCGTGCTGGGGCAATCGGCAACCAAAGAGACAGTCGCGGCCTTCCGGCAAGAGCTGGGCTTGGATCAACCGGCGACTGTGCGCTATCTTCACTGGGTCGCATCTATCGCAACCGGCGATCTGGGCACGTCGTTTTCGGGGCGTGCATCTTCCGGCGTCGACCGTTCGCGTCAGGTGATTGACCTGATCGCGCCATGGCTGAAAAACACGCTGTTCCTCGCATCAATGACCGCTGCTATCGCCGTGCCGCTGGCGCTGTTTCTCGGGGTCACTTCGGCGCTCTGGCGCAACTCCCGGTATGACAAAGGGGCGAGTGTCGGCACCTTGACGACAATTTCTTTCCCAGAATTTTTCGTGGCCTATATTCTGATACTGTTCTTCGGAACCCTGTGGCCGGTGTTTCCGTTGCTCGCAAATATACGGCCCGAGATGTCATTCGGCGATCACATTCATACATCAATCCTGCCGGCGATGACGCCGACGCTTGTTATCGTGGCACATATGATGCGGATGGGCGATGTCATCAAGGTGATGCGCCATGGGGTCGAGGTCGAAGAGGCGGAAACGCGTGAGATGCTTGCCAATCCGAAGCAAGATTACACCAAAACGCTCTGGTGGGTCCGCAGACTGCGCAAGCCTGCCGAAAAGTCGGATGATATCGTGCTTAGCATCGATTCAGTTGATGCGGCTTATGGCACGACCAAGGTACTGGAGGATGTCAGTATCCGCTTGCCGCGCGGCAAGACGGTGGCAATTGTCGGCGAGTCAGGGTCCGGAAAATCGACCGGTGCACGCGTGGTTACCGCTCTGCTGCCGGCATCACATTGCCAGGTCGAGTTCAACGGCACCTCCTTGCCTGCCGCCTTGAAACAGCGCAGCAAGGATCAGCTTTGCCGGATCCAGATGATCTATCAGATGGCCGATACTGCGATGAACCCGCGCCAATGCGTCGCCGAGATCATCGCGCGGCCGCTGGAATTCTACCATGGACTGCGTGACGCAGCACAGGAGGCCCGCGTGATCGAGCTTCTGGACCAGATCGAACTTGGCGAGACCTTTCTTGATCGCCTGCCGGCAGAGCTTTCGGGTGGGCAAAAGCAACGTGTCAGCATCGCCCGCGCTCTGGCGGCAAAGCCGGATATCATCATTTGTGACGAGGTGACCTTGGCTCTGGATCAGATCGTTCAGGAAGGCTTCCTGAGGCTTTTTTTGCGGCTGCAAAAGGAAAGTGGCATTTCGTATCTGTTCATCACCCATGACATCGCGACCGTCGAAGCCATCTCGGATGAGACTGTCGTCATGCACAAGGGGCGTGTGGTGGAGCAGGGCAGCAAGGACGAGGTTCTGTCGCCACCCTATCCCGAATATACCCGAAAGCCGCTGGCCTCGGTGCCGGCAATGGACCCCGACTGGTTGACCAATCTGACAGCACAAATCGCCTGACCTTCCAATGCGTTCTGACAGGCGCACTGAACATATCAAAAGAGGACATTCTTTATGCGTACCCATGCTCAGGCCGTCGTGATCGGTGGCGGCGTTATCGGATGCTCGATCTTGTATCATCTGGCCAAGCTCGGCTGGACCGACGTTGTGCTTCTGGAGCGCTCGGAGCTGACCTCCGGTTCGACTTGGCATGCTGCAGCCAATATCCATGGCTTGCACGACAACACCAATATCAGCCGGTTGCAGCACTACACGATGGGGCTTTACAAGGAACTGGAGGCCGAAACCGGCCAAAGCTGTGGCGTGTTCCAGCCGGGCAGCCTGTATCTGGCGCAGACCGAAAACCGCGAGCATCAGTTGCGGTTGCAAGCGGCGAAGGCGCGGCGCTATGGGATGAATTTCCATGAGGTGAGCCGGGATGAGGCCGAACGCCTGCACCCCTTGGTCAACTTCGACGGCATCCGTTGCATCATGTATGAGCCTGACGGCGGCAATGTGGACCCCTCGGGGGTCACGAACGCCTACGCCGTGGGCGCTCGTCAGCGCGGCGCCGAGATCCACCGTTTTACTCCGGTGACTGGGACGAAACAGCAGCCCGATGGCACCTGGATCGTGCGGACGGACAACGGCGACATCCGCACACCCTGGGTTGTGAATGCGGCGGGCCTTTGGGGCCGCGAGGTCGCGGCGATGGCGGGCCTGTCCCTGCCGCTGATCCCGACCGAACACCAGTATTTCGTGACCGAAACCATCTCGGAGATTGCAGCGTTGGGCCGTCGCCTGCCTTCGGTCGCAGACCGCGATGGCGAATACTATCTGCGGCAGGAGGGTCTTGGCCTGCTGGTCGGCGCCTATGAGAAGAACATGAAATTCTGGGCCGAAGACGGCACGCCGCAAGGCTTCGGGCACGAATTGTTCGCGGATGACCTGGAGCGCATCGAAGAGAACATGCTGCGGGCGATTGACCGCGTGCCTGTAGTGGGAACAGCGGGTGTCAAGCGGGTGATCAACGGCCCGATGATCTGGTCGCCGGACGCGTCGGTGCTTTTCGGCCCGGTGCCAGAGTTGCGCGGCTATTTCTGCTGCAACGGCATCATCCCAGGCTTCAGCCAAAACGGCGGCATGGGCAAGCTTGCGGCCGAATGGATGATCGAGGGCGAATCTTCACTGGATATGTTCGTATGGGACGTTGCCCGCTTTGGCCCCTGGGCAGACAAGAATTTCACCCGCGCCCGCGTGCGGGACCAATACACCCACCGGTTCAAGATCCACTTCCCCAATGAGGAACGCGCTGCCGGCCGTCCGGTCCGAACCCGCAGCACTTACGAGGTGCAAAAGGGGATGGGCGCGGTTTTTGGCTTGAACTACGGATGGGAACATCCCTTGTGGTTTGCAGCCCCGGGCGAGCCCACGGTGGAGACGATCGGCTTCACCCGGCAAAACTGGTGGGCGCCAGTTGGGCGCGAAGTTAAGATGCTGCGCGCGGCCGCTGGTGTGATCGACATTTCCAACTTCGCCAAATACACTGTCAAAGGCCCCGGCGCGCAGGCCTGGCTGAACGCGCTGTTCGCCAACCAGATGCCATCCGTTGTGGGTCGTTCCTGCCTTACTCCGCTGATCGGCAAGCGCGGCGGCATCGCGGGCGACTTTACCGTGACGAAACTGGCCGACGATGACTACATGATCGTCGGGTCCGGCATGGCAGAACGCTTTCACCAGCGCTTCTTTCAGGCAGTGCCGTTGCCAGAAGGTACTCACTTCGAAAGCGTCACTGAAGCAATGTGTGGGTTCAACGTGGCCGGGCCGAAGTCGCGCGAGCTGCTGCAAAGCCTGACCAACGCCTCACTTGCGACTGCCGACTTCCCCTTCATGCGCTCGCAGCGTATCCGAGTGGCGGGGGTAGCGGTCGTGGCAATTCGCGTGTCCTTCACCGGCGATCTGGGTTGGGAATTGCATTGCGATGCGGCAAATCAGGCAACGCTTTATGCAGCGTTGCTGACGGCAGCCAAGGATGTCGGTGGTGGCCCGGTTGGAAGCCGGGCGTTGGGCGCGTTGCGGATCGAAAAGGGTTATGGCAGCTGGAGCCGCGAATACAGCCCCGAATACTGGCCGCAGGAAGTGGGGCTGGATCGGCTGATCAAGGGCGACAAGGATTTCCTGAACAAGCGCGCGTGGCTTGCCGTCAAGGACAAACCCGCGCGTGATGTCATGGTCTGCATCGAGATCGACGCCACCACGGCCGATGCCACCGGGGGCGAGCCGATTTTTCTTGCGGACGGAACGCCGGTCGGCCAGATCAGCTCCGGCGCCTATGGCTACTCGGCAGGCAAATCACTGGCGATTGGCTTTGTGAAGGCGCCCTATGCGACGCCCGGCACCGAATTGAGCATCGCAATACTGGGCCTGCCTCACACCGCGCGCCTGCTGGCCGAACCGGCTTTTGATCCCGCCGGTACCCGCCTTCGCGCCTGAACTCACAGAAAATGGACAACAAAATGATCGCCAATATTCCCGGTCTGATGGACGAAATTCGCAGCAAGTTTGCCCATGTCGATGTTTGCCCCTTCGAAGGCCCCCGTGTCTTTTTTGAAAACGCGGGTGGTGCTCTGACCCTGAAATCCGTCATCGAAACTTCGACTGCGCATGCCGGCTACCCAGACAATCAAGGGCGCGACAACCCGGCCTCCAAGGCGCTGATGGCGATGATTGCCAAGGGCAAAGCCGATGCCCGCGTGCTCTTCAACGCGCCGGATGGTCAGATCTTCGCAGGGGAAAGTGGCACCGAGGTACTGTTCCGGCTGGTGCGCACGGCGGCCCTTGGCGCTGTGCCGGGTGGAGTCATGCTCGGCAGCAGTCTTGAACACCCGGCTTCACGTTCTGCCATGTCGCGCTGGGCTGACGTGACGGGCCGCCCGCATGTGATCGTGGCACACGACGATGCTTCGGGCACCGTTGACGTTGAAGCCTACCGGCGCCATCTGACGCCCGACGTGCGCGTTGCCACCATCGTGCAAACCTCGCCGGTTACCGGGATTTCCGTTGACGTGGTGGCCGTCGTGCAAGCCATTCGCGCTGTCGCTCCGGAGTGTTTCATCATCGTGGACGGCATTCAGCACGCCAGCCACGGGGCGATCGACATCGCGTCCTATGGCGCCGATGGGTATGCCGTGTCGCCGTACAAGGTGTTCTCGCGCCACGGATACGGCATTGGCTGGGCCTCGGATCGCCTGACGGCCTGTCCGAAAGAGGGTGTTAGCGGCGGTGCCCCCAGTAACTGGGAGCTCGGCACCCGTGACAGTGGCAGCTACGCCACCTTTTCGGACGTGGTTGGCTATTTCGACTGGCTCGGCGCTAAGTTCAATAAAAGCCCTGACCCCCGCACCCGTATCGAGGCTGCCGCCAAAGCCATACATGACCACGAGAAAACGCTGATTGATGCAATGATGCATGGCACTGACAATTTGCCGGGGCTGGCAGACCTGCCGCAGGTGAAGGTGATTGGCGGGATCAACAATACCGGCCGCGAAGGGGTGGTATCGTTGACCCTTGCCGGTATGGCTTCCGCGGATTTGGTGGCTCATTTGAACAAGCATGGTGTCCGCACCCACATCCGCAACGATGACCACTACTGCGGCAATATCCTGAAGCCGCTCGGATTGAAGTCCTGCGTCCGTGTCTCGATCTGCCACTATAACACTGAACGCGAAGTTGCACAGTTTCTGTCGGCAATGCATGGAGCGGTGGCGCTATCGCCTGTGGGTTGATTTGAGGATCGAGGTCGTTCGCAACGACGCTTTCACCCAAGTGAGGACCCGAGGTTGGCAAAGGTTAGTGTCAGAATCGTATTCTTGAGCGCAGCAGGGTGATCGCCTAGGCCTGCGCGAGGCCTGGTCAGCGCGATTTCAGTAGACGCGAGTTGGGCGCCTGCGTAGCGTCCCGGCATTACCAATCGCAGCTCATTTCGCCGTTTCCGAGCCCCGCCCGAGATCGTTCGCCCGGCGGTGATACTTTGCGTTGGCATTGTCAGACGAACCCGGCTTGAGGCGCTGGAGGCCCCGGATTTGCGCTTTTTGCATGACCCAACACCCCCGCCTCCGGTACGTCAAAACTCCGCCCGAAATCAACCGTCATGGTTTGATGATATTCGTCAGGTTCCCGCTGTGACCGCGCAACGTCGATTACTTTTTGCAAGAGCGTGGGATCGACCTCGGCAATGAGACGGTAGGGTTCTGGTGCCAACGATTTGGCCCGATGTTCGCCGCAGTTCGCGCCTTCGCCTACAACCTCTTCAGCACGGAACGCAGCCTCAATTGCAGCGTCAATGTCCAGATCGGCAGTGCTGCCGCGCTCGCCGCGTGGCGTCGCTTGGGCGCGGCATAAAGGGCAACGTCATTGCCCGTTCGGAGACTGGTTCACATCCGTCTCAAGGCGACAGATTCCTCATCCGACGCAGCTACGAAACCGAGCGCCCCGCCTCAAGCGGGATTTGTCCGACAGTGGTATCGTTTGTCCGCCATCAGCACGCATGGAACAGTTTTGCATGATTGCGTAGCGGAGGGTTCGCGGCTCATCTTGACCCCACATGGAGTTGTAGATGACGAAGAGACCCGTGACGACGAAGGCCCCT
>Ga0209023_10004583_pt1 | contig 15662 bp, 14 predicted proteins | sample LakOneMetagenome_FD_187468 | JGI IMG/M metagenome (GOLD analysis project Ga0209023, IMG submission 187468) | Freshwater and sediment microbial communities from Lake Erie, Canada (SPAdes) (version 2) | ecosystem: Environmental > Aquatic > Freshwater > Lentic | place: Lake Erie, Canada... | reverse complement strand
ATCTTGAAATTCTGGTTGGGCCGGTTCACCCATTGCACCGGCATGTGGAAGGGCTTGGTGTCGAGATCATCGCCCACCGGCACGGTTTCAAGATGCGCCATCAGCGTCGAGCCGTGATACCACGGCATTTTCGGTGAACGGTCGATCACATTGTCACCGGCCAAGGCCGAGAGCGGAATGACGGTGATGTTCTCAGCCCCAAGCGTGCGGGCGAAGGCGCGGTAGTCTGCCTCGATCTTCTCGAAGACGTCCTGCCGGTAGTCCATCAAATCCATCTTGTTCACCGCCACCACGAGATGGCGGATGCCCAGCAGGGTGCAGATGAAGGTGTGGCGGCGCGTCTGTGTCAGCACGCCTTTGCGCGCGTCGATCAGGATGATGGCGAGATCGGCGGTTGATGCACCGGTCGCCATGTTGCGCGTATATTGTTCATGGCCCGGCGTATCGGCGACGATGAACTTACGCTTGTCGGTGGTGAAGGCGCGGTAGGCCACGTCGATGGTGATGCCCTGTTCGCGCTCGGCGGCGAGGCCATCGACCAGCAGCGCGAAATCGAGATTCCCGCCCTGCGTGCCCATCTTCTTCGAGTCGGCCTCAAGCGCCGAGAGCTGATCCTCGAACAGCATCTTCGCTTCATAGAGAAGCCTGCCGATCAGCGTCGACTTGCCGTCATCGACGGAGCCGCAGGTGATGAAGCGCAGCAGATCCTTCTGCTCCTGCGACTGCAGATAGGCCTCAACGTCGCCGCCGGTATATTCGATGAAACGGGTCATGTCAGAAATATCCTTCCTGCTTCTTCTTCTCCATCGAGGCGGCCTGGTCCTTGTCGATGACGCGGCCCTGGCGTTCGGAGGAGGTGGCGACGAGCATTTCCTCGACGATGTCGAGCAGCGTCGTGGCGTCGGACTCGATGGCGCCGGTCAGCGGATAGCAGCCGAGCGTGCGGAAGCGGATGCGCTTCATCTCCGGCGTCTCGCCGGGATTGAGGCGCATGCGGTCATCATCCACCATGATCATCTGGCCGTCGCGCCAGACGATGGGGCGCTCGGCGGCAAAATAAAGCGGCACGATGTCGATCTTCTCGCGGTGGATATATTGCCAGATGTCGAGCTCGGTCCAGTTCGACAGCGGGAAAACGCGGATCGACTCGCCCTTGTTCTTCCTCGTATTGTAGAGGTTCCAGAGTTCGGGGCGCTGGTTCTTGGGGTCCCAGCGGTGGCGCGTATCGCGGAAGGAGAAGATGCGCTCCTTGGCGCGGGATTTTTCCTCGTCCCGCCTCGCACCGCCGAAGGCCGCGTCGAAACCGTATTTGTCGAGCGCCTGCTTCAGGCCGTCGGTCTTCATGATCTGCGTGTGAAGGGCCGAGCCATGGTCGAAGGGATTGACGTTCTTGGCGACGCCTTCGGGATTGATGTGGACGATCAGTTCAAGGCCGAGCTTCGCCGCCGTCTCGTCGCGCATCTTGATCATGTCGCGGAATTTCCAGCGCGTATCCACATGCATCAGCGGGAAGGGGGGCTTCGAGGGATAAAACGCCTTCATGGCGAGATGCAGCATGACGGCTGAATCCTTGCCGATCGAATAGAGCATGACCGGCTTTTCGCATTCCGCCGCCACTTCGCGGATGATGTGGATCGATTCCGCCTCGAGGCGCTCGAGATGGGTGAGGCGGCCTTGATCGTGTGCGGGGGCAGCTGCGGAAACGGGCATGGTTTTCTCCGGGGCGGGGGTGGCTGCGGTTCTTTGCTGGCCCATCCAGCCCCGCACCTTGTTCATGGTGCGGGTGGAGGGCGAGCGGCCTTTGCGCAGGTCGAACACGAAGGAAGGGTCGCCCAGCGCCTGCTTGCCGAGCGAGGTCGGGTCGATCCCGCTGGTCAGAAGAAAGCGGTCGATCTCCGTCAGGAAGGTCTTGGCGATGTCATCCATGAGAGGGCGATAACACCGAACGCGCATCCCGTCGAGAGGGAATTCCCTATTTTCTTGGTGATGCCTCGTTCAATTTTCCTATTGGAAGGATAAATCCTATTGGCTGCGACAAAATTTTACTGCCATCCAAATTATTTTTCCTGTAGGGAAAAATCATGGACCAGAAACCGCGTGGAAAACCTCAAAAATCCTCCGCCTTGCCCTATCAGGAGCCGCATGCCGGGCGGACGTCGATGGACGGCAAGCTGCTGGAGGAGGCGATCGGGCGCGAGGTGAAGGGCTTCCGCGAAAAGCTGGGCCTCACCATTTCGGAACTGGCCAAATCGGCTGACATGTCAGCGGGCATGCTGTCGAAGATCGAGAACGGCGCCACCTCGCCGTCGCTCGCCTCGCTTCAGGCGCTGGGCCGGGCGCTGCAGGTGCCGGTCACCGCGCTGTTCCGGGGCTTTGAGGAAACGCGCGATGCCACCTTCGTCAAGGCGGGGCAGGGCCTCACCATCGAGCGGCGCGGCACCAGGGCCGGCCACCAATACCAGCTTCTCGGCCACAGCCCGCATGGGCCGGTGATGGTCGAGCCCTACATGATTACGTTGACGCACGAGTCAGATGTATTCCCCACCTTCCAGCATGCGGGGCTGGAGTTCCTCTATATGATCGAGGGAAACGTCGTCTACCGCCACGGCGACAAGACCTATGACATGCACCCCGGCGATGCCCTGTTCTTCGACGCCGACGCGCCGCACGGGCCGGAAGAACTCCGCAAACTGCCGATCCGCTATCTGTCGGTCATTTCCTACCGGAGGGAGGAATGAAGGGCTGGCTGCGAACGTGCGCCTTCGCGTTCATCTTTAGTTCGATTTGGTTGTTAAAGGCTGGGGCATCTGAAATGGATTTGAGGCTGAACACAAATGCGAAGGCGTTTCAGGAATTTCTGGGCGATCCGGAGAGCGATCCTTGGCAGTTCCTGTTTTTTGATAACCCCAAAATGGATGATCACGGGAAATGGGGCGAAATCGATAGCGCGGATTTCAAGTTGCTGAATCCTGACCAGCAGCTGTTTGTGCTGGGTGGAGACGCGGATGGAGAAATCCAGAATGGCGGCGTAGGCCAGCTTTTTTTTAATAAGGGCGGATATGTGCCGCAGATGGAGTCGGCATTCGCGGGGATGGGGTGCACGGAAGCCGCGGAATTGCTTGGCAAAGAAATTGAGAGGCTGTCGCACACAAGCTTCATGGCCGACTGGGCGGCGGCTCAACAGCAATTTACCGCCAACAACCAGAGTGGAGACAAAGAAGCGGCATGGGAAAAATACTCGGAACTCATGGAAAAATATTTTCCCGAAAATGACGGCGGCGATGACTCGTCGCAAGCCTACTATGATCTGCGAGACAATACGCTGGCCTGCATCCGCAGATACATTGCGCGCCACGCCGACAGCTTTGTGGCTATCTCGAAATGAACGATGTGGCCCATAAGCACGCCATGCGATGGGAAACGCGCCTGTCAATCACCGAAATCAGGGCGCGATGGCTCGAAATCAGGGCGCGGGTCGAAGCGGGTGAAACCATTGTCGTCACCCGCCACGGCAAGCCCGTGGCCGATCTTCACCCGCACCGGCCGGCGGATAGGTGATTATTTGACGCATGATCATGACTGCTCCCTCTATCCGTCACCCTCGCGGCGGCGAGGGTCCCGCTTGATGGCAATGCTGCATCGTGAGGTTTGAATGAACGTGCTTCTCCGCTCCCTGTCCTGCGTGGCGCTTCTCCTCGCAAGCTTGCCCGCCTCGGCCCAGGTGAAACTCTCCGGCACCTTTACGGCGGAGAAGGATTGCCCGGCTCTGGTGTCGATCAAGAAGGGTACCAATCCCGACAATGCATCGGTCTCTTCCGGGCAGGCTTACGATCTCCTCGGCAAGAACAAGGACGATGCCACGCATTACTGGATCACCGTGCCGGAAGCGAAGCCCGCGCAGCGCTGGGTGGCGGTGGGCTGCGGCTCGATCGGCAGTGCCGATGCAGCACCCCCTGTCACGCCACCGGATGACAAGTCGAAGGACAAGACCGCCGTCAAGCCGGGGTCGCAACTCTATGTCCTGGCGCTCTCCTGGGAACCCGCCTTCTGCGAGGAGCTGCCTGATAAAGCCGAATGCAAGGCGCAGACACCGCAAGGATTCGACGCGACACATTTGAGCCTGCATGGCCTCTGGCCGCAGCCGCGCCGCATTGCCTATTGCAACGTCTCCACCGCCGATATCGATGCCGACGGCAATCACCACTGGGAAGATTTGCCGGAGCCCGATCTCTCCCCCGCCACCAAGGCGGCGCTCGACAAGGTGATGCCCGGCACGCAATCGGTGCTGGAGCGCCATGAATGGACGAAGCACGGCACCTGCTATCCCGGCGGCAATGCCGATCAATATTTCCGCGATGCCATCCGCATGGCGGAGGCGGTGAATGATTCACCCGTTCAGGCGCTGTTTGCGCAGCGCATCGGCCAGAAGGTGAGCAATGCCGAAATCCGCGCGGCCTTCGATCAGGCCTTTGGCCAGGGGGCGGGGCAGCGCGTCAGGCTCTCCTGCAAGAATGACGGCGGGCGGCAGTTGATCGTCGAGATGACAGTGGGGCTCAAGGGCGATATCTCATCGGGCACGTCCGTGGCCGATCTGATCGCCGCCGCTGGCCCCACCGATCCCGGCTGCCCGGGCGGCATTGTGGACCCCGCAGGGCTGCAATGACATTCCCCAAGTGAAAAAATAATTCCTGCTAGTTGAAACGGCCAAAATGCCCTGATATGACTCTGCGACCACTCGTCAGGGAGCACTGCCATGTGCGGTATCGTTGGACTTTACCTCAAGAACCCCAAGCTGCAACCGAAGCTTGGCGCCATGTTCAAACCCATGCTGATCGAAATGACAAACCGCGGGCCGGATTCGGCCGGCGTTGCCATCTATCGCAACCCCACCAAGAAATCCGAGATCAAGTTCTCGCTCGCCCATGATGATCCCCACTTCGACTGGAAGAAGCTTGAGGCCGGTCTCAAGAAGGCCCTGAAAGCCACGGCGTCCGCCAAGAAGATCGGTAGCCATTGCCTGCTCGTCACCTCGGCCAAGGAGGATGCGGCGCTGAAATGGCTCAAGGCCAACCATCCCGGCGTGCGCGTCGTGGGCTCGGGCCACACGATCGAGATCTTCAAGGAAACGGGTTTGCCCGAGCAGGTTTATGACAAGTTCGACCTGGAGAAGGCGAAGGGCTCGCACATCATCGGGCACACTCGCATGGCAACCGAGAGTGCCGTCACCACGGCGGGCTCGCATCCCTTTGCCACGGGCGACGATCTCTGCCTCGTGCACAATGGCTCGCTGTCGAACCATAACCGCCTGCGCGAGAACCTGAAGCGCGAGGGCATGGAGTTCCAGACCGAGAACGACACCGAAGTGGCGGCCGCCTACATGACATGGAAGCTGCGCAACGGCGCCTCGCTGAAGGAAGCGCTGGAAGACGGCCTGAAGGATCTCGATGGCTTCTTCACCTTCCTCGTCGGCACGCATAACGGGTTCGGCGTGGTGCGCGATCCCATTGCCTGCAAGCATGCCGTGATGGCCGAGACCGACGACTGGGTGGCGATGGCCACGGAATGGCGGGCGATCGCTCATCTGCCGGGTGCGGAAAATGCCCGCAGCTGGGAGCCGGAGCCGGAGAAGGTTTATTTCTGGGGCGGCCACGCCTGAAGGGCGGCGGCCAAAACTCAAAATTCAGGGACGGGCAAGGCATGAGCGAAATCGATCTCAAGAAGGAAGGCGTGACCGGTGTCAACCAGCGCCTTTACAAGCTTCCGAAGGATACCAATGAACGCCATTGGGTGATCAATAATCCGATGGGGCAGCACTCGATCGCGGTTGGGCTGGATGGGCCGCTCAATGTCGAAATCAAGGGGCATGTCGGCTTCTATTGCGCGGGCATGAACAAGGAAGCGGAGGTCACCGTGCATGGCCACGCCGGCGTCGGCACCGCCGAGAACATGATGTCCGGCAAGGTGTGGATCAAGGGCAATGCCTCTGAATCCGCCGGCGCCACCGGAAATGGCGGCCTGCTGGTGATCGATGGCGATGCGTCTTCGCGCTGCGGGATTTCGATGAAGGGCATCGACATCGTGGTGGGCGGATCGGTCGGCCACATGTCGGCCTTCATGGCGCAGCGCGGCAACCTCGTTGTCTGCGGCGATGCCGGTGACGCGCTGGGCGATTCAATCTACGAAGCCCGGCTCTATGTGAAGGGCAACGTGGCGAGCCTTGGGTCGGACTGCATCGAGAAGGAGATGCGGCAGGAGCATCTCGACGATCTGGCGCGCCTGCTGAAGGCCGCGGGGCGCAATGACAATCCCAAGGATTTCAAGCGCTACGGCTCCGCCCGCAAGCTCTACAACTTCAACGTCGACCACGCCGACGCTTACTGAGGCTTTTCATGGACAGCAACACTCCCCGTACGCCTCCGCGCAAGTCGGCGACCTTCGACGACTACACGCTGGCCGAAATCCGCCGTGCCGCAACGACGGGCATCTACGACATCCGCGGCGCGGGCACCAAGCGCAAGGTCCCGCATTTCGACGATCTCCTGTTCCTGGGCGCGTCGATCTCGCGTTACCCGCTTGAAGGCTATCGCGAGAAATGCGGCACCGATGTGTGGCTGGGCACGCGCTTTGCGAAGAAGCCCGTGCATCTCAAGATTCCGATCACCATCGCGGGCATGAGCTTCGGCTCGCTCTCGGCGCAGGCCAAGGAAGCGCTGGGCCGTGGCGCGACGCTCGCGGGCACCTCCACAACGACGGGTGACGGCGGCATGACGCCGGAAGAGCGCGGCCAGTCGCAAACGCTGGTCTATCAATATCTGCCGTCGCGCTATGGCATGAATCCGGATGATCTCCGCAAGGCGGATTGCATTGAAGTCGTGGTCGGCCAGGGTGCGAAACCCGGCGGCGGCGGCATGCTGCTCGGGCAGAAGATCTCCGATCGCGTGGCGCAGATGCGCTGCCTGCCGAAAGGCATCGACCAGCGCTCGGCCTGCCGCCATCCCGACTGGACGGGGCCGGACGATCTCGAAATCAAGATCCACGAGCTGCGTGAGATCACCTCATGGGAAAAGCCGATCTACGTGAAGGTGGGCGCCACGCGTCCCTATTACGATGTCGCTCTCGCGGTGAAGGCCGGCGCTGACGTCGTGGTGCTGGACGGCATGCAGGGCGGCACGGCCGCCACGCAGGAGGTGTTCATCGAGCATGTGGGCATTCCGATCCTTGCCGCCATCCGTCCGGCCGTGAAGGCGCTGCAGGATCTCGGCATGCACCGCAAGGTGCAGCTCATCGTCTCGGGTGGTATCCGCAATGGCGCTGATGTCGGCAAGGCCATGGCGCTTGGTGCTGATGCCGTGGCGATCGGCACCGCAGCGCTGGTGGCGCTTGGCGACAATGATCCGCATCTCGAGGAAGAGTATCAGCAGCTCGGCACCACGGCTGGCGCCTATGATGACTGGCATGAGGGCCGCGACCCGGCGGGCATCACCACGCAGGACCCGGTGCTGGCGGCGCGTCTCGATCCCGTGAAAGCGGGACGCCGTCTTGCCAACTACCTCAAGGTGATGACGCTTGAAGCGCAGACTGTGGCGCGCGCTTGCGGCAAGAGCCATCTGCACAATCTCGAGCCTGAAGATCTGTGCTCCCTCACGGTCGAAGCCGCCGCGATGGCGGGCGTTCCGCTGGCGGGCACAAGCTGGATTCCGGGGCGGGGCGGTTACTGAGCATGGAGCTGACGGCGCTTGGCCTCTTCGCTGCCGCCCTGCTGGTGAATGCGGGTTCGCCCGGTCCCAGCGTTGCGGCGCTGGTGGCGCGCGTCATCAGCGGTGGCATCGGCAGCGTGCTGCCGTTCCTCGCCGCCATGTGGATCGGCGAGGCGGCATGGCTTGTCGCCGCCGTGCTGGGCTTGGGTTTCGTGGCCAAGACTTTCTATCTCGCCTTCGCCACGCTCAAATATCTGGGCGTTGCCTATCTCGCTTGGCTGGCGTGGAAAATGTGGCACGCGCCGGTTGACGGCGAGGCTGCGGCTTTGCCGTCGCAGCGCTCGCCTTACAAAATGTTCTTCACCGGCATGGCGCTCACCCTTGGCAATCCCAAGATCATGGTTTTCTATCTGGCGCTGCTGCCGTCGCTCATCAATCTCGATCACGTCTCGGGGCTCGGCCTTGCCGAACTCGTGGGCGTGGCGCTTTTGGTGATGATGACGGTTGATCTTTCCTGGGCCCTTGCCGCCTCCTGGGCGCGCGGCTGGCTCAGAAGCCCGAGGGCCATGAAACTCGCCAATCGCGCCAGCGCCACCGCCATGGGTGGCGCTGCCGCCATTATTGCAACACGTTAAAACAAGAACGCAGGGAGAAACGAAATCATGGGCGACCTCGCCAAATATGCCAAGGACAACGGGATCAAGTTCTTCCTGTTCAACTTCACCGACCTGTTCGGCACGCAGCGCGCCAAGCTGGTGCCCGCCGAAGCGGCAGGCAAGATGCAGAAGGCGGGTGCGGGCTTCGCGGGCTTCGCCACCTGGCTCGACCAGACGCCGGCGCATCCCGATATTCTGGTGATGCCCGATACCAATGCCATCATCCCGCTGCCGTGGCGGCCGGAAGTGGCCTGGGTCGCAGGTGAACCGTGGATGCGGGGCGAGCCCTTGGCGCAGGCGCCGCGCGTGGTTCTGCGCAAGATGACGGAAGCGCTGGCCGCCAAGGGCATGACGCTGATGGCGGGTGTCGAGCCCGAGTTCCATCTCATCAATGCCGATGGCTCGGCCGTCTCCGATGCCCGCGATACGCAGGAGAAGCCCTGCTACGATCAGGCCGCCATCATGCGCCGCCTCGATGTGATCGGCGAGATCACCGCCACCATGATCCAGCTTGGCTGGGGCCCCTATCAGAACGACCATGAGGACGCGAACGGCCAGTTCGAGATCAACTGGAACTTCAACGACGCGCTCACCACGGCGGACCAGCTCGCCTTCTTCAAGTTCATGGTGAAGTCGATCGCCGAGAAGCACGGCCTCCGCGCCACCTTCATGCCCAAGCCCTTCATCAACCTCACCGGCAACGGCTGCCATGTGCACATTTCGGTGTGGGACAAGGCGCGCAAGAAGAACCTGTTCGAGGATCCGAAGGGCGAGCTCGGCGTCTCGGAGCTCGGCTATAATTTCATCGGCGGCCTGATGCAGCATGCGGCGGGCATGGCGGCGATCACCAATCCCACCGTCAACAGCTACAAGCGCATCAATGCGCCGCGCACGATTTCGGGCGCCACATGGTCGCCGTCGTCGATCACCTATGGCGGCAACAACCGCACCCACATGGTGCGCATTCCCGATGAGGGCCGCTGCGAATACCGCCTGCCCGATTGCGCCGCCAATCCCTATCTGCTGCTGGCGGCGATCATGGCGTCGGGCATGCATGGCGTTGAGGAGAAACTCAATCCCGGCCAGCGCCTCGACATCGACATGTATGCCGAAGGCCACAAGATCAAGGATGCGCGCAAGCTGCCGCTGAACATGCTCGATGCGCTGCGCAATTTCGAGGCCGACAGCTATCTGCAGAACGCGCTGGGCAGCGAGGTGTCGCAAGGCTATCTCAAGCTCAAGCACAATGAATGGAACCAGTATTGCCGCCATCTCACCCAGTGGGAGCGCGAGACGACGCTGGATTGCTAAACCGCTCGTCCTCCCCCGCCTGCGGGGGAGGAAAGGGGCCCGGCGCGCAGCGGCGGGAGAGGAGAGGGCCTTCGGGCGCCTGAAATCCCTCATCTCCCCGCTGCCTTGCAGCGGGTCCCTTCTTCTCCCGCGAAGCGGGAGAAGACGCAAAGGACAGGTCGATGAAATATTCAGTCTTCTCACTGCTGAAGAACACGCTCTCCGGCCACAAGAACTGGGCTCCGGCGTGGCGTGAGCCCGAGCCCAAGCCCTCCTATGACGTGGTGATTGTCGGCGGCGGCGGGCATGGGCTGGCCACCGCCTATTATCTCGCCAAGGAGCACGGCATCCGGAATGTCGCGGTGCTCGAAAAAAGCTGGCTCGGCTCCGGCAATATCGGCCGCAACACCACCATCATCCGCTCCAACTACATGCTGCCCGGCAACAACCCGTTCTACGAATGGTCAATGAAGCTGTGGGAGAACCTCGAGCAGGATTTCAACTATAACGCCATGGTCTCGCAGCGGGGCGTGCTCAACCTCTGCCACACCGATGCGCAGCGCGATGGCTTTGCGCGGCGCGGCAATGCCATGCGGATCGACGGCGTCGATGCCGAACTGCTCGATGCCCAGGCGGTCAAGGACATGTATCCCTTCCTCGATTTCCAGAACGCGCGCTTTCCCATCAAGGGCGGGCTCCTCCAAAGGCGGGGCGGCACGGTGCGCCACGATGCGGTGGCGTGGGGCTATGCGCGGGGTGCCGATTCACGCGGCGTCGATATCATCCAGAATTGCGAAGTGAAGGGCATCCGCATCGAGAACGGCCAGGTGAAGGGCGTCGAGACGACGCGCGGCTTCATCGGCTGCAAGAAGCTTGGCCTTGCGGCCGCGGGCAATTCCTCGGAAGTCGCCGCCATGGCCGGCATGAAACTCCCCATCGAAAGCCATGTGCTGCAGGCCTTCGTGTCGGAGGGTTTGAAGCCTTACGTCGATGGCGTCATCACCTTTGGCGCGGGGCATTTCTATGTCTCGCAGTCCGACAAGGGCGGCCTCGTCTTCGGCGGCGATATCGACGGCTATAATTCCTATGCGCGGCGCGGCAATTTGCCGATGGTGGAACATGTGATCGAGGCGGGTGTGGCCATGATCCCCGGCCTGTCGCGCATCCGCGTCTTGCGCTCCTGGGGCGGCATCATGGATATGTCGATGGATGGCTCGCCCATCATCGACAAGACACCTATCAACGGCCTCTATCTCAATGCGGGCTGGTGCTATGGCGGCTTCAAGGCCACGCCCGCGTCGGGCTGGTGCTTCGCCCACACGATTGCGAAAGACGAGCGCCACAAGCTGAACGAGGCCTATCGGCTCGACCGGTTCCGGCGCGGCTACATGATCGACGAAAAAGGCCAGGGCGCCACACCCAACCTGCACTGAGGATGTGAGAGATGCTGATTCCATGCCCCCATTGCGGAACAAGGCCGGTTGAGGAATTTACCTTCCTCGGCGATGCCTCGGTGAAGCGCCCAACCTCCAATGATCCCGCCACGATGGATCAGTGGTTCGACTATGTGTATCTGCGCGATAACCCAAAAGGCCGCTTTGATGAATATGTCCATCACTCCGGCGGCTGCCGCTCGTGGCTGGTGGTGAGCCGCAACACCCAGACGCATGAGGTCTACGGCTGCGTGACAGCAAAGGCATGGGCCGCGAAATGACATCCTTCCGTTTGCCAGAGGGCGGGCTGATCGACCGCGCCACCACGCTGAACTTCACCTTCGACGGCAAGGCCTTCACCGGCCATGCCGGAGACACGCTGGCCTCGGCACTGATCGCCAATGGCGTGCATCTGATGGGGCGCTCGTTCAAATATCACCGCCCGCGCGGCGTCATTTCGGCGGGTGCGTCCGAGCCCAATGCGCTGATGACGGTGCGCCATGGCGGCAGGCAGGAAGCCAACACCCGCGCCACCATGATCGAGCTTTATGACGGGCTTTCCGCCATCAGCCAGAACCGCTGGCCCTCGCTCAAGCGCGATGTGGGCGCCATCAATTCGCTGGCCTCTGCGATGTTCGTGGCGGGCTTCTACTACAAGACATTCATGTGGCCCAAGAGCTTCTGGGAGAAGATCTATGAGCCGCTGATCCGCCGCGCGGCGGGCTTGGGCGTTGCCTCCAAAGAGGCCGATCCCGACAAATATGAAAAGAGCTACGCCCATTGCGATCTCTTGGTCATCGGCTCAGGCCCCGCCGGCCTCATGGCGGCGCAGACGGCGGCGCGCTCCGGCGCCCGCGTGCTGCTGGCCGATGAAAGCGCAAGGCTGGGCGGCTCGCTCCTGTGGGAGAATGAGGAAATCGGCGGCCAGCACGGGCGCGACTGGGCGCAAGGTGTCATCGGTGAACTCGCGGCCATGCCAAACGTCACGCTGCTGCCGCGCACCACGGTGTTCGGCTGGTATGACGGCAATATCTTTGGCGCGGTGGAGCGGGTGAGCGATCACCTTCTCGAACCGTCTCCTTACGAACCGCGCCAGCGCTACTGGCGCATCATCGCGAAGAAGGCCATTCTGGCTGCGGGTGCCGAAGAGCGCCCCATCGCCTTCGGCGGCAATGATGTTCCGGGCGTCATGCTGGCCTCGGCGATGCGAAGCTATGCCAACCGCTATGCGGCGGCGGCGGGAAAATCCGTTGTGGTGTTCGCCAACAATGATTCAGCCTACCGCACGGCGCGCGACATGAAGGCCCAGGGCGTTCATGTCGAAGTGATCATCGATACGCGCGCCGGTGCCAAAGCCGATGCGAACGGCATTCCGGTGCTCCGTGGGCAGATGATCTCGGACGTCAAGGGCGGCAAGGGCGTGGCCAGCGTCGATCTTGCCGATCACAGCCACATTTCCTGCGATACGGTGGCCATGTCTGGCGGCTGGAGCCCCGTCGTCAACCTCATGTGTCATCGCGGTGCGAAACCGCGCTGGGATGAGACGATCGCCGCGTTCGTGCCCCCCGATGTGGGCGGAGCATTTGTCGCTGCAGGCTCTTCGGCGGGCCACATGCTGCTGTCGGAATGTCTCTCCGATGGTGCGCGCGCCGGCACGCTCAAGGGCAAGACGCCCGCCGTTCCAAAATGCCGTGACGAGGCCTTCGTCATCACGCCCTTCTGGTGGGTGAAGAATTCCTCCGGCAAGGCCTTCATCGATTACCAGAATGACTCAACTGCCAAGGATCTGCCGCTGGCGGCGCGTGAAGGCTACAATGATGTCGAACTCGCCAAGCGCTACACCACCACCGGCATGGCGACGGACCAGGGCAAGCTCGGCAATGTGAACGCCATCGCCATTTTGGCCGAGGCGACGGGCAAGAGCATGGAAGAGGTGGGCACCACCACCTTCCGCCCCTATTACACGCCGGTCGCCTTCGGCGCGATTGCAGGTCCTTTCACCGGTCATCATTTCCAGCCGGTGCGCAAGACGCCGCTGCATGAATGGGCGGATGAGCAGGGCGCGGTTTTCGTTGAAACCGGATTGTGGATGCGCTCCTCGTGGTTCCCGCGTGAGGGCGAGGACTGGCTGGCGTCTGCCTCGCGCGAGGTGAAAGCCACGCGCGCCGGCGTTGGCCTCTGCGATGTCTCGACGCTGGGCAAGATCGATGTTCAGGGCAAGGATGCGGGCGCGTTGCTCGACAGGCTCTATTGCAACACCTTCTCGACGCTCGCCGTCAACAAGGCGCGCTATGGCTTGATGCTGCGCGATGACGGCATCGTCTATGATGACGGCACCACCTCGCGGCTGGCGGAGGATCATTTCGTGATGACCACCACCACGGCCAATGCGGCCAAGGTGATGTCGCAGCTTGAATTCGCGCATCAGGCGCTGTGGCCCGATCTCGATGTCACCTATACCTCGGTCACCGAGCAGTGGGCCCAGATGGCGGTGGCAGGCCCCAAGGCGCGCCCCACGCTGCAGAAGATCGTCGATGGCCTGACGCTTGATGACGAGACCGTCCCCTATCTCGCGGCGAAGGAAATCAGCGTGCTGGGCGGCATTCCGGCGCGGCTGTTCCGAATCTCCTTCTCGGGCGAACATGCCTATGAACTCGCGGTTCCGGCGGATTACGGAAACATGGTGGCCCGCGCGCTCATGCAGGCGGGCGAGGAATTCGGCATCACGCCCTATGGCGTCGAGGCGCTCTCGATGATGCGCATCGAGAAGGGCCATGTGGCGGGCGGGGAATTGAACGGCACCACCACGGCGGGCGATCTGGGCTTGGGCAAGATGATGTCCACCAAGAAAGATTATATCGGCCGCATGATGGCGCAGCGTGAAGGGCTGGTTGATCCCAACCGGCAATGCGTCGTCGGCATCCGCCCGGTTGAGAAAGACGGCCGCATCCGCTCCGGCTCGCATCTTCTGAAGCGCGGCGACAAGCCGTCGATGGCCAATGACCAGGGCTATATCACCTCCGTGGCGTGGTCGCCCATGCTCGACATGTGGATCGGCCTCGCACTTCTCGCCAATGGCCGGGCGCGCCATGGCGAGATCGTGCATGTCTTCGATGGCCTCCGCAATCATCATGTGCTGGCCGAAATTTGCGATCCCATGCATTTCGACAAGGAGAATGCGAGGCTCCATGCCTAAATCGCCCGTCAAAGCAGCTCCCGTTGCCGAGCAAAGTTTCCCGCGCGTTTCGCCTCTGGCTGACGTCGCGATTCAAGGCCGCTTCGGCGCGGATCAGGGTGCCCCCGGTGTGTTCCTGTCGGTGCGCCATCCCTTTTCCATCGTCACCGTCATCGCGCGCAGGGGCAAGGCTGCCCAGGTCAAGAAGGCGTTGGGTTCCACCGCGCTCTGGGCGGGGCCGGACCAATATTATGTGGTGGCCGATCAACGGGGCGAAGCCGCGCTTTACCGCGAGCTGAAACAGGCGCTCGGTGATTCAGCCTCGGTGATCGACCAGAGTCACGGCCGGGTGATCCTCCGCATCGCAGGCCCCAAGGCCCGGGCCGTTCTGGCCAAGGGCACGCCGGTTGATCTCTATACGGATCAATTCGCCATGGGCCAGAGCGCCGTTACCCAGATGGCGCATGTCGGCGTCCATCTCACCCGCACCGGCGAAGACGCCTTTGAGCTCTCCGTCTTCCGCGGCTTCGCCGAAAGCTTCTGGGAATGGCTCACCGAGCAGTCGGAAGAATTCGGCTATCAGGTGATGTAGCCGCCTTCGAGCGCGCCCTCTCACCTGTCATCCCGGCGCAGACCGGGAACCATCGTTCAACCCGCACGCAAGCGGAAAGTCTGGGTCCCGGCGTTCGCCGGGATGACAGGTGTGGCATCGGCAATATTTAATTCTCACATAACTTTATGGGTTAATACTTATCAATAAAACTTTTGAAAGGAATAGAGCGGTATTCCTTTCTGTCTTGCCTACTGCCGAGAGCAGGAAAGTAACATGCTGCAAGATATTGCCGACTTGTTTGATAAGCCGCTGCTCCTCTTTCTCGTGCTGATGGCCGGTGGTTTTACTGGCTTTGCCGTTGAACAGGTTTTAGCTGGCGTCAGGCGCAAGGCGTGGCGCGAACAGAATAAAAGGCGCTGGCCGGTCTCGTTTGATTCGGCGGATCAGCTTCGTATTGTCATGCAATCCGACTTTACTGCTCAGCCTCTTTTGAACAAAGGCGAAGCCCGGTTGTTCCGTGAACTTGACCGCATGGTGCTGGATATCAATCCAAAATGGCAAGTTATGGCGCAAGTCTCATTGGGAGAGGTTCTGAACTGTCCTGACAAAGACGCCTATGGCTGCGTGAATTCCAAGCGGGTCGATTTGCTTTTGATGGATGATGATTGCCGCCCGAGGCATGCGCTTGAGTATCAAGGTCACGGGCATTACCAGAAATTTGCCGCCGCGCGCGATGCAGTCAAAAAGGAAGCGCTCCGCCGGGCGGGGATCGGATATCATGAAGTGCTCGCGGGCCACACGACGCCAGCCGAACTCAAACGCCTCATTGAGCGGCTGGTCGATAAACCGGAGATCGGA
>Ga0209023_10004582_pt1 | contig 15665 bp, 14 predicted proteins | sample LakOneMetagenome_FD_187468 | JGI IMG/M metagenome (GOLD analysis project Ga0209023, IMG submission 187468) | Freshwater and sediment microbial communities from Lake Erie, Canada (SPAdes) (version 2) | ecosystem: Environmental > Aquatic > Freshwater > Lentic | place: Lake Erie, Canada... | reverse complement strand
CTCGAAGCAGGCCGGTCCCATCGCCGTGGTCCTCGCATCGGTGGCGGTCGACCCGGCCAAGGAGGCGGTGAAGGACTTCCTCGCCGGACCGAAGGGAACCGCGGCCGAGCTCATCGATCGCGTCGTCGGCAACGACCGAGATCTGGTCTTGGCCCTGGTCGACCACCCACCTGCGGGGGCGAAGGTTCGATGGAGCAGCAACACGCTGGCCGACCGTGAGGCGATGGCTGCTCTCGGGACCGACCTGGCAGACCAGCGCCGGCTCAACGACTGGTCGGAACACCAGGCGCCCGAGATCCGCCAAGCCTTCAAGGTGCTGCGCCACGACTACGCCGCCACGGTCGACGCCGCTCGGGCCACCGAACGGACCCGCGACCACTGACCTGCCCATCTGGACAATTCACCCCAGTAGCCCTTCAGGTCCGGCCCGGGCCGACCGAAAGGCACAGATGTCGCTCCTCGCCGAACGTCGACACCGGACCTCCCCGCCCGCGCCCGCCCACCACCGCCGCTCGACCGCCGTCGCCGCCCTGGCCGTTGGCGGCGCACTGGTGCTCGCCGGATGCCTGAGCCCTCCCCAGACCAACGACATCAACCTGGTCAACGCCTTCCGCAAGACCCAGCGGTCCAGCGTCCTCACGGCCGACATCGCCGCGTCGAGCAAGGCGCAGGCGTGGTCGCAGCACATGGCCGGGACGCAGGTGCTCGAGCACACGGGCGGCGGCACCAAGGTCGATACCAGGGGCGTCACCGGTTGGTGCGGCTACTACGAGAACGTCGGCTACGGCTCGAGCGTGGAGGACGTCCACAGCCGCTTCCTCGCCTCGCCGCCGCACCGGGCCAACATGCTCAGCCCGAGCAACCGCGTCGGTACCGGCGTATACCAGTCGGGCAACCGGGTCTGGGTGACCGAGATCTACCTGCGCAACTGCTGATCGATCGATTCGACCCGCCCACATCTCGACCAGGCCCGACCATGCCCCCCCATGCCGGGCGAGATCGGCGCCGGTCAGTGGCGACGGATCTGCGTCGCCCACCGCAGGAACCGGTCGATCTGGGGCAGCGACGGAGCCTCCTGCGCCCGATCCACCGGGCGGCCGGTGGAGGCGACCGGGGACAGCCGCGCCCGCCCGTTGAAGGCCTCCCGGCGACGGGTGCGTCGGGAGCCCCGCTTGCCGAGTCGGGCATCGCCGCTCACCAGCTCCAGCTCGCTCGCCGCCGCCACCCCCTCGTTGACCTGGGTCCGCTCGGTGACGCCGAGCCGAAACAGCACCTCGGGGTCAGCGGGCTCGGGCACCGGGTGACGCTCACCCCGCCCGAGCACCACGTCGACCAGCCGTTGCGCATCGGCCAACTCGCTGCGGTGGTAGTAGAAGTCCGCACCGGCCTCGCGCATCCGGCGCCGGACCGCGTCGTCGAAGAGCACGCCGGTGAGCACGATGATCGTGCAGCGGGACCCGGCCCCGGAACGGTCGGCCCGGATGGCCTGGACCACCCCGACACCCGGGAAGTGATCGTCGGTGCGCCGATGATCTGACGCATCCACCAGCACCACGTCGACCTCGTCCCAGGGACCCGCCGCACCTTCGTGCGAGCCGCTTCGGACGATCTCGATCGTTGGGTCGGCAGCGAGGATGGCGACGGTGCCGACCCGGGTGACGTCGTCGTCGTCGATCACCACCACGCGCACCGGACCGTTCACGACCGTTCCTCCAACATCGCCAGCGCTCGGTCGACCTCGACCAGCCGCCGTCGCAGCTCGAGATCGAGGTCGTCGGTCAGTGCTGCATCGCGATGGGCCGATTCCACCGCCTCGAGGAGGCGCTGGCGCTCACCATCGACCAGGTCGATCGCCCGGCGCCGTCCGGTGGCGTGCGCCGCGACTGCCTCCGCACGGCGCTCCTGGTCGAACTGGTCCTCCAGGACCCGCTGATCGTCGTTGAGCGCACCCTGGATCCGCGAGAGCAACAGGTAGGCGGCGAGGAGCTCGGCCACGCCTGCCGCGGCATGGGCCCACTCGACGGGCCGGCGGGCGGGCAGCAGGGACACGCCGACCGAGGCGCCGAATAGGGCCACCATCCGAACCCGAGCCGCCCGATCGAAAGCCTGATGGTAGCGACCGGCCAGGACAGCCGGTCCCATGAGGGTCAACGCCGCGGGAAAGACCTGGACCCCGTCGTGGTCGCGGGGCGAGCCGAGCGTCGCCGTGCCGAGCAGGGCCTGGGCGGTGGCCACCCCGACGGCGAGCGCCACGAGGTGCTCCGGGGCCGGGGGCGAGGCCGAACGCATCCTGACGTGGGCCCACGCGGCCAGGGCGATCGACCCGAGCGAGGCCCCGACGGCCAGGGGCAGGGGCACGCCGCCGTGCGACGTTGCCGCCAGGGCAAGGCACCACCCCGCCCCACCGAAGATCATGGCCGGGGCGGGCTCGATGCGGCGGACCGGGTCGTCGTCGGGCCGGAGCTTGACCTCGAAGTCACCGACGGTGATCTGCGCCGACTCACCGATCAGGCGGCGCGTGGCGCTGGCCGAGGTGCGGATGGCGCATCGCCCTTGGGGCGCCAGGGCGTCGAGCGCGTCGACCAGCTGCGCCGCCTGGGTCCGGGTGAGCACGATCGATCCGGTGGGCTCGTCGATGTCGAGTTGGACGTCGTCGCCGAGGGCGCTGGTCCGCCGGTTGGCCTCCCACCGACTGGCCACCACCCGGAGGTAGCTGTTGGCCGACGTGGGAGCAGTGGCGAGCGACGCCTTCCACTGCGCCAGGGAGCGGGCTTCGCCGACCGGCTTCTCGCCCGCCACGGCGACCAGGTACTCGATGCCCGAGACCAGATCGACCACCGCGCTGGCGTCGAGCGCCACCTCGAGCTGGCCGGACAGCTCGGCCGCCTCGGCATGGGCCGCGATCTCCCGACGGTGCTCGTCGGTGATCTGACGATGCGCCCGCCGCGAGTAGGCCCCGCAGGCGGCACCGAACACCACCGCCTGGGCCTGGGGCAGCACCGACGCCGCCGGCGTGGACCGCCCCCCACGCCGCCGCAGCGCGGTGGCCGTCGCCAGCTGGAACACCGGCACGCCGAAGCCGGCGACGCCGTGGCGTGCACCCGCCTCCGCGGCAAGCGGCACCCCGGTGAGCATGGCCGCCTCCGGCGAAGGATCGACCGTGCGGCTGAACGCCCACACGTCGACCGCGTCCATCACCAACCGTGGCCCGAGGTGGAACCCGGGTCGGCGCCGAAGCCAGGTCCACTGCCCCACATCGGCCGCCAGGCCCAGGGCCAGGGCCGCCGCCTGGCGTCGTCGGGGCCCATCGGGGAGGGCGGCGTGCACCCCGTAGACGCGGGCGACCACCCGATAGACCAGATGACCCCGACTTCGCTGGGAGATCAGGGCATCCACACCCCCGCCCAACCGCCTGGTCTGCTCCACCGCCCACCTCCCCCACCCTGCCCACGCGGATCTGCATCCTTGGCGCCAACCTACGCTCGGCCGCAGGTCATTGGGGACAGATCCCCGGCGACCCGTAGGCTCAGATCCCGATGAGCGACGATGCCACGCCCCACACCGAGCCCTCCCTGGCCGACTGGAAGGCCCTGGCGGCCAAGGACCTGAAGGGACGCTCGCCCGACGAGCTCACCCGCGCCCGTCCCGAGGGCATCGACGTCAAGGCCCTCTACACCGCCGAGGACACCGCGGACCTCGACACCGACACGCTCCCGGGCATCGCGCCGTTCACCCGCGGCGTGCGGGCCACCATGTACGCCAACCGCCCCTGGACCATCCGCCAGTACGCCGGGTTCTCCACCGCAGAGGAGTCCAACGCCTTCTACCGCCGCAACCTGGCTGCCGGTCAGCAGGGCGTGTCGGTGGCCTTCGACCTGGCCACCCACCGCGGCTACGACTCCGATCACCCCCGCGTGGTGGGCGACGTCGGCAAGGCCGGCGTGGCCATCGATTCGGTCGAGGACATGAAGATCCTCTTCGACGGGATCCCGCTGGAGAAGATGTCGGTCTCCATGACCATGAACGGCGCCGTGCTGCCGGTGCTGGCCTCGTTCGTGGTGGCCGGCGAGGAGCAGGGGGTCAGCCAGGACCAACTGGCCGGGACCATCCAGAACGACATCCTCAAGGAGTTCATGGTCCGCAACACCTACATCTACCCGCCCGCCCCCTCCATGCGGATCGTGGCCGACATCATCGAGTACACGTCGGCCCACATGCCCAAGTGGAACTCCATCTCGATCTCCGGGTACCACATGCAGGAGGCAGGGGCCACGGCCGAGCAGGAGCTGGCCTTCACCATCGCCGACGGTCTGGAGTACGTCCGCACCGCGATCGCCCGCGGCATGGACGTCGACGCCTTCGCCGGCCGGCTGAGCTTCTTCTTCGCCATCGGCATGGACTTCTTCATGGAGGTCGCCAAGCTTCGCGCCGCTCGCATCCTGTGGCACCGGGTGATGAGCGAATTCGAGCCCAAGAACCCCAAGTCGCTCATGTTGCGCACCCACTGCCAGACCTCGGGCGTGTCGCTCACCGCGCTGGACCCGTACAACAACGTGATCCGCACCACCATCGAGGCCCTGGCCGCGGTGCTGGGCGGCACCCAGTCGCTGCACACCAACGCGTTCGACGAGGCCCTCGGCCTCCCCACCGACTTCTCCGCCCGGATCGCCCGCAACACCCAGCTGGTGATCCAGGAGGAGACCGGCGTCCCCCACGTGATCGACCCGCTGGGCGGCTCGTACTACGTGGAGGCGCTCACCAACGACCTGGTGGAGAAGGCCCAGGCCCTCATCGACGAGGTCGAGGAGCTGGGCGGCATGACCAAGGCGGTGGAGTCGGGCATGCCCAAGCTCCGCATCGAGGAGTCGGCCGCCGGGCGCCAGGCCCGCATCGACCGGGGTGAGGACGTCGTCGTCGGCGTCAACAGGTACAAGGTCGAGAACCCCGAGCTGGTCGACGTGCTCGACATCGACAACGCCTCGGTGCTGGCCCAGCAGATCGCCAAGCTCGATCGCATCAAGGCCGAGCGCGACGACGTCGCGGTCAAGGCGGCCCTCGTCGCCCTCACCGAAGGGGCTCGGGCCGACGGCAACCTGCTGGCCCTGTGCATCGACGCCGCCCGGGCCCGGGCCACCGTCGGAGAGATGAGCGACGCCATGGAAGAGGTCTTCGGTCGCCACGCCGCCGAGGTCCGCACCGGGATCGGCACCTACGGGCGCGAGTACGCCGGCGACGCCGAGTTCGAAGCCATGTCCGCTCGCATCGCCGCCTTCGCCGACAGCCACGGCCGCCGCCCCCGCATGGTCGTGGTGAAGATGGGCCAGGACGGCCACGACCGCGGCGCCAAGGTGATCGCCACCGGCTTCGCCGACCTCGGCTTCGATGTCGACGTGGGCGTGCTGTTCCAGACCCCAGCCGAGGCCGCCGCCGACGCCGTCGACAACGACGTGCACGTGATCGGCGTGTCCAGCCAGGCCGCGGGGCACAAGACGCTCGTCCCCCAGCTCATCGACGAGCTCAAGGCCCGCGGTGCCGACGACATCCTCGTGGTGGTCGGTGGCGTGATCCCGCCCCAGGACTACGAGTTCCTCCGCAGCATCGGCGTGGGCGCCATCTTCGGCCCCGGCACGAACATCGTCGACGCCGCCGCCGAGGTCCTCGACCTCCTGGCCTGACCCGGGCGCCAGGCTCAGTCGGTGGGGTCGAACAGGCCGCCGAGGTCAGCTTCGGCCAGGTGGTCGGCGGCGGTGACGCCCCAGAAGCCGCGCGGCGCCAGCAGCTCATCGATGAACGCCTCCATGTACGGGTGGAACTGCGCCCGCATGATCTGGACCCGAGCGAAGCTCTCGTCGTAGGGGCGGAGCTCGAGCCCGGTCGCCGAGAGCGCGGTGTAGCCGATGGACCAGCCTCGCGAGGTGAGGTCGGCCGACACCGGCGACGGCGGGAGCGACACCCGCTCCGCCAGGCCGGACACCAGGCGAACCGCCTGGCGATGGAGCCGCAGCGCCGGGCCACGATCGGCACCGGGCACCGAGCCGGCGAAGGCGATGGCGGCATCGGTGACGACCCCGAGGCCGGTGATCCACGAGTGGCCGCGGTGCTTGGACCGGAACCACAGCAGCACCGGGAGCGAGGTGTGCGAGTCGTAGACGCCGGCGCACCAGTCGGCCCACTCGTCGAACATGGCGTTGAGGGCGGTGAGGTCGCCGTCGGGCCCGAGGTAGCTCTGCACCACCGAGACCGGGGTGATCCGGGCATCGGTGAGGTCGTCGAGCTTGAGCAGCTGGCGCTCCCGGGCGGAGTACGCCGACGTGAGGGTGGGCAGGAACCCGATGACCAGGCCGAGGGTGCCCAACCCGCTGAACCCTTCCATCACGGTGAGCAGCCGCATGGCGCCGGTGGACGGGAGGATGTCGCCGAACCCGATCGAGAAGTAGACGACGCCCGAGTAGTACCAGGCGTCACCGATGCTCGACATGCCGTGGTCGAAGTTGCTGCGGAACCCCCACCAGATGAGCGCCCACCCGAAGATCTCGATGAACGTCCAGGTGGCGAGGAGGCCCAGGAACGACGCGGGGCCGAACCGCGCCAGCCACCGCTCGCGCCGAGCGTCGTCGGACACTCGCACGCACACCCGTCGGGTGACCGACCAGACCCCGTGGTAGTACCAGCTCGTGAACGAGTAGCGGTTCGCTCGCAGGCTGGTGGCGAGCAGCGTCTCGAACGAGTCGAGCAGCATCCACACCACCAGGGCGAACCCGACCACGATGGCCACCAGGTTGGCGAGATCGCTCACTCAGCTGCTCGCAGCGATGGCAGCGGCGATGGTTTCCTCGTCGCACACCACCGAGCGCGGACCGGTGGCAGCCGGAGCCACGGGGGCCGCCGGTGCCGCCTCCCACGGGAGCCCATCGATGTAGTGGCGGGTGAAGCTGCGCATCACGTGGGCCACGCCGACGTCCTCGACCTCGCGGAGGTCGGGGGCGTAGTAGTTCCGGGGCGAGCTGGCGGCGCTGATGATCTCGTACGACGGGAAGTAGTCGACGAAGTCGAAGCGGGCGTGGGCCTCGTCGGCCGCCACCCGCAGCACCGCCTTGGATGCGGTGGTGGACACCAGCACGTGGCGGTTCTCGTAGGTGGCGATCAGCGGCACGGGCGAGACGGTGAGCAGGATCCGCACGTCGGGGTTGACCGACCGGATCAGCTCGCACAGCTCGAACAGCCCGGCCCGCACATCGTCGATCCCGAAGTTGACGAACTCGTAGCGCTCGGGGTCCCACTCGCCCCCGTTGACGCCCGGTGCCGTGGCGAACACCGCGCCGTCGTCCTTGCTGCGCCACGCCTCGGTGAGGCCCAGGGTGAAGACCAACACGTCGGAGTCCTCGAACACCGAGCGGGTGGCGGCCAGGTGGAGCTCCCGATCGGCGTCGAGGGCGGCGGCGTCGGCGAACCCGTCGGGCTCGACCAGTGGACGGAACGGGTCCACCAGCACGTCGCCCCGAGCCCAGGGCGCTTCGGCCGGGACGAAGGTGCCGTAGGCCCGCTGGAACAGCTGCACGGCCTGGCCGACGGTGTACACGTTGCCGTAGCGCGCCGAGAACACGCCGTACTGGCGAGCCTGGGCGTCGTGGTCGGCCATGGCGGCTGGGGCCTGCTCGGGCACGAAGTAGTTCAGCCCGGAGCGCGACAGGTGGCGGGACAGGTGCTGGGCGAAGCAGCTGCCCATGGTGCCGACGCGATCGTCGGGCCCCACGCGGAACTTGGTGGCGATCACGGGGTCGAGGCCTCCGGGAGGGGCCCAGGTGACGGCACGAGACCAGAACTGCGGGTCGGGCAGGCCGCGATAGGGATGCGAGCGAGCCATGTCAGCGTCCTCCTGCTGAGGCCAACGCGGGGAGCAGCGCGGCGTCGAACCGAGGGTCCACGTCGATGTGGGCGGTGTCGACGGTGGCGGGATCGAGATCTCGGTAGCTGGCCAGCGAGCGGGCGACGAACGTCTCCAGCCCGATGAGCTCGCCCGACTCCAGGCGCCAGACGTAGGCACCGGGCAGATCCAGGGCGTCGGCCACGCCGGGGTACAGGGGCCAGACGACGGAGGTGGCCAGCAGGCCGTCGGGCAGCACCTGCTCCCAGCCGTAGCTCAGCAGGTGGGGCTCGGCGCCGAGCTGGGTCCCGACCTGGCGAGCCAGCTCCACCAGGGCGTCGACGCGCGGGTGGTTGTTGGTGAGCATGAACGCGCCCCGGCGACCCAGGGGAAGGAACCACTGGCCGAAGTCGACGTCGGACGGTTCGAAGATGCCACGCAGCTCGGTCACCGCCGGCGCCCAGGCGTCGAAGTACCCGAGCGTGCGGAACACCTCGGGACGGAAGAACGAGAGCACCTGCTCGGCACCGAGGCCGTGCTGCCAGCCCCACACCACGATCTTGGAGTGGTACGGGCCGACCGCGCCCTCGAGCTCACCACCGGCAGTGAGCAGGATCGGGGTCTGGTCGGGGTGGAAGGCCGGGAACCACACCGTGGGCACCACGATGATCTGCGCCCTGCTGCCCACCTCGGCCGCCAGGGCCTCGGCATGTGGGCGCGGGATGGAGCACACCCAGGCGTCGGCCTCGGCCAGCTTCGGCCGCAACCCGGCGGGCTCGGAGCCCAGCCAGGCCAGCGCCTCCACGTGGTCGTTCGGGAGCATCGCCGCCAGCGCGGCCCGAAGCCCGCCCGTCTGACAGTTGCTCATCACCAAGATCTTGCGGGCCATGCCACCTCGTCGATCCGTACCCACGGGAGGCCAAGTCTCCCATGCCGGTCCGGGTACCGTGGCCGGGTGCCGGAGGCCGACGTCGAGCAGCTCACCCTGGCGGTGTCGGCCGGAGACCGCCGCGCCCTGGCCCGAGCCATCACCCTGGTGGAGTCCACCCGCCCCGATCACCGGGCCCGGGCCGCCGCACTGCTGGACCGCCTACTGGATCGCACCGGCGAGTCGGTGCGCATCGGCATCAGCGGACCGCCCGGCGTCGGCAAGTCCACCTTCATCGAGGCCATCGGCTCCCACGTCACCTCGGCCGGTCATCGACTGGCGGTCCTGGCCGTGGACCCATCGAGCTCGCGCAGCGGCGGATCCATCCTGGGCGACAAGACCCGAATGGAGACCCTGGCCCGCAATCCTTCGGCCTTCATCCGACCCTCCCCATCGGGCGGCGAGCTGGGCGGTGTGGCCCGCCGCACCCGGGAGGCCATGCTGCTGTGCGAGGCCGCCGGGTTCGACGTGGTCATCATCGAGACCGTGGGCGTCGGTCAGTCCGAGCTGGCCGTGGCCGACCTGGTCGACCTGTTCGTGCTGCTGGCCTCGCCGTCGGGCGGCGACGACCTCCAAGGCATCAAGCGCGGGATCATGGAGCTGGCCGACCTGGTGGTGGTCACCAAGGCCGACGGCGATCTGGCCACCTCCGCCCGCCACGCCACCGCCGACCTGCAACGCGCCATCCACCTGCTGCGCCCCAAGTACGAGGGTCTCGACACCCAGACGCTGCAGGTGTCGTCGCCCACCGGCATCGGCATCCCCGAGGTGTGGGAGCGCATCGGCCAGATCCACGCCCACCTGGCCGAGTCCGGCCAGCTCGCCACCCTGCGGGAGGGCCAGGCCGACGCCTGGCTGTGGGACGAACTGCGAGCCGGGCTCACCGAGCGCTTCCGTTCCAACCCCCGAGTGGCGGCCGAGCTGACCACACTGGAGGCAGCGGTACGAGCCGGCGAGGTGGCTCCCACCGCGGCGGCGCAGATCCTGCTCGACCGCTTCCTGGCCTGACCCTCCGCCCTACCGGCGGGCGACGATCTGCCCGATCGAGCCTGACGACAGCACCACGTAGACCTCGTGGCGCGAGCCCTCAGCGAAGGAGTACGGCGTCGATCCGAGGTGCGCGATCAGCCGCTCGAACCGGTGGGATCGGGCGTCGGGCCGAGCCACCCGAACCCCATCGTCGCAGACGTCGGCGAACAGGTACGAGCCCCGCAGTCCGGGCAGCTGGGTGCCTCGATACACGAGCCCGCCGACGATGGCGCAGGTCCCGGCCTGATGGGAGAACTGGTAGCTAGGCCAGGTGTAGCCGTCGCGATCGGAGGGAGCGTCGCCCAGGTCGGCCGACCAACCGTCTTCCGGGACCGCCCCGGCGGCGAAGACCGGTCCGGTCCGGGTTCCCTCGTAGAGGGGCCAGCCGAGGTTGGCCCCACCGGCCCGTGGGCCCAGCACGTCGACCTCCTCGACCTGGGAATCGCCGACATCGGCAACCCACAGCGATCCGGTGTCGCCATCTCTCGCGATCCGCCACGGGTTCCGGAGCCCGGACGCCCAGATCTCACCACGGGCGAACGGGCTGCCGGCGAAGGGGTTGTCGGCGGGGATGGCGTATGGCTCAGGCCCCGCCTGCTTCGGCTCGATGCGGATGATCTTGCCCAGGAGGCTGTGCATCGACTGGGCCTGACGCCGTCGACCTCCGTCCCCGATGCCGAGGAACAGCGCGCCGTCGGGGCCCCACGCCATGCCGCCGCCCTGGTGGTCGATACCGGGAACCCGAACCGCCAGCACGGGGCGATCTCGGCCGATGATGTGAGCCCCGGAGACCCGGAAGCTGACCAGGTTCAGGACCTGCCGCGGGTCGGTGTAGAGCACGAACAGATCTGCGCCGCGGGGTGAGAACGAGATGTCCAGCAGGCCCTGGTCGCCGAAGTCGCCCACGAGGCGACGGAGGTCGAGCGCTACCCGACCAGTGCGTACCCGACCAGTGGGGCCGGCAGTCAGGGTGAAGATCGTCCCCGATTTGGTGGCCACCCACAGGCGCCTGGTGGACGGTTGCTCGGCCAGCGCGGTGGGGATTCCGGCCACCTGGCCGATCTTCCGCAGCGTGACCGCGCCAGCTACCGGCGACACCACGTCGGATGCGGCACCGACGGCGCCGTGCGCCCGGGGCAGGGCGGCGATGACCACCAGCACCACCACCAGACCCAGGCCGATCAGGCGAAGCGGCCCGAACCGCGAGGCGTGGGTCAGACGCACCTAGGAGCGGTCCGACGCGGAGACGTCGGACCGCAGTCGCCGTGACCGCACGACCGTGAACCCGACGAGAGCGATGGCGACCACCATGAGGAGGTTGAGGGTCGCCGCCAGGGCGGCGCCGTAGTACACCTGGTTCGATCCCACGCTGAAGAAGGCGTCGTCGAGGCGCGGGTGCCCGGTGGCCCCCTCCACCAGGGGAAGCACCACCGCTTGGACCATGGTGCGGGCGAACTGGGCCACTGCGATGCCGATGGCGACGACCATGGTGATGCGCACGACGGCCCACCCATCGACGGCGACCTGGACGAGAGCGGAGGGCGGTGGGCCCGACCGCTCGATCAGGTCGGCATCGGGCGCGTCGTCGACCAGACGGGAGTGACTACGGATGTCCAGGCTCATGACGGTACCGACCTCCACCAGGTGTCGTGATGACACCGAGCCCGAAGATCAGCGCTGCGACTTGGCGGTGACCACTCGCTCCAGGAACACCTCGGGGCCACCCTCCAGCGGCACGCCCGCCACCTTGGGCAGGAGCTGGAAGGCCAGCGTCTGGGCCAGGTTCGCTCGGCTCGAAGGATCGAGCTGGCCTCGGCGCATGAGGAACGACCGGACCGCGGCCACCTCCTCGGCGGTGACCGAGGTGACGTCCCAGTTCGAGGTGTCGACCGCGGCGAACGCCGGGAGGTCCCAGGCGCCGGCTCTGCCCGGCACCGTCGGGCGCACCTTGTGGATCACCAGGGTGTTGGCTGCCAGGTCCCCGACCCGTTGGTTCTTCTTGGTGGCCACGATCGAGATCAGGCCGACGAGGTACACGCCGGGCAGGGCGTCGATGACCCGCACGATGTTTCGGATGGCGGCCGACAGGAACGTCAGCGGGCCGCCATCGATCGATACGGCGTGGATCTTGAACAGGGCCTTCCCGAGCGTGCGTCCCCCGGCGAAGGTCTCCGCCAGGGTCGGGTAGCCGAAGAAGATCATGAAGAAGGCGATGGCCGAGAAGGCGACCCCGAGGTCACCGAAGCTCGAGCCCACCGCGAACACCAGGAACAAGGCAAGGGACTCGATGATCAGGTCGGTCAGGAAGGCCGCCGCCCGAGAGCTGATCCCTGCCAGCGACAGGTCGAGGTCGATACCCTCGGCACTGGCCACCGTCAGTCGGTCCTCCAGCTCCACGTCGGCCGACGCTACAAGCCAGCGCCCATCCACCTCGTCGTCTCCCACCGCCCACCGGAGGTCCGGTGTCCGAGCCACTCCCCCAGTTCGTGCAACGTCGGGCACCGGCCTGGGACGAGCTGGCCGCGCTGATCGACGCCTCGAAGGGCCGCACCGGCCGGCTCGAGCCCACCGCCATCCGCCGCCTCGGCGTGCTCTACCGCCAATCCGCGGCGGACCTGGCCCAGGCCCGTCGACGCCTGCCCGGCGATCCCGTCACGGTCCGCCTCGAGCAGCTGGTGCGAGCGGCCCGACCGCTGGTCTACGGCAACGTCAAGGATCGCCAGTCCGTCGGCCACTTCGTGACCACCGGGTACTGGCGCCGGGTCCGTGAGCGGCCGGTGTTCCTGCTGGTGGCGGTGCTGCTGACCTTCGTCCCGGCCCTCGCCCTGGGCGCCTGGACCAACGCCAACCCGGCCGACGCCGCCCGCGTGGCCCGAGCCTCGCCCATGACCGCGCCGTTGGCCGACGGGCAGGGCCGCGACCCCGACACCCAGAAGGTCACCGACCCGGTCAAGAACTCGGCGTTCGCAGCGCAGATCTTCACCAACAACGCCCGGGTGGCGCTCATGGCCTACGCCGGCGGCCTCACCGCCGGCGTGTTGACGATCATCGTGCTCATCCAGAACGGCGCCATCCTCGGCCTGGCTGCCGGGCTCACCAACCAGGCCGGCACCGGCACGTCGTTCTGGCGTCTGGTGGCTCCCCACGGCGTGCTCGAGATGTCGCTCATCGTGGTGGCCGGCGCCGCGGGGTTGCGCACCGGCTGGGCCCTGCTCCACCCCGGACACCGCACCCGTGCCGAGGCCCTCTCCGTCGACGGTCGCGCCGGGGTGGAGATCGCCCTCGGCACCGCCGCGCTCCTGGTGCCCACCGGCATCGTGGAGGGGTTCATCACCCCTCGTGGCCTGTCGCTCCCGATCGCCCTCGCCGTCGGCCTCACGCTGGGCGCGGTGTTCTGGGGCTTGGTGCTCTGGCGAGGCCGCCCGGCCACCTGATCGTCGGTTCCGCACGCTGCAGGAGGCCAACAACCGTCCGATCTCGCCGCACAATCGGTGGTGGGGCTAGAGGCGGGCGGCGGCCTTGAGGCGGAGGTAGGCAGCCACGCAGGCGGAGGGAAGGTGGTCGACGGGGGCGTCGGCCACGACGGCGCCGGCGGAGATGAGCCGGGCCCGGACCTGGTCGCGGTCGGCGAGGAGGTCGCCGGCGACGGTGGCCACCAGCGCCTCGCGACGCGTCGCCGGGGGCACGGTGACCGCGGCCAGCAGGTCCGGGTCGATGACGCCGGCCACCAGTACCGCGTGGCGACGCACCAGCACGGGCATGGCATCGAGCAGCGGCCCGGCCGCCGCACCGTCGAGCAGGTCGGTGAACACCACCACCAGCGATCGCTTGGCCGCCGCCACCCGGCCGAACGCGGCGTCGTAGTCGCTGTCCACCACGCGAGGCTGGAGATCGTCGAGCAGCCGGACCAGGCCGGCGGCGCTCGCCCGGCGGGGCCGGACCACGCGACGGACCTGGTCGTCGAAGACCACCGCGCCGACCCGGTCGCCCACCACGTCGGCCACCGCAGCGACCGCGGCCACCGCGTCGAGCGTGGCGTCGAGCCGGCTCCGGTCGCCGACCGGTGCCGAGAGCAGCCGGCCGACGTCGACCAGGCACCACAGGTCGCGCTCGGTGTCCTCGCGGTACTGGTTGACCATCGGCCGGCCGACCCGCTCGGTGGCCGGCCAGTTCATGCGGCGGATGTCATCGTCGGGGGTGTACTCGCGGATGGTCTCGAAGTTGGTGCCCAGCCCGAGCGGGCCCTTGCGCAGACCGGGATCCTTGAAGCTCCCCTGCCGAACCGCGGCGGCGATCCGTCGGGCGCCGGGCAGGTCGGCGTGGGCGTTCACCACTCCGTCCTGGCCATGGCGATGCTGCACCCGGGCCAACCCGAGCGGACCCGTGGTCCGGGTGACCACCGGACCCAGCTGGTGGCGGCCCCGCATGGTGGCCACCAGCGTCCCCTCCAGGCCCCGGTCGGCCTCGGCGGGGTCCAGGCGGAGGTCTGCGGTCTGGGGCTGGCGGACGCGGACGGCGAAGGTCGGGCGGTGCTCCACCTCGATGGAGAACGGCACCGGCACGCCCCGAACCACCTCGCCCGCCACGGTGCGCACCACCGTGGGTGGACGGCGGATGACGATCGCCTCGGCCAGGAACGCGGCGATCACCAGGGCGAGCAGCCCGAGGACGGTCCAGGCCGACACCCACAGCGCACTCAGGGCGACCAGGGCCACCACGAGCACGGCCCGACCGGTGGGGCTCCACGGCACCGGCTCAACGCCTCCGGGTCAACGGGGCACCGGCGTGGCGGCGATGGCGTTGGCCACCACCGCGTCGGGGGTGAGGCGATCCAGCTCGGCCTCGGGCCGAAGCACCAAGCGGTGGCGCAGGACCACGGGAGCCACCCGGATCACGTCGTCGGGGATCACGTAGTGCCGACCCCAGAGTCGGGCCGAGGCCTTGGCCGCCACCAGCAGGTGGACCGCGGCGCGAGGGCTGGCGCCCACCTCCACGCTGGGCATCGCTCGGGTCTGGCGCACGAGGGCGGTGATGTAGGCGATCACCTCTTCGGTGACGGCGGTGACGTCGACCTCAGCTCGGGCTCGGGCCACGTCGTCGGCCCCGACGACCCGCTGCACCCGGGTGGAGCCGGTGGGCACGAGGCCCCGACGCTCCTGGCCGAGCAGCTCGCGCTCGGCAGCCTCGCTCGGGTAGTCCACCAGCACCTTGACCAAGAACCGGTCGAGCTGGGCCTCGGGCAACGGGTAGGTGCCCTCGTACTCGATCGGGTTCTGGGTGGCCACCACGAGGAAGGGCTGGGGTAGCGGATGCGGCTCACCGTCGATGGTGACCTGGCCCTCCTGCATGGCCTCGAGCAGGGCGGCCTGGGTCTTGGGTGGTGTGCGGTTGATCTCGTCGGCCAGCAGCACGTTGGTGAACACCGGACCGGCCCGGAACACCAGCTCGCGGTCGCGCAGGGTCATGGTGCCGGTGAGGTCGGACGGCAGCAGGTCGGGGGTGAACTGGGCCCGCCGGAAGTCGAGCCCGAGGGCCTGGGCGAAGGTGGAGGCCAGCAGGGTCTTGGCCACCCCGGGCACCCCTTCGAGCAGGGCGTGCCCACCCACCGCCAGGGCCACCAGCAGGGCGTCGATGGCCTGGCCCTGGCCGATGACCACCTTGTCCACCTCGGTGTGGAGCCGCGAACGCAGCTCACGCAAGATGCCCTGGTCGGTGTCCGACGGGGACGGTGCACGCGTCGTCGCAGGCGTCGGCACGGAGGGATCGGTCACGGTGGGGCTCCTGGGGAGTCGTGGTCGAGGGCGACGGTATCGGCACCTGCCTGGTCGAGCGCGGCAGCGACGG
>Ga0209023_10004581_pt1 | contig 15666 bp, 16 predicted proteins | sample LakOneMetagenome_FD_187468 | JGI IMG/M metagenome (GOLD analysis project Ga0209023, IMG submission 187468) | Freshwater and sediment microbial communities from Lake Erie, Canada (SPAdes) (version 2) | ecosystem: Environmental > Aquatic > Freshwater > Lentic | place: Lake Erie, Canada... | reverse complement strand
GGCGATATTATTGGTCAGGGTCGGCGCACTGGCGTCGGGTGCGACCGTGCCGGTTGGCGGCGGGGTGCTTGCCACCGGGGTGCCGACGCTGCCGCCGTTGCCGTCGCCATCACCACCACCGCATGCGGACAAGCTCGACACGACCGCCAGCGCGGCGATGAGGGGACGCCAGCGAGGCACGTAGCTCATTTTGCAACTCCTGTCAATACGTCTGGACCAGGCAACATTCTAGAGCAAAATGCCCTGGTATGCGGAACGCATGTGTCGCGGAACCTCGCCTTATTTCCCTGCCTGTAGAATATGGCATCTTTCCCTTGCCGAGCTTTCAATTGAAGCCATCCAGCCAGCAGCGCCTCGCGCGTGCCAAGTTCGCCCTGCCCAGTTTCGTGACCCTGCTGTCGATCGCCTGCGGCTTCGGCAGCATCGTCATCTCGGTGGACAACGCCCACGTCGGCGCCCCCGACGACTACCGCCTGGCGGCGATCCTGCTGGTGCTGGCCGGCGTCTTCGATGCGCTGGACGGTTTCGTCGCGCGCGCCACCAACACCCAGTCCAGCTTCGGGGTGCAGCTCGACTCGATCGCCGACGTGATGAACTTCGGCTGCGCGCCCGGCCTGCTGCTGTACTGCTACGGCTTCGCCCAGATGAACATGGCGCATCCGACCCTGGTGCGCATGGGCGGGCTGGCCTGCTTCATCTTCGTCGCCTGCGGCGCGCTGCGCCTGGCGCGCTTCAACGTCATGGTCGGCCGCACCGACCCGCGCTATTTCGTGGGCATGCCGATCACCGCTGGCGCGGCCTGCGTGGCCTCGGTGGTGGTGGCCTGGCCGGATCCGGCGACCACGATGGCGCAGTGCTTCGCCATCATGGCCCTGATGGTGGCGGTGGGCACCCTGATGGTCTCGACCATCCGCTTCCCCAGCTCGAAGCACCCGCGCGGCAAGGTGATGCTGGCGCTGCTGGCCGTCTGCCTGGTGCTGCTGCTTCTCTTGCAGACCCGTTTCTTCGTATTCTTCTTCCTGCTCTACGTGTGCGCGACCCTGCTGCTGAACATCGCCTGGCGCATGGGCTGGAACGGGATCGCGCGTCCGAAGGTGTACGAAGACTAGCAGGGCTTCAGGCGAATTTGTCGAGCAGCGCCGCCAGCTGGGCGGCGCGGGCTTGGGCGTCGTCGAGATCATGTGCGTTCGCCGACTGCGTCTGGATCGCCGAGGTCAATAGCTGCACGAAGGAGCGGTCGAGCGCCTTGCGCGCCGCCGCCATCTGCTGGGCCACCGCGTCGATGTCGGACGGGTCTGCGGCCAGGGCCACCAGCTTCTGCACCCCGCGCAGCTGGCCTTCGATGCGCGCCAGCCGGTTCAGCAGGTCCTTCTTCTGCTGGGCAGTGAGGGCGCTGCCCTCGACGATCTTCAGCGCGCCGTCGGCCATGGTGGAAGCACCCCTTACGCCACTTCGTGCCCGCGCGCCGCGCGCAGGATGTGGAACCAGTCCTCGCGTTCGAGCCGGATGCCGGCGCCGATCACCGCTTCGCGGATCGCCGCGATGCGGCCGGTGCCGGTCAGCGGGATCGGACGGCTCGGCAGCGCCATGATCCAGGCGAACAGCACGCTGGCGAAAGGCTGCTGCATGCGGTCGGCGATGTCCTGGATGACCGCCCGCACCTTGCCCGCTTGCGCATCGTTCGAGGTGAACAGGCGCCCGCCGCCCAGCGGCGACCACACCATCGGGGCGATGCGCAGGTCCTGCAGGCCGTCGAAGGTCTGGTCGAACATCGGGTCCACGACCATCGGCGAGAACTCGACCTGGTTGGTGGCCAGCGGGATGCGGCGGTTCAGGCATTCGAACTGGTGGCGCGTGAAGTTCGAGACACCCACGTGGCGCACCTTGCCCGCGTCGATCAAGCGGCTGAAGGCGCCGGCGATCTCGTCGAAGTCCATCAATGGGTCGGGACGGTGGATCAGCAGCAGGTCGAGGCGATCGGTGTTCAGCTGGCGCAGCGATTCCTCGGCGGAGGCGACGATGTGGGCGGCCGTGGTGTCGTAGTGCTGGATGCCGTGCTGCGGGCGTTTCGGAGACAGCAGCTTGATGCCGCATTTGCTCACCAGCTCGATGCGGTCGCGCAGCGAAGGCTGGGCGCGCAGGGCTTCGCCGAACACGCCTTCCACGCCATAGTCGCCGTAGATGTCGGCATGGTCGAAGCTCGTCACGCCCATCTCGAGGCAGCCCTCGATGAAGGCCACGCGCTGCTGGACCGGCATGTCCCATTCGTTCATGCGCCACATGCCGGCGACGATGCGCGAGAGCGTCGGGCCATTGTCGCGGGTGGTGATGCGGGGGCAGGTGAGGGTCATTGCGTGGGTCCTGTTATGTCATTTTCATGATTATAGCGGTACCGTCTCCTGGTTTTCGTAGCGTGGGCGGGTATCCCGCCCACGCGTTCAAACCAGGTATCCCGGCCGGCTCCGTCACATGCATGGGTGCGTTGGACGCTACGAAAAAGCCCGCCAGGCTTGCGCGCAGGCGGGCTTTCGGATCAGGCTAAACAGCGCTTACTGCATCCACAGGCGCATCGCATCCCACGCACGCCCGAAGATGCCCGCTTCCGGCACTTCTTCCAGCGCCACCACCGGCAGCGCGATCAGCGGTTTGCCGTCGACCATCATCTTCAGGGTGCCGACCTGGCCGTTGCGCGCCAGCGGCGCGACCAGCGGGTCCTTGCGCTCCAGCACAGGCTTCATCTTGCCGGCCACGCCCTTCGGCACAGTCACCAGCACGTCGCGGGTGAAGCCGATCTTCACCGCTGACTGCGCACCCTTCCACACCGGTGGGGTGGCAACCGCCTGGCCCTTCGAGTACAGCTTGACGGTGTCGAAATTCTGGAAGCCCCAGTTCAGCAGCTTCTGGCTTTCCTGGGTGCGCACCGCGTCCGAGGCGGTGCCCAGCACCACCGAGATCAGGCGGCGCTGGCCGGCGTTGCCGTTCTGGCGGCGCGCCGAGGCGATCATGCTGTAGCCCGAGGAATCGGTGTGGCCGGTCTTCATGCCGTCCACGGTCGGGTCCAGCCACAGCAGGCGGTTGCGGTTCTGCTGGGTGATCTTGTTGTAGGTGAACTGCTTGATCGAGTCGATCTTGTAGAACTGCGGGAAGTCGCGGATCACGCTGGCGGCCATGATCGACAGGTCGCTCGCGGTCGAGTAGTTGTTCGCGTCCGGCAGGCCGTGCGGATTGGCCCAGCGGGTATTCTTCATGCCCAGGCGCTCGGCTTCGTGGTTCATCAGCGTGACGAAGGTGCCTTCGTCGCCGGCCACCGCTTCGGCCAGGGCCACCGCGGCGTCGTTACCCGACTGGATCATCAGGCCGTGCAGCAGGTCGTTCACCGAGACCGGGACCTTGGGGTCGATGAACATCTTCGAGCTGCTCGCGTCGACTTTCCAGGCGCGGGTCGAGACGTTGACCATGGTGTCCAGCGTCAGCTTCTTGTCGCGCAGGGCGGCGAAGGTCACGTAGGCCGTCATGACCTTGGTAAGCGAGGCCGGTTCCACGCGGGCGTTCGGATCTTGGGCGGCGATGACCTGGCCACTCGTCGCATCGAGCAGCAGCCACGACTTGGCAGCGATGGTCGGCGCCGGCACGGTCTGTGCACTGGCCGAGGCCATCAGCAGGCTGGCGGCCACGGCCGCTAACAGTTTTTTCATGGGAGCAATGTCGTCAAAAAGTGTGGTGGTGCGGTAGTGCGTACGGCAATACCATACAGGAATTGCCGCAAGAGAAGAGACTCATTATAGGCCAGGGAGGGCCTCAAATGTCACGCCGCCACATTTGCATGACAAGATTTTTGATGTGGCCGAGCTTGCGGTGGAAGAAGTGGTCGGCGCCCGGGATCACGGTCACCGGGATGTCGAGCGGGCGTGCCCATTCGAAGACTTCCTGCAGCGTGATCGTATCGTCAAGTTCGCCGTGGATCAGGATGGTGTCGGGCGGCACCTCCGGCATCGGCCACTTGCCGGCCGCGGTGCCGACCAGCACCAGGCGTTCGGCCGGGCGGCCGTGGGCGATCAGGCGCTGCTGGAACTGGGCCTGCACGAAGGTGCCGAAGGAGAAGCCGGACAGGGCCACCGGCAAGCCCGGATATTCCTTGACCATGTGCTGGTACATGATCTCCATGTCGTCCACCTCGCCGCGTCCCTCGTCGTGCACGCCTTCCGATTCGCCCACGCCGCGGAAGTTGAAGCGCGCGGTGGCGTAGCCGAGGGTAACAAAGGTGCGCGCCAGGGTCTGGGCCACCTTGTTTTCCATGGTGCCGCCGTACAGCGGGTGCGGGTGGGCCACCAGGGCGATGCCGCGCGGGGCGTCTTCCGGCAGGTCGAGGACGCACTGCATCTTGCCGGCGTGGCCGTCGAGGGTGAATTTATGCGAAAACTTGTTCATTACGTATTTAAATAGTCAAATCTTGAGGCGTTCCACGACCTTGCCGCCCACCAGGTGGGTGTCGATGATGTCGTCGATGTCGTCGTTGTCCACATAGGTGTACCAGGTGCCTTCCGGGTAGACCACGAGCACCGGGCCTTCCTCGCAGCGGTCGAGGCAGCCGGACTGGTTGATGCGCACCTTGCCGGCGCCGTTCAGGCCGAGTTCCTTGACGCGTTTCTTGGCGTGCTTCTGGGCCTTTTCGGAGCCGCAGTTGCCGCAGCTTTGGCGGGCGTCTTTGCCCTCGCGCACGTTCATGCAAAAGAATACATGGTGCTGGTAGTAGGATTTGTCGTCGCTCATATCGTTACCTGGTGAAGGTGTATCGGACGCCATGATACGGCATTCGTTCAGGGCGAGCTTTCGGCTTGCGGCCGCGCGTCCTGGCGGTTCAGCTTGTGGGATGGCAGCAGCAGGAACCACAGGGCGAAGAAGGGCCACAGCAGCGAGAGGAATTGGGCCGCTCCGTTAAAGTTCAGGAACTTGCCTTGCACCCAGCCCTGCAGGGTGGAGACGAAATAGGGGTTCACGGGGATCGTGTTCACCACGATCAGGCTCAACACCAGGGTCACCACCGCCAGGCGGCGCTGCGCCACCTGGGGCGCGAACACCAGGCCGGCCAGCATGATCAGGCCGATGATGAAGCCGCCCTCGGCGCCGGGCGTCACCCAGACAAAGGCGTAATCGGGGCGGAACAGCAGCGAGCTGGCCAGGGTTTTCAGCAGGAGCGCGATCGCCAGGAAACTCACCATCAGCAGGAAGCGCGGGGCGCCCCGGCGCACCAGGCACATCAGGGTCAGCACGGCGCCGGTCATGCCGCAGGCCGTGATGATGGTCTCGGACAGCCAGTACTGCTCCACCGTCAGGATGTCCTCGCCGGGACGCAGCATGCCGACCAGGTCGATGTCCATGTCCAGCCAGCGCGACAACCAGTCCGAGACAATCGGCAGCACCTGGCCGTGGCCGAACAGATAGCTTTGCGGGTAGATCTGCGCCAGCGGCCACAAGGCGACCAGCACCAGGCCCTGGCTCGCGTGCGGGGCGAACCAGCGGCGGCGCAGCTGGAACAGGCGGCTGCGGTCGAGCAGGCCGGGGGCCCACCAGGCGCCCAGTATTGCGCCGGCCAGGCAGCCGCCGGCATTCGTGACCAGGTCGAGGTTGGAGGGCACGCGGCTGGGCAGGAAGTTCTGCACCGCTTCCATCGTGCCGGTCACCAGCACCCCGCCCAGCGCCGCCAGCAGCACCGCCCACACGCCGCGCACGCGCGGGTACATCGACAGCACCAGCAGCACGCCGAAGGGGATGTAGCCGACCACGTTGACGCCGACGTCGAAGCCGGTCCAGTAGCGCGGCCAGTTGGTGTTCAGGAAGGTGAACAGGGGCAGCCCGCTGCTGCGCCAGCCGGTGAAGGGATACCAGCTGGCGTAGATGATCAGGAGCAGGTAGGCCAGCAGGGCCGCGCGCGAGATCGGCGAGCCGCGTCCTTCGCGCGGGCGTTCGCGCAGATCGACGACGGCTTTCGGGTCGGTCATCGTTTGCGCGTGTCGATCGTCGCCAGCCAGGCCTGGATGTCGGCGGCGACGGCGTCGGTGCTGGCGGCCAGGGCGCGCGCCCCGCCGGCGGCATCGGCGCTCGGCGCCGGCGTGGTGCGGGTGAAGGTGCGCTGGTCGAGCAGGCGGTGATCGCTGAACAGCGAGGCGCGCAGCGTCAGCTGGCCTTCGCTCTGGCCGGCGCTCGGGAAGGCGTGCACGAAGTCGTCGACTTCCACGCGCAGCAGGGGCACGCCGGTGGAGGCGTCGGTGGCCGACAGTACTTTCATGCCCGACTGCGACAGGCGCGCCTTCATGCGTTGGGTGACCATCTGCAGCGGATTGCTGGCCCAGCGGCTGTTGGCATAAGTGCGGGCTTCGAGCGCGTTGGCGTAGTTCAGGCGATAGTACATGCGCTCGTTTTCCAGCGCGGCGGGGCCGGTGGCGTCCATCACGACGATGGCGGGCAGGGCGGCGGGGGCGTTCGCTTGCTGCGCGGCGGCCGGTCCGAAATCGAAGGTCGTGGCTTCCTGCGTCTTGCTGCTGGCGCAGCCGGCCAGGACGAGAACGGCGGCGAGGAGGGAGAGGGTATTGGTGACGGTCACGGTGGTCCTCATTTGGTCGGGGGCACGAAGCCGGGCTCGCCCGGGCCGGGCTGGGCGCTCGGCGCGCCGAACAGGATGCCTTGCGGGCGGTCCGACAGCGAATTCGCGGTGCGTTTCACGGCGCGCAGGGCGCCGCGCGCCTCGTCGGTCATCTGCACGACGTGCGGCAGGGTCTCGAGCTCGAGTTCGTTGGCCGCGGCCTGCACCGTGCCGATGGCGCCGTTGATGCGCTCGAGCGGACCGTCCGGGCCCTGCAGGCGGGTGGCCAGAGCGTCGTAGTTGGCCGCGGTGCGGTCGACGCTGGCGGCGGCCGAGTCGAAGGAAGTCAGGCTGCGATCGAGCTTGGCGGTGAGGGCGGGCAGGCGGTCGAGGGTCGGCTCCAGCTTTTGCGGGATGGCCGCATAGGCATCTGCCGCCTTGCCGACGCTGTCGAATGCCCCCACGATGGTCTGCTGGTTCTCGGGCGACACCATCTTCGCCAGGCTGTCGGTGATCTGCTCGGTCTTTTCCAGGATGGCGAGGCCGCGCTTTTCCAGCTGGTCCAGCAGGCCGGGACGCAACGGGATGCGCGCCACCTGGTCTTCGCGCTGGGTCAGACGCGGCGAGCCGGTGCGGTCGTCGTCGAGCTGGATGAAGGCAATCCCCGTCACGCCCTGGTAGCCGAGCGAGGCAAAGGTGGTGGTGGTGACCGGCGAATTCTTGTCGACCGACAGGCGGATCAGGATCTGGCCGGTCACGCGCGGATCGAAGACGATCTCGTCGACGCGCCCGACTTCCAGGCCCCGGTAACGCACTGCCGCCTGCGGGTTCAGGCCCGGGATCGACTGGGTAGTGACGATCTCGTAGGGCGCGAGCTCGGTGCGGTCGCGGTTCAGCCACAGCCCGATCAGCACCGCCGCCACCAGCAGCGCGATCGTGAAGACGCCCGTCATGAGGGCATACGACCTGTTTTCCATAACTAGTTCTCCGATTCCGTATCGTTCTGGGCCTGGCGCTCCTCGAGCACTTCGAGTGCACGCTGGCCGCGCGGGCCCAGGAAAAAGTGTTTGATGAAGGGATGATCTACCCGCAGCACGTCGCACGACGGCCCCACCGCCAGCACATGCTTCTCGGCCAGCACCGCGATGCGCGAGGACAGGGCGAACAGGGTGTCGAGGTCGTGGGTGACCATCACCACGGTGAGTTTCAGCTCCCGGTGCAGGGTCTGGATCAGCGCCACGAAGGCGTCCGACAGGTCCGGGTCCAGGCCGGCGGTGGGCTCGTCCAGGAACAGCAGGCGAGGTTCGAGCGCGAGGGCGCGCGCCAGGGCCGCGCGCTTGACCATGCCGCCCGACAGGTCGGAGGGCATCTTGTTGGCGTGCTCGGGCCCCAGGCCGACCATGTCCATTTTCAGGAGCACGGCGTCGCGGATCACGTCTTCCGGCAGCGCGCGCAGCTCGCGCATGGGGAAGGCGATGTTGTCGAACACCGTGAGGGCCGAGTACAGCGCGCCCTGCTGGAACAGCATGCCCCAATGGTTGCGCATATGCTGCAGCTGTTCTTGCGAGGCCGCGCTGATGTCCTCGCCGAAGACCTTGACGCAGCCTTGCGAAGGACGCTCCAGGCCCAGCATCTGGCGCAGCAGCACGGTCTTGCCGGTGCCGGAGCCGCCGACGATGGTGAGGATTTCGCCGTCGTAGATGTCGAGGTTCAGGTCCTGGTGGATCACGGTGCGCCCGAAGCGCGTCCACAGCTTGCGGATCTGGACCACCGGCGCCCCCACTTCCTCGTCGGGGCGCATGTTCAGGCGCTGGGGAGGCCGCTTCAGGTCCGGCATCAGAATCCCACTCCGCTGAAGATGATCGCGTACACGGCATCGGCCACGATCACCACCGTGATCGCGGTGACGACCGACGTCGTGGTGCCGTGGCCCAGGCTTTCCGTGTTCGGCTTGATGCGCAAGCCGAAATGGCAGGCCACCAGGGCGATCAGGATGCCGAAGGTCGCCCCCTTGAGCAGGCCGATGTTGTAGTTCACGACCGGCACCGCTTCCGGCAGCTCCTGGAGAAAATAGCGCGCGGCCAGGCCCAGTTCGACCTTGGCCGACACCATGCCGCCGATCAGGGCCATGGCGTCGGTCCACACCACCAGCAGCGGCATCGAGATGGCCAGCGCCACCACCTTGGGCATGATCAGGCGGTAGCCGTGCGAGACGCCCATCACCAGCATGGCGTCCAGCTCCTCGGTCACGCGCATCACGCCCAGCTGGGCGGTGATCGAGGAACCGGAACGGCCGGCCACCAGGATCGCCGCCAGCAGGGGACCGAGTTCGCGGATCACGGACATGCCGAGGATGTTGACGAGGTAGATGTCCCCGCCGAACATCTTGAGCTGCTGCGCCGACAGGTAAGAGAGCACCACGCCGATCAGGAAGCCCACCAGGGCGGTGATGCCCAGGGCCTGGAAGCCGGAATGGTAGATGTTGGCCGAGATTTCGCGCCAGGGGCCGGTGCGCGGGTTGCGGATGAAGCGGCCGATGTCCTGCACCACCAGGCCGATCAGGCCGATGAAGGACTTCAGGTGTTCGTAGAAATTCAGGATGCCGGCGCCCAGCACGATGATCCACTGCAGGGGACTGCTGCGGTGGCGGGCCAGGCTCAAGCCGCTCGCCTTCTCGATGCGGTTGAACAGCTCTTCCTGGCGCGGGTCGAGCAGCAGCTTCGGGGGCCGCTTCTTGCCCCAGGCGTTCCAGAACATCTGGGCGCCGATGTGATCGAGGCGCTCGATGCCGGACAGGTCCCAGTCCAGGCTGTCCTTGTGCCTGAGCGCCGCCAGGGTGCGGGTGATGCCCTTCAGGACGCCGCGCCGCGACAGCGTATGGACTTGCCACACGCCGCTTGCAATGACAGATTGGCCCGCGCCGGCGCTGCTGCCCGCCTCGGGATGCTGGATGGTTAATATTGGCGCATTTTCAATCTGCATTGCGCCAGTGTAAAAGAGAATCGTTAACGTTGCTACACGCTTGCTCTACAGCTATTCGCGACTTCGTAGGGTGGGCAATCCCTTGCCCACGCGTTCAAGCAGCAGAAGCATCGCCACAGTGCATCCGTGAGTTGAACGCGTGGGCGCGGGAGCGCCCATCCTACCGTTCACGCGGCCAAATGGCGTACTTGCCTGGCCGGGGCCACGGCGGCGGGCGCTTTCGGCGTCGCATGGTGGTCGACCTTGCCCGCATAGTCGCTGGCGAGCAGGGCGGCGGCCTCCTGTGCCGGCATGCCGCGCAGCTGCAGCCATTCCTGCACCAGCCTGGCCAGCTTTTCCAGCGCGATGCGGTGGGTGGCGTCGGTCTTCGTAAACATCCAGCTTGAAAACGCCATGAAGTTCTCGAAGGGGCGATCTCCCAGCAGCACGCGGGTGCTGTGGGCGAAGCGGCCCGAGTTGGCGACCAGGTCCCAGTAGCGGGCGAAGCGCACCAGGCGCTGCATGGTCGGGAAGTCGATGGCGTTCGTCGCCAGCACCGTGTAGGGCGGGTAGGGATCGTAGACCATGCCGAAGGGTTCCGTATGGCGGATGATCGGCGTGCCGCGCAGGCGCTTGAGGATGCCGAACTGGATCTCCTGGGCGCCCAGGCCAACCAGCTGGTCGAAGCCGCGCGCGAAGCTGGCCACGTCCTCGCCCGGCAGGCCGGCGATCAGGTCCACGTGCAGGTGGGTGCTCGAGCGTTCGGTCAGCCAGCGGATGTTGTCGGCGGCCTTGGCATTGTCCTGGCGCCGGCTCACCAATGCCTGCACCTCGGGATTGAAGCTCTGGATGCCGATTTCGAACTGCAGCGCGCCGGGCGGGAATTTCGCGATCGATTCCTTCAGCGCCTCGGGCAGGTGGTCGGGGACCAGCTCGAAGTGGGCATAGACCGGGTCGTCGGGGTTCGCCTCGATCTTGTCGAGGAAGAACTGCATGATGCGCAGGCTGGTCTTGACGTTCAGGTTGAAGGTCCGGTCGACGAACTTGAACAGGCGCGCGCCGCGTGCGTACAACGACTCCATCTCGGCCAGGAATCCTTCCAAGGGGAAGGGCCAGGCCGTCTTGTCGAGCGAAGACAGGCAGAACTCGCACTTGAAGGGGCAGCCGCGCGAAGCTTCCACGTACAGGGTGCGGTGGGCGATGTCCTCGTCACTATATAAAGAATAGGGCAGCGCGATCTCCGCCATCGGCGGCTGCACGCCCGCATGCACCTTCATCAGGGGCTTGGGGCCGTCCAGGATCTCGCCGCACAGCTTGGGGAAGGTGACGTCGCCCCAGCCGGTGACCACGTAGTCGGCCAGCTTCACGATCTCCTGTTCGTTCGTCTCGTGGGAGACCTCGGGGCCGCCCAGCACGATCGTGACCTGCGGCGCGACGCGCTTGAGCATCGCCACCAGGCGGGTGGTTTCCTCGACATTCCAGATATACACGCCGAAACCGACGATGCGCGGCTGGTGCGCCAGGATGCGCTCGACCAGGTCGCTGGTCTTGGCGCCGATGACGAATTCCTGGATGCGGGTCCGTGCCGCCAGCGGGCCCATGTTCGCCAGCAGGTAGCGCAGGCCAAGCGAGGCATGCGTGTAGCGGGCGTTGAGGGTGGACAGCAGGATGGTCATGGCAGGGCCGGATCTGGAAAAACAGCCATTTTAAGCGCTCGCGGGCTGGAAAGCGCGGGCATTGTGCCAAGCCGGCCCAGCGATTTTATGTTGAATGAATAGTACGGGAGTACTATTTCAGGGTTAAAGTATTGCAACGCGTTTAACTTCTTTCCCGTGCGGCCCGTCCGCAGAAAGGCCCCCATGTTCGGTTCCAGGTTTGCTCTCCGGATTCTCCTTGCCTCGGCCATCGCCCTTGGCCTCGGCGCCTGCAGCAGCGATGACGACGACGATGCGCCACCGGCGCAGACCGCCTCCCGCATCCAGGTCGAGGTCGCACGCACGACCCACGGCGTGCCGCACGTGCGCGCCGAGAATTTCCGCAGCCTCGGCTACGGCCTGGCCTATGCCTACGCCCAGGACAATGTCTGCATGTTCGCGGATTCCGTCGTCACCGTGCGCGGCGAGCGTTCGATGTTCTTCGGCCCCGATGCGCGGCCGCGCCAGCGCATGGGCGACGAATTCGGCGGCGGCAGCGGCTTCATGGACCTGAACAACGAAGAAAGCGACTTCTTCTTCAAGGGCTACCTCGACCTCGAGCAGCTGCGCTCCAACTACGCTGCAGGCAACGCGGAACCGCGCGACCTGCTGGAAGGCTTCGTCGAAGGCTACAACCGCTACCTGAAGGACTACGCCGGCAAGCTGCCGGCCGCCTGCGCGGACGCCAAGTGGGTGCGTCCGATGAGCTTCGACGACATGGTGCTGGTGGTGGCCGAGAAGGCGCTGCACGCATCCGGCCAGGCCTTCGCCAAGGACTTCGTGGCTGCCGGCCGCACGCCGGGCGCCACCGTCAGCCTGGCCAAGCTGGCTCCCCGCAAGATCGACGCCTCGACCCTGGTCGCCCAGCTCGACAAGATGAACCAGCAGGGCTTCGGCAGCAATGCCCTCGCTGTCGGCAAGGACCTGTCCGGCAACGGCCGCGGCCTCCTGCTCGGCAACCCGCACTACCCGTGGACCACGGCCGACCGCTTCTACCAGGCCCACCTGACGGTGCCGGGCCGCTACGATGCGATGGGCGTGATCATCGGCGGCGTGCCGGCGGTCGTCATCGGCTTCAACAAGGACGTCGCCTGGAGCCACACCGTCACCTTCGCCTACCACTTCACCACCTTCCGCCTGGCGCTGGACGCCGGCGACGCCAGCGGCACCACCTATCTCTACGATGGCGAGCGCCGCAAGATGACGTCGAAAACGGTCAGCATCGACGTGCTGCAGGCCGACGGCACGACGGCCAAGCGCAACAAGACCTTCTGGTTCAGCCACCAGGGCGCCGTCATCTCGCGTCCCGCCGCCGGCATGAGCTGGACCTCGACCGCCGCCTACGTGCTGGCCGACCCGAACCGCCATAACACCCGCATGATCGACCAATGGCTGGGCATCGGCACCGCCGGCAGCGTGCGCGCCCTGAAGGATTCGCTCGATAAGGTGGTGGGCCTGCCATGGGTGAACACGATCGCCGCCGACCGCGAAGGCAATACCCTGTACGCGGACGCCAGCGTGGTGCCGCACATGGATGCCAATAAATTCGTCAACGGCTGCCTGCTGCTGCAGGCGGCGCTGCTGTTCGACGGCTCGAAGAGCAGCTGTGGCTGGGGCCAGGATGCGGGCGCGCCCGCCGGCATCTATGCGCCGGCGAAGGCGCCGTGGATGATGCGCACCGACTACGTCGGCAACTCGAACGACGCCTACTGGCTGACCAATCCGAAGTCCCTGCTGGTGGGCCCGGCGCCGCTGGGTTACTCGCCGCTGTATGGACGCACCGGCATCGAGCAGAGCCTGCGCACCCGCATCGGCTTCCGTCAGCTGGAAGAGCTGCTGGCGCAGAAGAGCAAGCTGGATCTCGCCGACATGCAGGCGCTGGCCTTCTCGAACCGCGTGTATGCGGCCGAGCTGGTGCTGCCGGAGCTGCTGCCGGCCTGCGGCGTCTCGACGGACGCGCTGCTGCGCCGGGCCTGCACCGTGCTGCAGGCCTGGGACCGCCGCGCCGACGTCGACAGCCGCGGCGAAGTGCTGTTCCGCGAATTCTGGAGCACGGCGTCGGCGATCCCGAACAAGTGGGCGGTCGCCTTCAACCCGGCCGACCCGGTGAACACGCCCTACGGCGTGGCCCCAAGCGCGATGCCGGCCATGCTGGCGGCCCTGCGCGGCGCGGCCGACAAGCTGCAGACCCTGGGTGTGCCGCTGGACGGCCGCCTGGGCGACTGGCAGGTCGAGCCGCGCAAGGGCGTACGCATCCCGATCCATGGCGGCAACGGCAACCAGGAAGGCACCTACGGCTCGATCACCATGCGCACCGGGCTGACCTCGAGCGGCTACGTGGGCGTGCACTGGGGGCAGAGCTACATCCAGACCGTGACCTTCGACGAACAGGGGCCGGTGGCGCAGGCGATGCTGACCTATGGACAGTCGACCGATCCGGCATCGCCCTGGTATGCGGACCAGACCCAGGTTTATTCGCGCAAGCAGTGGCCGGTGCTGCCGTTTGCCGCGGACAAGATCAAGGCCGATGCGAACTACTCGACCATGACCCTGCGGGAATAAGCCCGGCAGCGGCAGCTATGCATGCTGAGTTGCTTCTAGTAAAGGTGGTGCCTACAATCGGGCACCACCTTTTTTCATTGGCACCCATGCTCCTCACGAATATCGAAACCATCCCGGGCAAAACCATCACCGTTTGCTACGGCGTCGTCTCCGGCAGCTCGGTACGCTCCAAGCACGTCGGGCGCGACATCATGGCCGGCCTCAAGAACATGGTCGGCGGCGAGCTGCGCGGCTATACCGAACTGCTGGAAGAGTCGCGCGAGCAGGCTACCGAACGCATGAAGGCGCAGGCTGCCCAGCTGGGCGCGAACGCCATCGTCAACGTGCGCTTCTCGACCTCGTCGGTCGCGGCTGGCGCCGCCGAGATCTACGTCTACGGCACTGCGGTCACCGTCGGGTAAGCAATGGAAACCATCCTCCTGCTGGTGTTCTGGTCGGTGCCGGTGCTGCTCGGCTATGTGTTTGGCCGCGCGGCCGAATCGCGCCACTACCGCTCCATCCAGGCGCGCGAAAAGGGGCTGGTGCAGCTGCCGGCGACCACGCTCAAGAGCCTGGTGCGCGGCGGCGACGTGGCGCGCAGCGAACTGGTGACGGGCAGCGTTGTGATCTCGATCGACTATTTCAAGAAGGCGGCGTCGGCCCTGCGCTCCCTGGTAGGCGGGCCGGTGCAATCCTATGAGACCCTGCTGGACCGCGCCAAGCGCGAAGCCATCCTGCGCCTGAAGGAAAGCTGCCCGGGCGCGGACGAGGTCATCAACCTGCGCCTCGAGACCATGCCGCTGGCCGGCAGCCAGCGTCAGCAGATCACCAGCGTCGAAGTGCTGGCCTACGGGACGGCGATCTACTATGCCAAGGCATGAAATACCAGCCGGGACTGCCTGAGCATAACGACAACATCTCGCACGAGCATCCGCTGAAGGATTTCGTGCTGATCCTGGTCGGGCTGTCGCTGGCGGTGCTGGCGCTGGTCTGGGCGCTGGGGCTGGCGGTCGACCTGGTGGTCGACAAGATGAGTCCAGAAATGGAGGCGCGCCTGACGCGCCTGGTCGCTCCGGCGCCGCCGGCGACGGAGCCTGCGCTGGAGCTACAGGAAGCCCGGCTGCAGGCGCTGGTCGATGGCATGCGCGCCTGTGCCGGCATGCGTGAACCGGTGACGGTGAGGATGGCGGAGTCGAAGGAGGCGAACGCCTTTGTCGTCCCCGGCGGCACCGTCATCGTCCATGCCGGGCTGATGGAACATATCCGGTCGGAGAACGGCATGAGCTTCGTGCTGGCGCACGAGCTGTCCCACCTGGTCCACCGCGACCACCTGCGTGGACTGGGCCGCAGCCTGGTCATCGTCGCGGCGGCGACCGTGCTGACCGGCGACGGCTCCTGGACGGCGAGCGTGCTGGCGCCGGCCCAGCATCTGGGCGATGCGCATTACTCGCGCGGCCGCGAGTCGAGCGCCGATGCGCGCGCACTGCACATCCTCCAGTGCCGTTATGGACACGTCGGCGGCGCGACCGAGTTCTTCGAGTCGCTGCGCAAGAAGGATGACGAGACACCGGCCTTCGCCCATTACCTGGCGTCGCACCCCTCGATGGGCGCGCGCATCGAGGCGCTGCAGACGTCGATCCGCCAGGCCGGCCTGCGCACCGGCGACGTCCGGCCGATGCAACCATGAGCTGCGTGTGACATTTTTGTGAGCACGCGCAAAACAGGGGTTGACGCAGCTCATCAGCTCCCGCATAATCTCATTCCTCTGCTGCTGACGAACACAACGCTTCGCACGGTGCAGCAAGGTAGTACAGAACACCGATCTTTAACAATCAACAGTCGATAAGTGTGGGCGTTTGATGAAGGTGCCAGTGACTTCGGTCACTGCAT
>Ga0209023_10004580_pt1 | contig 15668 bp, 13 predicted proteins | sample LakOneMetagenome_FD_187468 | JGI IMG/M metagenome (GOLD analysis project Ga0209023, IMG submission 187468) | Freshwater and sediment microbial communities from Lake Erie, Canada (SPAdes) (version 2) | ecosystem: Environmental > Aquatic > Freshwater > Lentic | place: Lake Erie, Canada... | reverse complement strand
GTCTTGCCGGTGTAGTAGAGGATCCGCTCGGTCGTGGTGGTCTTGCCCGCATCGATGTGGGCCATGATGCCGATGTTGCGGGTGCGGTCGAGGGGGAACTGCGCCATCGTGGTGTCTCAGTCGCTCAGTGGTGTTGCGTCGGGGGGATCAGGTTCGATGCGACCCGAACCCGGAGGAGCGGCCGCCGGCACCGGCACGGGGCCGGCGCCTTGTCAGAAGCGGTAGTGGGCGAAGGCCCGGTTGGACTCGGCCATCTTGTGCAGGTCTTCCTTGCGCTTGGCAGCGGCGCCGACGCCGTTGCTCGCGTCGAGGAGCTCGTTGGCGAGACGCTCGGACATGGAGCGCTCACGACGCTGACGGGAGTACCCGACGACCCAGCGGATGGCGAGCGTGTTGGCCCGGTTCGGCTTGACCTCGACGGGCACCTGGTAGGTGGCACCACCGACGCGGCGGGACTTGACCTCGAGCTGCGGGCGCACGTTGTCGATCGCACGCTTGAGCGTGACGACCGGATCGGTGCCGGTCTTCTCTTCGATCGTCGCGAGGGCGTCGTACACGATGCGCTCTGCGGTGGAGCGCTTGCCCCGCTGCAGGACCTTGTTGACGATCTGCGTCACGAGCACCGACCGGTAGATGGGGTCGGGCTGGAGCTGGCGGCGAGGTGCGGGACCCTTGCGGGGCATATCAGGACTCCTTCTTGGCGCCGTAGCGCGAACGTGCCTGCTTGCGGTCGCGGACACCGGAGGTGTCGAGCGTGCCGCGGATGATCTTGTACCGAACGCCTGGGAGGTCCTTCACACGACCACCGCGGACGAGCACCATCGAGTGCTCCTGGAGGTTGTGGCCCTCGCCGGGGATGTAGGCCGTGACTTCGACACCGCTCGAGAGACGGACACGGGCCACCTTGCGCAGCGCCGAGTTCGGCTTCTTGGGCGTGGAGGTGAACACGCGAGTGCAGACGCCACGGCGCTGGGGCGCGCCCTTGAGCGCCGGCGTGGACTCCTTGCGGCGCTTGGTCTGACGGCCCTTGCGGACCAGCTGCTCGATCGTGGGCACGGTGAACCTCTGTTCTTGGCTTGCGATGCCCGACACACCGGAGGCCGGCGCAGGGCAGAGACTTCTTCGACGTGTGGGCGGACCGTCGGGCGCCGCCACGATGTGGCGACGAGGCTCCGAGTGGGTGCCGCTGCGCCCGGCGATGCGATCACGTGCGCGAAACGCACGATGCGCGACTGGGCGACTGGTAGATGCTAGGGCCGAGGTCGATCCGTGGCAAACCCCCTCTGTTCCGAGGGGGCCTGCCACCGATCAGGAAACCTTGGTCACTTCCCCGACGGATCGGGGAACTCGATGACGTTGCTGGCCTCGGCGGCCAGCTCGGCGTCGGACGGATCGCCCAGGTTGGCGAGCCACTGCGCGATCGCGGCGCTGTCGTCACCGCTCTCATCGGAGCTGAAGTAGTCCAGCGGCTCGTAGTCCGGAGCGAAGGTCTGGATCTCCTGGTACCGGGTCATACCGGTGCCGGCGGGGATCAGCTTGCCGATGATGATGTTCTCCTTCAGGCCGAGCAGACCGTCGGAGCGGGACTCGATGGCCGCCTCGGTGAGCACCCGGGTGGTCTCCTGGAAGGAGGCCGCGGACAGCCACGAGTCGGTGGCCAGCGAGGCCTTGGTGATGCCCATGAGCTCGGGGCGACCCTCGGCGGGCTTGCGGCCTTCGGTCACCAGCTGGCGGTTGACATCGGCGAAGACCCGCTGATCGACCCGCTCGCCGGGCAGGAAGTCGGAGTCGCCCGGTTCCTGGATGGCGATGCGACGCGTCATCTGACGCACGATCAGCTCGATGTGCTTGTCGTGGATCGACACGCCCTGGTCGCGGTAGACCCGCTGGACCTCGTCGACCAGGTACTGCTGGACGGCGCGCACGCCCTTGATCTCCAGCAGTTCCTTGGGGTCACGGGGACCTTCGACCAGCGCGTCGCCGGCGGTGACCTCGTCGCCTTCGCGGACCCGCAGGGGGCGCTCACGCTCGATGCCGTGCAGGTCCTCGGTGCCGTCGTCGCCGACGATGGTCACGTTCCAGACCTTGCCGTCTTCTTCGTCGATTCGCACGGTGCCGGAGATCCGTGCGAGCACCGCACGGTTCCGCGGCGTGCGAGCTTCGAAGAGCTCGACGACTCGGGGAAGACCACCGGTGATGTCGCCACCGGACGCCGCCACACCACCGGTGTGGAAGGTTCGCATGGTCAGCTGGGTGCCGGGCTCACCGATCGACTGCGCAGCGATGACGCCGACGGCTTCGCCGGGCTCGATGCGCTTGCCGGTTGCGAGCGACAGGCCGTACGCAGCGCCGGAGATCCCGAGCTCGCTCTCGTCGGTGAGCGGCGAGAGCACTCGGACCGAGGTGACCCCCGGGTCGTCGCGCAGCGCCTCCATCTCCTCGGTGCCGACGATCGTGCCCTTGGTGAGCTTGGTGCCGTCAGCGAGGGTGATGTCTTCGGCGAGCGAACGGCTGAACAGTCGCGTCTCCAGGTAGAACCGCTTGCCCGCTTCGTCGGCACGGATGTCGTCGAGGGTGATCGAGCGAATGGGCCCGCCCTCGTCGAACGGATTCCGGTCGTTGATGATCAGCTCCTGGGCGACGTCGACGAGACGACGCGTCAGGTAGCCCGAGTCCGCGGTACGAAGGGCGGTGTCGACCAGTCCCTTACGGGCACCCGGCGTGGCGATGAAGTACTCCAGCACCGACAGGCCCTCACGGAAGTTGGACTTGATCGGACGAGGGATCATGTCGCCACGAGGGTTGGCGACGAGGCCTCGCATGCCGGCGATCTGACGCACCTGCATCATGTTGCCGCGGGCGCCGGAGCCGACCATCATCTCGATGGGGTTGAACTGGTCGGCCTGCATCTCTTTCTGCATGGCCCGGGTGACCTCGGAGGTCGCCGTCGTCCAGATCTCGACTTCCTTCTGCTTGCGCTCGCCGTCGGTGATGATGCCCCGACGGAACTGCTTCTCGACCTTATCGGCTTCCGCCTCGTGGCGATCGAGGATCTCGTACTTGTCCGCGGGCGTCTTGACGTCGTTGATCGACACGGTCACGCCGGAGCGCATCGCGTAGTTGAAGCAGAGTGCCTTCATCGCGTCGAGCGCATCCGCGGCGACGGCGCGCTCGAACTCGATCGCCAGGCGATCGACGATGCTCGTCATCTCCTTCTTGCGGACCTGGAAGTCGACGAACTCGTAGCCGGGCGGCAGCGCCCGGTTGAACAGCAGTCGACCTGCGGTCGTCTTGCGCCACACCGCAGCGGAGCCGTTCGCGGGCGACTCGAGCAGGTCGGGGAACTCGCTGCCCCGGTACTCGATGGTCGCGTGCACGCTCAGCTCACCGGACTCGATGTCGCGTTCGACCTGGTCCATGCGCTTGTAGGCACGGCCTTCGCCGGCAGCGCCGTCCACCTGAGTGGTCAGGTAGTAGGCACCGATGATCATGTCCTGGGTGGGCGTGACCAGCGGCTTGCCGTGCGCGGGGCTCAGCATATTGTTCGCGCTGAGCATGAGGATGCGGGCTTCGGCCTGGGCCTCTGCCGACAGCGGAAGGTGGACCGCCATCTGGTCGCCGTCGAAGTCGGCGTTGAACGCCGCGCAGACCAACGGGTGGATCTGGATGGCCTTGCCCTCGACCAGGATCGGCTCGAAGGCCTGGATGCCGAGGCGGTGCAGGGTGGGGGCACGGTTGAGGAGCACCGGGTGCTCCTTGATGACGTCTTCGAGGACGTCCCAGACCTGCGGGCGACGACGTTCGACCATGCGCTTGGCCGACTTGATGTTCTGCGCCAGCTCCTTGTCGACCAGGGCCTTCATGACGAACGGCTTGAACAGCTCGAGCGCCATCAGCTTGGGCAGACCGCACTGGTGCAGCTGCAGCGTCGGGCCGACCACGATGACCGAACGGCCCGAGTAGTCGACGCGCTTGCCGAGCAGGTTCTGGCGGAACCGGCCCTGCTTGCCCTTGAGCATGTCGGAGAGCGACTTGAGCGGACGACTGCCGGGCCCAGTGACGGGACGACCGCGGCGACCGTTGTCGAACAGTGCGTCGACGGCCTCCTGGAGCATGCGCTTCTCGTTGTTCACGATGATCTCGGGTGCACCGAGGTCGAGCAGTCGCTTCAGGCGGTTGTTGCGGTTGATGACCCGTCGGTACAGGTCGTTGAGGTCCGAGGTCGCGAAGCGGCCACCGTCGAGCTGCACCATCGGGCGCAGGTCCGGCGGGATGACCGGCACGACGTCGAGGATCATCGCCCGGGGGTCGTTGACCCGGGTGCCGTTCTCGTCGGTGCGGTTGAACGCAGCGACGATCTTCAGGCGCTTGATGGCCTTCTGCTTGCGCTGCGCGGAGAGCGGCTTGCGACCCTCTTCGGGATCGATCGCCTCGCGGAGGTTCTTCTCTTCCACGACCAGGTCGATGCGATCGATGAGCAGCTTGATGGCGCCTGCGCCCATGCCGCCTTCGAAGTAGTCCTCGTAGCGGTCCTGGAGCTCGCGCCACAGGGTCTCGTCTTCGATGATCTGACGGGGGTACAGGTCACGGAACTCGTCCCAGACCCGGGCGAGCAGCTCGAGCTCGTCGTCGTAGGTCTCGCGGATGGCCGTGAGGTCCTTGTCGGCGGCCTTGCGGCGGCTCGTCAGGTCGGACTCCTTGGCACCCTGGGCTTCCAGCGCCTCGAGCTCGGACTCGAGCTCTTCCATCCGACGCGCCAGTTCGAGCTCGCGGTCCTTTTCGATCGCGTCGCGCTCGCCCAGCATCTCTGCTTCGAGCGAGGGCAGCTCAGCCTGACGGCGTTCGTCGTCGACGTAGGTGACGAGGTTGGCCGCGAAGTAGATGACCTTCTCCAGCTGCTTGGCCTTGAGCTCTTCCTTGGGCTGGATGCCGGACAGGAGGTAGGCCAGCCAGGAGCGGGTGCCGCGGAGGTACCAGATGTGCACCGCGGGCGCGGCGAGCTCGATGTGGCCCATCCGCTCGCGGCGGACCTTGGAGCGGGTGACCTCCACGCCGCAGCGCTCGCAGATGATGCCGCGGAAGCGGACACGCTTGTACTTGCCGCAGTAGCACTCCCAGTCCTTGGTCGGACCGAAGATCTTCTCGCAGAAGAGTCCGTCCTTCTCGGGCTTGAGCGTGCGGTAGTTGATGGTCTCCGGCTTCTTGACCTCGCCGTTGGACCACATGCGGATCGCGTCCGCGGTGGCCAGGCCGATCCGAAGCTGGTCGAAGAGGTTGACGTCGAGCATTGGTGTTCGTCTCTCTCTCAGCGACGCTCCGCCTGGCGGCGGGCGTCGTCTTCGTCTGATCCGCGCTCGGGCCGGGACAGGTCGATGCCCAGTTCCTCGGCCGCACGGAAGAAGTCCTCGTCGAGCTCACGCATCTTGATCTCCTCACCCGTACGGGAGAGGACCTCGACGTTCAGGCACAGCGCCTGCATCTCCTTGATGAGCACCTTGAAGCTCTCGGGGATGCCCGGCTCGGGGATGTTCTCCCCCTTGACGATCGCCTCGTAGACCTTGACTCGGCCGAGGGTGTCGTCGGACTTGATGGTCAGCAGCTCCTGCAAGCAGTACGCAGCGCCGTAGGCCTCGAGTGCCCACACCTCCATCTCACCGAAGCGCTGGCCGCCAAACTGGGCCTTACCGCCGAGCGGCTGCTGGGTGATCATGGAGTACGGGCCGGTGGAACGAGCGTGGATCTTGTCGTCCACGAGGTGCGCCAGCTTGAGGATGTAGGCGTAGCCCACGGTGATCGGGTTCTCGTACGGCTCGCCGGTTCGACCGTTGTACAGGGTGGTCTTGCCGTCGGTGCCGATCATGCGGCCCTCGTTGCCGTACTCGGGACGCACCGATTCCGGTTCGATGTTGGAGAAGATCGTCTTGATGGTCGGGTGCTTGCCGGCCATCTCTTCTTCATCCCACTTCGCACCGTCGAACACCGGGGTGGCGACGAGGGTGGCGGGGCGGGTGATCGCACGGGTCTTGGTCTCGGTGCCGCGGATCGGCGCTTCGCCGACGTGGTTGTCGCCGTCCTGCCAACCCCAGCGGGCCGCCCAGCCGAGGTGCGTCTCGAGCACCTGGCCGACGTTCATGCGGGACGGCACGCCGAGCGGGTTCAAGATGATGTCGACCGGGCTGCCGTCCTCGAGGAACGGCATGTCTTCGATCGGCAGGATCCGGGAGATCACGCCCTTGTTGCCGTGGCGGCCGGCGAGCTTGTCGCCGACGGAGATCTTGCGCTTCTGCGCCACGTAGACCCGCACGAGCTGGTTGACGCCCGGGGGCAGCTCGTGTTCGTCGTCACGGCTGAACACCTTGACGTCGATGACCTTGCCGGTCTCGCCGTGGGGCACCTTCAGCGACGTGTCGCGGACCTCGCGGGCCTTCTCGCCGAAGATCGCCCGCAGGAGGCGCTCTTCCGGCGTCAGCTCGGTCTCGCCCTTGGGGGTGACCTTGCCGACGAGCACGTCACCAGGGTTGACCTCGGCGCCGACCCGGATGATGCCGCGCTCGTCGAGGTCCATCAGGATCTCGTCGGAGAGGTTCGGGATGTCCCGAGTGATCTCTTCGGGGCCCAACTTGGTGTCGCGGGCGTCGACCTCGTGCTCGTGGATGTGGATCGACGTGAGCACGTCGTCCTTGACCAGTCGCTCGGAGAGGATGATCGCGTCCTCGAAGTTGTAGCCCTCCCACGGCATGAAGGCGACGAGCAGGTTCTTGCCCAGCGCCAGTTCGCCGTTGTGGGTCGAGGGACCTTCGGCGAGCACATCACCGGCGGACAGCTTCTGGCCCTCGGCCACTGCAGGCCGCTGGTTGATGCACGTGTCCTGGTTGGAGCGCTCGAACTTGTGCAGGCGATGAGTGACCCGACCCTGCTTCTTGTACTCGACGACGATCTGACCGCCGTCGACCTCGAGGACGGTGCCGTCTTCGGTCGCGAGCACCATGTCGGCGGCATCGCGGGCGGCGCGGGTCTCCATGCCGGTACCGATGTAGGGCGCCTCTGCACGCAGCAACGGCACTGCCTGCTTCTGCATGTTGGCGCCCATGAGGGCACGGTTGGCGTCGTCGTGCTCGAGGAACGGGATGAGCGCCGTGCCGACCGAGACGATCTGGCGGGGCGAGACGTCCATCAGCTGGACCTCGTCGGGCGCCACCGCGGAGATCTCGGTCGTGGCGCCGAGGAACTCGTCGCGCTCGAGCTGGAGCTTGAGGTCCGACAGCGACGCCGCCTGGGGCGAACGACGCACGAGGACCCGGTCCGCAGTGAAGCGACCATCGGGGCCGATCGGCGTGTTCGCCTGGGCGACGATGTACTCCTCTTCCTCATCTGCGGGGAGGTAGACGATGTCGTCGGTGACCTTGCCGTCGACCACCTTGCGGTACGGCGTCTCGATGAAGCCGAACTGGTTGACGCGGGCGAACGTGGCCAACGCGCCCTGCAGGCCGATGTTCGGACCTTCAGGGGTCTCGATCGGGCACATGCGGCCGTAGTGGCTGAAGTGGACGTCTCGGACTTCGAACCCGGCGCGCTCACGGGAGAGGCCGCCGGGGCCGAGTGCGGACAGGCGACGGCGGTGGTTCAGGCCCGACAGCGGGTTGACCTGATCCATGAACTGGCTCAGCTGGGAGGTTCCGAAGAACTCCTTGATGGCCGCGACCACGGGGCGGATGTTGATCAGGGTGGTCGGGGTGATGGCCTCGACGTCCTGGGTCGTCATGCGCTCGCGGACGACCCTCTCCATGCGCGACAGGCCGATGCGGACCTGGTTCTGGATGAGCTCACCGACCGAGCGGATGCGACGGTTGGCGAAGTGGTCCTGATCGTCGAGGCGGTAGCCGTGGGTGCCGGCGGCCAGGTTCAACAGGTAGGTGGTCGCTGCGAGGACCTCGCAGCGGCTCAGCACCGGCTGGTCCGGGTCCGGCACGTCGAGCAGACCGGTGAGCTGCGGGAACAGCTCCTGGAGACGCTCGATCTCCGGGCCGAGCTTGCGGTTCAGCTTGTAGCGACCCACACGGCTGAGGTCGTAGCGACGCGGCTCGAAGAACGCGTTGTTGAAGTAGTTGCGAGCCGAATCGACCGTGGCCGGCTCACCCGGGCGAGCACGCTTGTAGATCTCGATGATCGCTTCGTCTTCGGTGACGGCGAGCTCGCGGTCCTTCTCCCACTGCCCTTCCAGGAAGTCGAAGTGACGAACGAAGGCTTCGAGGAAGCCCGGAGCGTTCGCCTCGTCGTAGCCGAGCGCGCGCAGCAGCACGAACAGCGACAGCCGACGCTTGCGAGCGACGCGGGTGCCAGCCGTCGGGTCCTTGCCGGGCTTCTGCTCGACGTCGAACTCGATCCACTCACCGCGGTAGGGGTGGATGGTGCCGGTGACCAGCTGGTGCTTGGAGAGGTTCCGCAGTCGGAATCGCTCACCCGGCTGGAAGATGACGCCCGGCGAGCGCACCAGCTGGGACACCACGACACGCTCGGTGCCGTTGATGATGAAGGTGCCCTTCTCGGTCATCATCGGGAAGTCCCCCATGAAGACCGTCTGCTCCTTGATCTCGCCGGTGTTCGCGTTCATGAACCGAGCGCGGGCGAAGATCGGAGCGGAGAAGGTCATGTCCTTCTCCTTGCACTCCTCGACGGTGAACTTGGGCGGTGGCCGCAGGTCCTCGTCGAAGGGGTCGAACTCCAGCTCGAGACTGAGCGTCTCGGTGAAGTCCTTGATCGGAGAGATGTCGCGGAACGCGTCCGCGAGACCTTGTTCGACGAACCAGCGGAACGATTCCCGCTGGATGGCGATCAGATCGGGAAGGTCGAGAACCTCTTCGAGGTTCGCGAACGAATAGCGGTCGCGGAAGTTGACGCGAGAGGACAAGGAGCTACTCCCTGTAAGCGCTGGGCGGGCGGCGAGTGGGCTCCGGGCCTTGGACGCGCGTCATCCGAGCAGAGATTGCGGGGAAGGACGAACGGCAGGGCACGGCAACCGAACAGAATACGTATGCGGGCGGCGTCGGTCAAGCAGGCCGGAACAGCCTGACGGGGCCGCATCGGGCCTTTCTGAGAAGGCACCGCGACCACACCGTCGGGTTCGGTTCACGGGAGCGTACGAACATGGCCCTCCGGGGTCAAGGACCTCTACCGACAACGCCGCCAAAACGAGCAGTGGCGCCCGGCCGGAGCCGAGCGCCACTGCAACTGGATCAGACCCAACGAATCGGGTCACGCAGCCCGGAGGCTGCTGGGATCACTTGACCTCGACGGAGCCGCCGGCGGCCTCGAGGGCCTCCTTGGCCTTGTCGGCGTCGTCCTTGGACACACCTTCGAGCACTGCCTTGGGGGCGGACTCGACCAGATCCTTGGCCTCCTTGAGGCCCAGGCTCGTGAGGCCACGGACCTCTTTGATGACCTGGATCTTCTTGTCGCCGGCATCGGTGAGGACCACGTCGAAGCTGGTCTTCTCTTCTGCGTCGCCGCCACCGTCGCCACCACCGGCCGGAGCCGCAGCGGCCACGGCCACGGGGGCCGCAGCGGTCACGCCGAAGCGCTCTTCGAACTCGCTCAGGAGCTCGGAGAGCTCCAGAACCGTCATGCTCGAGATCGCGTCGAGGATCTCTTCCTTGGTCGCCATGTCTGTCACTCCTCTTCCTGCGCGGCGTCGTCGGCGTTCGCCTCGACCGCGTCCCCGTCACCGGGGGTCTCGTCCTGATCGGTGTTCTCTGCGGGGGCGTCGGCGTCTGCCTCGGTCCCTGCGTCAGCGGTGTCCGCTGGATCTGCCTCGGCAGTGGGTTCGGCGGCGGCCTCCGGTGTGGGGGCCTCCTCCGTGGGTGCGGGCGCTCCGCTCGCACCACCGGCCTCGATGAGGGCCTGCACCGCGTACGCGAACTTCGCGGGGATTGCGTTGAGCAATGCCGCGAAGTTCTGCATCGGCGCGGCCATGCCACCGGCGAGACGAGCAAGCAGCTCCTCCCTCGGTGCGACCTCTGCCAGCTTCGACAGCGCTGCCTGATCGAGCAGCGAGTCGCCCAGCACGCCGCCCTTCAGGACCAACAACGGGTTGGCCTTGGCGAACGACTTGAGGGCCTTCGCCACGGTGACGACGTCGCCCGGCGTGCCGTCAGCCTTCTGGCCGACGAACGTGAGCGCCGTCGGTCCGAGCAGCTGCTCATCGAGATCGAGCTCCAACGACGCCGTCGCCCGCTTGACCAACGTGTTCTTGTACACGTGATACTCGCCACCGGCTGCGCCGAGCGAGATCCTCAGGTCCTTCAGGTCCCGAACCGTCAGACCTCGGTACTCGGTGATGATCACGGCGTCGGCAGCCTGGAACTTGTCCACGACCTCCTGCACCACGGCCACCTTTTCCGGCCTTGGGTTCTCCATTTGACACCTCCTTCCGTCTTGCTCAGGGGCCGGGCTCCTGGGGAGCTCGGCCCGCTTCCTGTGGTCGGGATCCGGCGCCCGCAACAGCGGACGCCTCCTCGACCGACCCAGGGGACGGCGTTCGGATCAGGTGTCCACCTACCCAGGTGGGCCGGAGTGCGCTGCGACGCTCCCGAGGGGGCGACGCCTGCGCTACTGGGCCCGTTCTGCACCGTCCGGTGCCGCCGTGGGGTCTCAGGCGAGAGTCAGATCTCTTGTTTCACTCCCCTTGCGGGAAGCCGGCACCCCGTCGCATGGGGAACCTGGCGATGGTACCGGACCCGATCGGTCCGGCACCATCGTCGTGCTCAGTCCAGGGTCGTGACGTCGATGTGGACGCCGGGACCCATCGTGGATGCGAGGGTGACCTTGCGGATGTAGCGACCCTTGGAGGAGCTGGGCTTGACCTTGATCAGCTCGTCCATGATGGCGTTGAAGTTGGCGACGAGGGCGTCCGAAGCGAAGCTCGCCTTGCCGATGCCGACGTGCACGTTGCCGTGGCGATCGGTGCGGTACTCGACCTTGCCGCCCTTGAACTCCCCGACGGCCTTGGCCGGATCAGGCGTCACGGTGCCGGTCTTGGGGTTCGGCATGAGGCCACGGGGGCCGAGCACGCGGCCCAGGCGACCGACGAGCGGCATCAGGTCGGGGGTGGCGATCGTGACGTCGAAGTCCAACATGCCGCCCTCGATCTGCGCGGCGAGGTCCTCGGCGCCCACGAGCTCGGCGCCGGCAGCGAGTGCTGCGGCAGCAGCGTCGCCCTGGGCGAACACCGCAACGCGGACGTCCTTGCCGCTGCCCGACGGCAGCGCAACGGTGCCGCGGATCATCTGGTCAGCCTTGCGGGGGTCGACGCCGAGGCGGATCACGGCTTCGACGGTCTCGTCGAAGTTGGCCGTGGCCAACGTCTTGACGACGTCGAGCGCCTCGGGTGCCGAGTACTGCCGATCGCGGTCGTAACGCTTCGTCGCGTCGAGGTAGCGCTTTCCATGTGCCATGGAACGAATCCTTTCGGTTCTCCCTCGTGTGTGACCCGGATGCCCGGGCGAGGTCCTCCCGGGTGGGGTTCCGTCGACCGGATCGGTCGGCGGAGTTGGTGGTCCGTCGCTGCGCTCAGCGCGTCAGCGGCGGCGTTCGTGCGGGTCGGCCGCCCCGTTCAGGGCCACCTCACCGCAGCGAGTCAGACGACTTCGATGCCCATCGAACGGGCGGTGCCGGCGATCTGCAGCTTGGCAGCGTCGAGGTCGTCGGTGTTGAGGTCGGGGAGCTTGACCTGGGCGATCTCGGTCAGCTGGGCGTCGGTGATCTGACCGACGAAGCCACGACCCGGGGTCTCTGCGGCCTTCTCCAGACCGGCGGCCTCACGGATGAGCACCGGCGCCGGCGGAGTCTTGGTGATGAACGAGAACGTGCGGTCCTCGTAGATCGAGATCTCGACGGGCACGATCGTGCCGCGCTGCGCCTCGGTGCGAGCGTTGTACTCCTTGCAGAAGTCCATGATCGCAACGCCGTGCGGGCCGAGCGCCGTGCCGACGGGCGGCGCGGGGGTTGCCTGGCCCGCCGGGATCTGGATCTTGACGATCGCGAGGACCTTCTTCTTGGCCATGACGTTCACTTTCCTTGAACTGCTGGATGGATCCGTGGAACCGGATCCGGCGGCGCCCCACTCGTGGAGGCGACTCGGTTGGGGCACGGGGCGAGTTCGACCAGAGCCGAACCGACTGAACATTGTGGTCCCCGCCACCGGTCGGCACAACCCGACGACGGCGGGAACGAGCTCCCCCGACGCGCCCGACCGAAGCGATCGGCGCGCCGCGGAGTGCTGCTAGAGCTTGGCGACCTGAGCGAACTCGAGCTCGACGGGCGTCTCGCGACCGAAGATGTTGACGAGCACCTTGACCTTGAGCTGGTCCTCGTTGATCTCCACGATCTCGCCGGAGAAGTCGGCGAACGGGCCTTCCTTGACCCGGACGGTCTCGTTGATCTCGTAGCCGTGGATGGGCCCCGTGGTGCGCTTGGTGGCGACGGCTGCTTCGGCGTCGACCTCTTCACCGGTGCCCAGGAAGTTCTCGACGTCCTTGCGGGGCAGCGACTGCGGCTTGTTCGCAGCGCCCACGAAGCCGGTCACGCCGGGCGTGTTGCGGATCACGTACCAGCTGTCGTCGTCCAGGCTGCAACGGATCAGCAGGTAGCCGGGGAAGACCTTCTTCTGGACGGTGACCTTCTTGCCGGCCTTGAACTCGGTGACGTCCTCCATCGGGATGACGACCTCGTGGATGCGGGACTCCATGTTCATCGACGCCTTGCGGGCCTCGATGTTCTGGCGAACCTTGTTCTCGTAGCCGGACTGGGTGTGCAGCACGAACCACTTGCCGGGACGGTCATAGGGCGAGATCGGCTTCGGCGCCGGCGCAGCGGCCTCCGATTCCAGGAGCTCTTCGACGTCGATCGCAGCGTCGAGGGCTGCTTCGGCCGCGATCTCGTCCGCCACCTCTTCGGCGACGGCTGCTTCCACGACCTCTTCGATCGCTTCGATCTCTTCGACGATCGCCTCTGCCTCTGCGAGCTCGTCGAGGGCCTCGTCGAGATCCGACGTCGGCGTCTCCACGAGCACGCCGCCCGGATCGATGTCTTCGGCCTCGGCGATGGCTTCCACTGCGTCAGCCGCAGCGTCGTCGCCTTCCACGTCAGCCATCAGGGCCTCGACGTCGGCTTCGAGCTCCAGGGCGGCCTCGAGGGTGCTGTCGTCGGAAAGGTTGGCGTTGTCGTCGGTCATCGTCTCTCTCGGTGCGCTGTGCTGCCGCTCATGACCCAGAGGTCGGGCGGAACGGTGATGTGCGGGTTCAGTACGTGGTGGGAACGAACGGGATGCCCGCTGCGCCGGTCGACTGACCCGGATCGAGCAGGATCCGGAACAGCTCGCCGAACACGTAGTCGACGGCGAAGACACCCGCGGTGAACACGATCAGCGCCACGAGCACGATCATGGAGTAGCGGATGACTTCGGGACGGGTGGGCCAGGAGACCTTCTTGAGCTCTGCCCGGACTTCCCGGATGAACTCTGCTGGGCCCGTCCGCTCCGTCTTCAGGTTCTGAGCAGGCGCCTTGCGGTCGCGAGGCGCGGCAGAACCGTCGGCATTCATCTGCCCGGACTTCTGCGCGGCGCGCTTCTGCTCTCGATTCATCGCCATGCTTCGGGAACCTCTCGAAGGTTTGGAGCAGGGCAGGAGGGACTCGAACCCCCAACCGCCGGTTTTGGAGACCGATGCTCTACCAATTGAGCCACTGCCCTGTGCCGTTGTGCACTCGACCTGGCCGCCCCGACCCCGCGGGACCGCGGGAACATGGGTGGTCAGACCTCGCGAACGACGTCAGGCGGCCAGACTAGACGCGCGGAGCCGAGTTCCACGACTCAGCTCCGCGATCGCCCACGCGATGCCGCCCGCCGAGCGCCAGAGGCCCTGCGCTATCCGTCCGGCAACTCGACTCACGTAGGCTCCTTGTCCGTGAGCGAACCCCACGCCCACGTCGCGCACTCGCTGGTGAGCGACGGGGCATCCGAGCGTCGAGCAGCGCTGCGAATCGTCGCCGGATCCGATCTCGTACCGGCCACGGATCCGCTCGCCGACGACGTCGCAGCCGCCCGGAACGGTGACCACGCCGCGTTCGCCCGGCTGGTCGAAGCCACGCACCGCGACACCTACTCCCTGGCGCTGCGGCTGACCGGCTGCGCCGAAGACGCCCGCGACGTCACGCAGGAGGCCTACCTCCGGGCCTACCGCCGCCTCGACACGTTCCGAGGCGACGCCAAGTTCTCCACCTGGATGTACCGCATCACTGCGAACGCTGCGATGACCCAGGCGGGCCGGAGCCGACGACACCGTCACGACGAGCTCCGCGCCGACAGCCCCATCGCCGACCAGCACGACGACAGCGACCCGGCGCTCGCCGCAGACGCGGGCGAGCTGCGCGACCGCCTGCTGGTCGCACTCGATCAGCTCCCACCCAAGCTGCGCGCCGTCGTGGTGCTGCGAGACGTCTACGAGCTCCCCCACGACGCGATCGCCGAGGAGCTCGGCATCACCGTCACCGCAGCGAAGGTTCGGCTGCACCGGGCCCGGCACCGGCTGCGCTCGGATGTGTTCCCCGAGCTCGCAGAGGTGGGTGGCCGTGCGCTGTGACGAGGTCGCGCCACTGCTCCCGGCCATGTCGGACGGCACCATCACCCTGCCGTCGGACATGAGCGCCCACGTCGAGCACTGCCTTCGGTGCCAGGCCGAGCTGGTGCAGCACCGTCGGGTGCTGCGAACCATGCGGTCGTTGCGCAGCGAGGTCCTCGAACCCGCACCGGGCGCGTTGACCGATGTGCTCGCCGCCATCGAAGAGGTCGGTGAACGCCACGCGGTGAAGTCGCTCTTGCGCCGACGCAAGGCGGCCTACGGCATCGGAGTCGGCGCGGCGACGGTCGCAGGCGTGCTCGGCACGGTCATCATCCGCTCTCGGCGCTCCCCGACCCTGAGCGGATAGGCGGGGCGCCACCAGCGCAGACGCGTCGAAGGCGCCCCGGAGGGCGCCCTCGTCACGATCTGCTGGCGTGGCCGAGCGAAGGAACCCTCAGCGGGTCTCCTTGTGCACGGTGTGCTTGCGGTCCCAGCGGCAGTACTTCTTGAGCTCGATGCGCTCGCGGTCGTTCACCTTCGACTTGTTGGTGATGTAGTTGCGGCGCTTGCACTCGGTGCACTCGAGGGTCACGGCGACCCGCTTGTCGGAGGCCATGGGCTCCCACTTCCTTGTCGTCGCCGCCCGACGGAACCGTCGGTTCGGCTGATTCGATCGATCTGATGCCCCCGCCACGGACGAGCCGTCGGTGGGGACCCGACAGTTTGGTCCGCGGACTCCCCCGCGAACAAGCCGCCAACCCGGAGCCAACCCGGCGTCGCCCTGATCTCGCCCTGGTCTCGCCTCCGGCGCCCGTCCGCTCAGGGCCGGCGTCAACGTCCGCACGTCACGCACCTCGGAGCCGAAAACGACGAAACGGAGGTCCCGTCGCCGGCAAGCGGCGACGGGAACCTCCGTTCGAGGACCCTAGGTGGAGGGTCTGACTACTTGATGATCTTGGTGACGCGACCAGCACCCACCGTACGACCACCCTCACGAATCGCGAACTTCAAACCCTCATCCATCGCGATCGGAGCAATCAACTGCACCGTGACCTC
>Ga0209023_10004579_pt1 | contig 15672 bp, 8 predicted proteins | sample LakOneMetagenome_FD_187468 | JGI IMG/M metagenome (GOLD analysis project Ga0209023, IMG submission 187468) | Freshwater and sediment microbial communities from Lake Erie, Canada (SPAdes) (version 2) | ecosystem: Environmental > Aquatic > Freshwater > Lentic | place: Lake Erie, Canada | collected... | reverse complement strand
CGATGTCGGCTCGTCACATCCTGGGGCTGGAGAAGGTCCCAAGGGTTGGGCTGTTCGCCCATTAAAGTGGCACGCGAGCTGGGTTCAGAACGTCGTGAGACAGTTCGGTCTCTATCTACTGTGGGCGCAAGAAATTTGAGTGGATCTGATTCTAGTACGAGAGGACCGAATTGGACTGACCTCTAGTGTATCTGTTGTTCCGCCAGGAGCACCGCAGAGTAGCTACGTCGGGAAGGGATAAGCGCTGAAAGCATATAAGCGCGAAACCCACCACAAGATGAGATTTCTTTTAAGGGTCGTGGGAGATGACCACGTTGATAGGCTATAGATGTAAAGGCAGTAATGTCATAGTCGAGTAGTACTAATAACCCGTAAGCTTATGTACGCTTTTCCTGCCCTTCGGGGCAGGAAGAAACTTTCTAAATCAAATAATTTTTTCTTTATCTCAGTATGTTAAGATATTATGTATTGTTGGTCAGTTTAAACTGATTACCCTTGCAAAACGACTTAAGGTGGTTATTGCGGCGGGGCTCACCTCTTCCCATCCCGAACAGAGTAGTTAAGCCCGCCTGCGCAGATGGTACTGCAGTTATGTGGGAGAGTATGTCGTCGCCTTTCTTTTAAAAGCCCGTTGTGAAAACAACGGGTTTTTTGTTTTATATAAATTTTTAGAAAAAATTAATTAAAGTTATCTCGAACAGAGTAGTTAAGCCCGCCTGCGCAGAGGGTACTGCAGTTATGTGGGAGCGTATGTCGTCGCCTTTCTTTTAAAAGCCCGTTGTGAAAACAACGGGCTTTTTGTTTTATATAAATTTTTAGAAAAAATTAATTAAAGTTATCTCGAACAGAGTAGTTAAGCCCGCCTGCGCAGAGGGTACTGCAGTTATGTGGGAGCGCATGTCGTCGCCTTTCTTTTAAAAACCCGTTGTGAAAACAACGGGTTTTTTGTTTTATATACGTTTTAAAAATACCTGAAGCCCACTGGGCTTCCTCCTCTTAATCTCAAATGTCGCCTTTCTTTAGAGAACCCCAGCTAAAAGCTGGGGTTTATGTTTTATATACGTTTTAAAAATACCTGACGCGCACTGGGCTTCGTCCTCTTAATTTCAAATGTCGCCTTTGCTTCGCCAGTTCGGGCTAAAGCCCTCGGGTCTTTTAAGAACCTTTCACTAACGTTAGGGGTTTTTTGTTTTTGTTGGAGCGACAAAAAGGGATAAGTTTGTTGGATTACTAATGCAGTTCAAGTGATTTGCGATATTTTCTTAACGCAGGCTTCTCTATAGATTTTTAGCTATGACCGTTTTATTAGGGGTTACAAAGGGTTCCTTTTAGCATCTGAAGGAATGCTTTGCAGCCTTGTAGCTATGGAGTTGCGCTGATGAGTGGAGTAGCCCTTTTTATAAAATTGGAACGAAAGGATTATTCTTGGGTACTACAACTAGGACGTTGGTATGGTGTAGATATGACGTTAATGTGACGTTACTATGAAGCAAGAGAAAAGAATCAAAAGTAATGATGTGAAAATTAAGTGGAATGAAGGTGCTACGATAACGAGTCTATTGCCCGTTCTATATTTTAAGGGGTTTAGGTTTTGCTTTTCAGTGTTAGGGTAATTTTTTGTTCGTAAAGATCCGTGACGGTGAAACGGCAGAATCGCGTGGAATGGAAATCGTGTTGTTGGAGGTGTTCTTTATTTGGCGAATAGCTATGCCGCGGCAAGAAAGGATTTATATTTTTGTGGAGCATAAAAATAGTATCTTAGTTCCTTCTTAAAAATAAATGCCATGAAAAATAGCTACTTCAAAATTTCGATGCTTTTTTTAGCTCTGATAACCGTATCTTGTAGTAACGATGAAAATAAAGCAGTCAATAGGGTGGAATCTGCGAGTCAAGGGGCTTTAAGGCCAACAGTGCCAATCTTAAATACTATTTATACTACGGTACCAATTGGCACACAGGTTTGGATGACAAAAAATTTAAACGTTGCTCGTTATAGAAATGGGGATCCCATTCCGCAAGTAACCGACGTGAATCAATGGGCGAGCTTAACTACAGGTGCCTGGTGCTATTACGAAAACGATTCGAATAACGGGAAAGTATATGGAAAACTGTATAATTGGTATGCAGTAAACGATCCGCGTGGTTTAGCCCCTCAAGGATACCATGTGCCTAGTGATACAGAATGGGAGACTTTAATTAGTTTTCTAGGGGGTATGACTGTTGCCGGAGGGGGATTAAAAGCTACTACAAGATGGACTGCTCCTAACACTGGGGCTAGCAATAGTACTGGTTTTACTGGGCTTCCAGGAGGATTTAGACGATTTTTTGGTTACTTCAACTCTGTAGGTATCGAAGGGCAATGGTGGAGTTCTACGGAGTTAGATTCCGATAATGCTTATTTTCGCACTCTTGGATATACCAGCCAATACATGTTTAGGGATGGCGATCATAAGATTGGAGGTCTTTCTGTTCGCTGTATCAAAGATTAAAGTACTTTGCGTGAGGGATAGTAGCGGAAATCCTTTGCTGCCGTCGTTCGGTAGCAAAGATTGGGAGCGTATAGCCCGACGGCGCCCGTAAATTAGTTCTTAAAGTATAGCATACTCTTGCGCCGGCACGCGCAACTAAAACTTTGCTCTTAAGATGATTCTATTACTTTAAAGTACGCTGTAAATCTTGAACGGTCGTTAAGTGATACCCCGATTTGGCTTTGTCAAAAATTTGCTTCGCCCACGTTTTTCCTTCGGGAGTTTTGACCAATTCTTTGTATAACGTTTGTAAAGAACCCGTTCTACTCGTGGCAATCATAAAGGCTTCGATGGCAGGATAGGCCGGTTGATATTGGTGCTTGATGCAGATCACGAACCACTGGCGTTTGATGACGAAATTGCCTTCTTTGGTGAAATTAAACTCGGCATCAATAGCCGATATTTCTTTTTGGGTGATGTCCTCAGGGAGGTAATCAATGAAATGTTGTTTTTCGTTGGTGGATTTGATCTTTTGGCTCAATCCTTTAATTCCAGTTTGGCGCCATGTTTTTTGAATGCTATCGATGGCCTTAAAATCGTCGGAAACAGGCGTAATGCAATTATCCGGAATGTCAGATTTGTAGACCCAATCGTTTAGTTTTATTTTATCGGCTAGTGCTTTATCGCCTTTGATTAGATTTTGATTGAAATAGGTTACAAAATCTTCCGTAGTGATGGATTGAAATTCGTGGCTTTTGAAATAATTGGTCAAGAAGCCATCAAATGCAGCTCGACCAACGGCTTTTTCGACTGTTTGTAAAAAAGCATAGCCTTTTTCATAAGGGATATCGCTTAGTCCGTCGTCGGGATTTTTTCCGGTTGTACTTACTTTCAGGCGTGTATCAGGATTGTTGGTGCCGTATTCTTGCATATTATCATGGAGTGATTTTCTGCTTAAGACATCTTGCATCTTGGCTTCTTGGATTCCGAACACGGCTTCGCCAATTCGATGTTCCACATACGTAGTGAACCCTTCGTTGAGCCAAATGTCGTCCCAAGTGGCGTTAGTAACTAAGTTGCCACTCCAACTGTGACCCAATTCGTGCGCTAACAAACTCGTCAAGGAACGATCTCCCGCAATGACTCCGGGAGTTAAGAACGTCAGGTTAGGGTTCTCCATGCCGCCATAAGGAAAACTAGGAGGGAGTACTAAGACATCATAACGTCCCCATTGGTACGGGCCAAATAACTTTTCGGCGGTGTTGACCATTTTGCCTAATTCGGCAAATTCCCAGGCGGCTTTCTTCAAAAGCGAAGGTTCAGCATACACTCCGGTTCTGTGATCTATGGCTTGAAAATCGATATCACCCACGGCTATGGCCATTAGGTAGGAGGGAATGGGTTTTTCTTGGTGAAAGGTGTAAATTCCGGTGTTGTTTTTTTGTTGTGGATTGGTGGCGCTCATGACGGCTAACAAATCTTTCGGAACCGTAACTTTGGCGCTATAGGTAAAACGGATGCTAGGGGAATCTTGACACGGAATCCAGGTTCGAGACCAAATACTTTCGCCTTGGGAGAATAGAAACGGTTTCTTTTTATCGGCCGTTTGGGCCGGAGTTAACCATTGCAATGCCACGGCCTCTTTGGTGGTGTTGTAGTAGATGTTGACTTTGGTAGTAGTGGAATTGATTTTAATATAAAGTGGCTTACCATGAAATGCTACAGCAGTTCCTAGACGGAACGTGGTTGGTTTTTCATCATTGCCTAGCGTAACTTTCGTAATGTTTAAGGTGTTTTCGTCGAAGATAATTTCATTGCCTTTGCTGGTGTTTTCAATCTGCCAGCTTGCTTTTCCAGATATGGTTTGGGTGGTAAAGTCGACTGCTATATCCAAATCTAAATGTTTGACTACGGCCTGATTTGGATTGGCGAAAGAATGCTCGTCTTTAACATAGTTGTGGCTTTCTGAGGCATTCTTTTTTTGACAAGCAACCAGTAAAAGTACGAAAAGCAAGAGACAGGCATTTTTCATTATAGTGGATTTTGAGTACTAAAGTAAATAAAAAAATCCCGTTCTGAAGAATCAAAATGGGAAGAAGTTAAAAGGAGCTACTGGTCTACAATAATTCCTCTAATTGGATTCTTTTTTTGAATTGACGTATTTTTTTGAAATAAGAAGGAGTTAACCCCGTAATTTTTTTGAATTGGTGGGAAAGGTGCGCAACACTGCTATATTCCATGCGCAGACTTATTTCGGTTAAGGTTAATTCGTCATATAGTAGGAGTTCTTTAACCCGTTCGATTTTATTGATGATAATATAGTTTACTATGGTTGTTCCAGTAACTTCCGAGAAAAGATTGGCTAAATGGGTGTAATTGTAATCCAATTTTTCACTGAGATAATCCGAAAAATTGGTTTTTGGATATTTTTCAGAGTAGTGAATCATTTCAATAATAGTGGTTTTGGTTTTCTCGATGAGCAATGATTTTTTATCGTCCATTAATTCCAATCCTTTTTTCAAAAGCCCTTTTCGAAGTTTTTCTCGATCAGCGGCGTGGATGTTTTTGTGCAGGGAAACCTCACCTAATTCGATGTTGCCATGTTTTAATTTGAGCTTTTCGAGTTCTTCTTTCACTACCAATTTGCAACGAAGAGAAACCATGTATTTAATGTGTATTTTCATATAGTAACGTAAGGAGTTATTATAAATTTAGTATTGGAAATTTCAAAAATTTGTGAAAGATACACTTTGTGTCAAGAAAGGTGTTGTTCTTTAATAGCAATTAGTTTCAAAATTTTTGTTTTTTGAATACGAAAGGTTTGGGTAAAAAAAACCCGCTTTGCCTTCACAAAACGGGTTTTTGAATTGGTATTGTTGGTGTTTAAGCCAACATCGTGACAGGATTTTCTAAATATTGTCTTAAGGTTTGTAAGAATTGAGCGCCGGTAGCGCCATCAACGGTTCTATGATCGCAAGCTAGTGTTACTTTCATGGTATTTCCCACTACAATTTGTCCGTTTCGCACTACTGGTTTTTCAACGATAGCTCCAACGGATAATATTGCAGAATTAGGTTGGTTGATGATCGAAGTAAATTCAGTAATTCCAAACATACCTAAATTAGACACCGTAAACGTACTTCCTTCCATTTCGGCGGGTTGTAATTTCTTAGTTTTGGCTCTTACCGCAAGATCTTTAACGGATCCGCCAATTTGTGACAGGCTCATTTGATCTGTGAATCGCAAAACTGGAACTACCAATCCGTCTTCAACTGCTACAGCAACACCGACATTTACGTGATGGTTGATGATGATTGCGTCTTCTCTCCATTGGGAGTTGACTTTAGGATGTTTTTTCAACGCCATTGCACACGCTTTGATCACCATATCGTTGAACGAGACTTTGGTGTCTGGAATGGTATTGATTGTGGCTCTCGATTTCATCGCTTCGTCCATCGCTACTTCTATAGTTAGATAGAAATGAGGTGCGGTGAAGATAGATTCAGACAAACGTTTCGCAATGATTTTGCGCATTTGAGAATTTTTGATTTCCTCCGTAAAGGTTTCTCCAGCAGGCACAAAAGGTTTAACTGTGGCAGCTTGCGGGCTTGAAGCTGCAGCCTGTTCTTGAACGGCAGTTGTTGCAACTGCGGCCGCTGCAGCAGGGGTGTAATTTTCAATATCGCTTTTGACGATACGTCCATTTTCACCGGAGCCTTTTACTTGTGCTATGTTGATACCTTTTTCTTCGGCTATTTTTTTTGCCAATGGCGATATGAAAATTCTTCTTCCATCAGAAACTACTTGAACGGTCTCTTCTGTTTTTTCGGCAGTAGCCGTTTCAGCATGAACTTCTTCTTTAGCAGGAGCAGCTGTTACGGCACCTCCATTTTTAAAGTTTTCAGCGATGCCTGTTATGTCGGTTCCCACTGGGCCAATAATAGCTAAGATGCTATCCACTGGAGCAGTTTGTCCTTCTTGAACGCCAATATACAAAAGCGTTCCCGCATTAAAAGATTCAAATTCCATTGTAGCTTTATCGGTTTCGATTTCCGCTAAAATATCTCCTTCGGCAATGGTATCGCCAATTTTTTTCAACCAGGTGGCCACAGTACCGTCGGTCATGGTATCGCTTAAACGAGGCATCGTAACCACTACTACGCCTTTTGGTAAAGCGTTGCTAGATGGTGTTGTAGGCGCAGCTACTGATGCTTCAGTTGGTTTGCTTTCCGCCGCTGGAGCTGGTGTTGCTTCAGCAGTTGGAGCAGCTGGTGTTGCTTGTTTTGAGGCATTTAAAAGCGGAGTAATGTCTTCTCCTTCGGCGCCAATGATCGCTAAAAGCGCATCAACGGGAGCCGTTTCTCCTTCTTGAATACCGATATGTAAAAGCGTTCCGGAATTGAATGATTCAAATTCCATCGTTGCTTTGTCTGTTTCAATTTCAGCTAAGATATCTCCTTCGCTAATTTTATCGCCCACTTTCTTAAGCCATTTCGCTACAACTCCTTCGGTCATAGTATCACTCAAGCGTGGCATCGTGATAATTTTTGCCATAATCGATTATAGTTTATGTGGAATAAATGGATAGTTTTCTTGTTCGTATACTACGTCGTACAATTGTTGTACTTCTGGGAAAGGAGATTCTTCAGCGAAGGTGGCACATTCTTCTACAAGGTTTTTCACTCGTTCGTCTATGGCTTCAATTTCAGCATCGGTAGCAAATTTTTGATCTTTAATCACATCCAAAACTTGAGTGATGGGATCAATTTTTCTATATTCTTCTACTTCTTCTTTTGAGCGGTATAATTGGGCATCCGACATCGAGTGACCTCGGTAACGGTATGTTTTCATTTCTAAGAACGTTGGGCCATCACCACGACGCGCTCTATCAATAGCTTCGTGCATTGCTTCGGCTACTTTCACAGGGTTCATTCCGTCAACAGGGCCGCAAGGCATTTCGTATCCTAAGCCCAATTTCCAAATATCAGTATGATTGGCCGTTCTTTCTACGGAAGTTCCCATAGCATATCCGTTATTTTCCACAATGAATACCACTGGAAGTTTCCATAACATCGCCATGTTAAACGCTTCATGAAGTGAACCTTGTCGGGCAGCACCGTCACCAAAATAGGTCAACGTAACGCCACCCGTATTAAAATATTTATCAGCAAAAGCAATTCCGGCTCCTACTGGGATTTGTGCCCCAACGATACCGTGCCCGCCATAAAATCCTTTTTCTTTAGAGAAGATGTGCATTGAACCACCCATACCTTTGGAGGTTCCGGTTACTTTTCCTAAAAGTTCCGACATTACTGCTTTGGGATCAACGCCCATTCCAATAGGTTGAACGTGATTTCTATAGGCCGTAATCATTTTGTCTTTGGTCAAATCCATGGCGTGCAATGCGCCAGCGAGAACCGCTTCTTGACCGTTGTATAAGTGCAGAAAACCTCTTACTTTTTGTTGGATGTAAAGTGCGGCTAGTTTGTCTTCAAATTTTCTCCAAAGCAGCATGTCTTCATACCACTTCAAATAAACTTCTTTTGTAACTTCTTTCATTTTTACTTTTGATAAAGCGTTATTTTTAAATCAACATCGAATACAACGCAAAATAGTTCACTCACACACAAATTTGCGAATCGCAAAAGTAAAACATTCCGACTAAGAACTAAAATTTAAAAGAGTAATTTTTTCGTTTCTATAGGAAGTTTTTATCGAAGGTAAAGGGGAGTAAATTTTTAAGCGAATCCGATTTGTAAATTGATCCCGTTTCACCCATAAAGTAAATTTCGATTGGATTTTCTTGTTTGAATTCGTATTCGGAAATCGATTGTCGACAAGCGCCACAGGGTGGAATTGGAGCTGTTGTTGTATTGGTATCTGAGGCAGCTGTTATCGCCATTTTTACAATTTTTGCTTCGGGATAAACCGCTCCAGCGTGAAAGATGGCCACTCGTTCGGCACACAATCCCGAAGGATATGCAGCATTTTCTTGATTGGATCCTAAAACGACTTTTCCGTTGTCTAAAAGTAGGGCAGCGCCGACTCTAAATTTGGAGTAGGGAGCATAAGCTGTTTTGCGAATGGCAATGGCTTGTGCCATTAAGTCTTGAATTTCAGTTGGCAATTCCTGAAGGGTTTCAAAAACCAAAAGATGGGTAGTTACCGTAATGTTTTTCATACTTTATTGGGAAAAAAAATCCAAATTTCAAAAAATAGAAATTTGGATTTTTAATTATTAATTAATGACTATTAATACTCGTCGTATTTGTCTCCGAAGGCAAAGCTTAACGAGAATCGAAGGGTGTTTTCTAACGGATTCTTAACGGTAGACGTAGAGAACAAATAGGAAACATCTACTTTGACAATGTTGTATTTAAAGCCAGCGCCTAGAGAGAAAAATTTTCTAGCTCCTTTGTCTGGGCTTTCGTGGAAATAACCCAATCGGAACGCAAAGGAATCTTGATACAAGTATTCGGCTCCTGCTGAATACGTAATTTCTTTGAATTCTTCTTTGAATCCGCCTGGGGCATCATTGAACGATTTAAATACACCAGAAACCCAACCGATTTTGTCGTAGTCAATATTTGCTTCCGGAATTCCGGTTGTTTCTCCAGAATCAGTATAATCACCGTCTCCGTTTAAATCAACTGGTTTTGGTTCAAGTGGTGTTGGAACTAATAATTTGTTAAACTCTAGATTTAAAGATACTTTATTATAATCATCTAAGATGAAATCGAAACCTGATCCTACTTTCAAATTGGAGGGAAGGAAGTTCGATCCAGCATCACCTTGCGCTTTATCGTAATTAATTTTTGGACCTAGATTTTGCAAATTGAAACCCAAACGCAATTTTCCGTTGAAATCATTAAAGGCCATTTCTTCGGATTGGTAATAACCCGATACATCAAAGGCAAAAGAGGTAGCGGCAGCAGCACTAGTTCCTTCTGTAGGGATTCTTAGGTTGGAACGAATATAACGCCCTCCAACAGACATTGAGAAATGTTCGCTTAATTGCAGTGCGTATGACAAGTCTAAAGCATATTCTGCTGGTTTTACTACCGTTGGGATATCGTCTACTTTTTCTCTTAATTCAATTTCTCCCAAACTAAAATAACGAATACTTCCTGCAAAAGCGCTGTGCTCATTAAAACGATTAAAGTAGGAAACTTGAGAAAGAGAGATATCATTTACAAGTTCCACCAAGTAAGGGGTATAACCAACAGAAAACCCTTGTTTATCAGTAGAAAACGCAAATTTTGCAGGGTTCCATTGTTGGGAAAATGCATCAGGGCTAGTGGCGACACCATTATCTCCCATACCAGCTGCGCGGGCGTCTGCGGCAACAAGTAAAAAAGGAACTCCCGTAGTGATTACTCTTACTTGAGCATCAGCAAATTGGGCAGAAATGATACATAGTAATAAGGCTGCAATTTTTTTCATTCTAATTTTTTAAAAGTTTACAAATATAGTATTTTATTAAAGGATAACAAGTTTCTCGTATTTTTCTGTTTTGGTATTCGTCAAAACTGATTTGACAGTGAGTTTATACACGTAGACTCCTTTTCCAATCTTATCACCGAAATCATCTTTACCGTCCCACGTTATTTCGCGGGATAAAAACCCATCCGTAGTAATAATTTGATTTTTTGTCCAAACCAGTTTCCCAGTAATGGTTAGTACCTGCACCTGCACTTCGAGGGGTTCGAAAGGTTTGTTGTGTGAAAACCAAAATTGAGTATAATTCACAAAAGGGTTTGGGTAATTCAGCACATTAGTAATTTGAATGGATTCGTCTCCCAATACTAGAAACTGAATTTCAGCAGTCACCAGATTATTATAAACATCCCATGCTTTAAAGGTAATGGTATGCAGGCCTTTGCTTAAATTTCGGAAGGGATATTTTACTTTTCCTTTTTTATAGTTATCGAGTTCGGTCTCGTAATAGTCATTTAATTTGTAGGGATTGTTTTCGTCTCCATCTAAGATGGCCACAATATCATGACCGATACCACTGGCGGTGTTGATTCCGTTTTCATCTTCCAAATACGCTAGAAATATAGGCGACGCATTTGTAATGCCTCCCGAAATGAAATTTTGGTCGTTCATAAAAAGTCGCACTTTCGGCGCAATATTGTCTGCAGCTGCGTTCAAGTTGATTCCGCCAACGCGAATGGTGTTATTGTAACCTGTTTTATCAAAAAGAATTTGACCGCGTTTGCTATAGAAACTAATGCGACCGCTTCCAGGAGCAATGGTGATGTCTCGAGGGACGACAAAACCGAAATCGAATTGTCCGTTTTTGATGGTGGCATTTCCTCTAAAGATGGTTTCTCCTAAAATGCTAAAATTAATTGACGGGCTATTGTTGTCATTGTTTAGTGTGGATCGAATGATGTTTTTGTCGAAGACTTGAACCGCTAATTCGCCATTGTAGGCAGGAAGTGGATTGTTGTTTTCATCTGTTACCTCGCCTGATAATTTTACGTACGCTAAAGATTTGAAATCGTCAATAGCTCCGGCAATAGGCACATCGTTGACTTTTGTCAAATTGATTCGCGGTTTCGGGATGGCTAACATCAAAGCTGGGTCGCCCAAATAAAACACCACATCAGTGCGGGGCGCAAAGTCATTTTTGGCCAAACGCAACGCTTCTGCTATAGAGGGATATTCATTAGAACCGTAGGAAAACAAGTAACTAGATAAGGTATCGTTAAAACGTTCTCCTGTGGATTGAAAGATTTCGCGAACGGTCGTAATCATGGATATGGCACCACCACTTGGATTCCAATAGGTATATTCACCAGCGGTTGGTCGATACGGATTGTCGAATCTCGAAAACTCACAGGTAATGGTAATGAACAAAGGGTATTTGTAGCGATTCCTTAGATTTTGACCATCTGATTTTTCCCAAACACGTTCTTGCGACAAACCATCTTCGCCACCATGACCTAGATAGTTAAAAACCAAAGCCCCTTTTTCAAAGGCTTCAAAAATGTCTTTACGTGCTTTGGGATAGCGGCTTCCACCAGCAGAGGTTTCTTGCACGTACGAATCCAAAAGTATCTTTTTGAAATTCATAAAGGGTTTTTGAGCCACAATGGCATCGGCCATATTGTTGATGTTCGACTGCAAAGTACGATCGCCACTTTCATCGGCATCATCGGCAACAACAACTAAATTATTGCGCCAATTTCCATACGATTTAATATCGTAGTAGTCGATTACTTTATTTACGAGTTGATCGGCCTGGATAACATTATCCGCGATCATTCTTCCTACGGCAATGTCCAGGTGTTCTTGAGAGAGATCCACATTTCCTTCGTTATCGTCCATCAGCCCGAAATAGTCGTCAGAAGCAAACGAACTCGGGTCGACGGTGTAGCTGTTTAAGGCATGGTAAATAGGAACTATATTGGTGTTGTTGCTAATTCGATTCTTAAAATCATAGGAAGCATCTCCAAACAGATTCAAGTATTTTACTCTTCGGTCAGGAGAGGAAGCATTGCCGTAGACATATTTGACAAAATTTCGAATCGCGCCAATATCTTGTTTGCCGGAACAGAATTCTTTATAGATGTTTTCTAGCACCGCTACTTTTACATTTAAGCTGGAGTATTGGCGGTGAAAGTTGGCTAATTTTTCGGCTTGTGCCGCCAAACTTGCCGGTGTGATAATCAAATAATCAATATCTTCAAACTGGCCTTGCGCATTATTGAAAATAGTTCCTTTTATGTTTTGATTGAAGACTCTGCTTTGAGCATCGCGCAGCGGATAATAGTAATCGTTTCCTGCAACGGCAATGTATTTTCGAATTTCTCCAAGATTTGATTTGAAAGAAAACGTGTTTTGATTTGGATTTTCAATTTTCGTAACGTTGAATAAATCGGTAATGTCCCAAATTTGTTGAATAGAGGCCGCATTGGTGAATTGATATTCCCCAACTCCCGAACCGGTGCTCGCCGCTTCATATTGAAATGGAAATTGCTTGCCGTAGCCTTTTAAGAAACGCTTTGATTTCAGAATGATGTAATCCAAGTAACCTTTGGCGTCTGGCACTCCGTTGTTATTATAACTTAAGGAGATTTTTATATTTTCGGAGGCAGGAATTGAGGTGATTAATTCTTTCCACTCTGCTTTTCTGGAGCCTCCAATCGGGGGAATCGACAGCGTTCCTGCTGCTTGTCCGTTAGCTTTGGCCGTAAATGTGGTGGCAATAAAAGAAACAGCCGCGGTATATATTCTTAAATTGACGGGAACGGAAGTATCCATATTAGGAATGCTGAAGTTGAAATCTTGTTCGTTCGTACCGTCAAATTCTTCTCCGAACCAACGTCTTCCTAAACGGACAATATTTACATTGTCTACTTCGTGGTATTGGTAATCATCAAAAGTGGTAATAGCAGTTGTGCTAGCGTTGGTGGGTTCAATATTTGTTTGGATACGCTTTCCGTCTTCGCCTTGCACGTTAATATAGTAGTAAGATTTGGAATCGTAAAGATTGTTGGTAGTTTGGCTGTCTTTATTCCATTGATCAACACCTTCGGCGTAAAACAATACATAATCGGGATCGTTAAAAACGCCGTCGTTTTCGCCAATAACTTGAATGGCATTTTCTTTCAAATCAGCTGGATAATAGTCGCTATTATTGAGTGGAATCATGCGGCCGCCATTGCCGTAGATTTTAATTTTTCGTGGATCGACAACATTGGCGTTGATACCAAGTTGGGCAAAAAAACTTTTATTTAAAATATAAACCCCCGATTGGACCACATAAAAGCGATACCATTCCCCGGTAGCTAGCACGGAATTGGATATTTGGTTGAATTCGGAGTTCGTTGTAGTGGTGCGGTTCTTTTTTGCCGACAAGCTGTAGGAGAAGGAAACTACTCTTTTATAATCAGAACCTTCTTTAATAATCGGAGAAATCGAAAGGACCGTACTGGTAAGTTCTCGGGCTTTCTTGTTTCTGGCGGTAGCTTGAAGGACTGTCGGGATGAGTTTTGGGTCTAATTCTCCTAATTCAGAGGCCGTGATCGTTTCGAATTGCACATTTGAAATTTCAAGTGACTTCTCATCCACTTCACTTGATGTGGGAAGTTTTGTAGTATATGACAATTGTTTGTTGTAACGATCTAACTGATAGTTGGATGGGTTAAATTGAGGAACCATCATTTTAGTTTCACCAATCACAACTGCGGATTTTGGATTCCAAGTAATAACAATAGTGCCCTTTTGTTGACCAAAAGAACTACCGTAAAAAAGGCAAATAAAGAATAGGAAAATATTTTTCATCAGTTTAAGTAACGTAGTTTAAAACGAATTATTACAAAAAGTAAAATTATATTATTTCGTAGGATGGCATAATAATATTTGTATTAATTTTGCGTTAGAGGCTTTGTACGGTCTTTAAACGACGGATTAAATTTTATTTTTTTAAAAAAAAGGTGTTGCAGTGTAAAGGTTAATTCTTATATTGCGCCTCGAATTTATTACCTACTAAAAGTATGAAAGTAAACAAAATTATGACTGTCAAACTCTTACTATCACTCGTAATAGTATTTGGGATTACTACAAGCTGTAGTAAAAAGTCAAGTTCGAAAAACTCTTCGACCGCTACAGGTTGGAAGATAAACGATAAAAAAGGAGGCTTCCAATATGCTTCTAATTTTAAGAAACAAGCTACAGGTCCCGGTTTAGTGATGGTAGAAGGTGGAACTTTTACTATGGGTAAAGTTCAAGACGATGTGATGCACGATTGGAATAATACTCCAAATCAACAACACGTAATGTCTTTCTACATGGACGAAACCGAGGTAACAAACCTGATGTATATGGAGTACTTGGATTGGTTGAAACGCGTTTTTCCACCAGAACAAGAAAACTACAAAAACATCTATGAAGGTGCTTCTCCCGATACTTTGGTATGGAGAAATCGTTTGGGATACAATGAAACGATGACTAATAATTACTTAAGACACCCCGCTTATGCTAATTATCCAGTGGTTGGAGTAAATTGGATTCAAGCTGTTGAATTTAGTAAATGGAGAACTGACCGTGTTAATGAAAATACGTTAGAGCAACAAGGCTATTTGAAAAAAGATGCTAAAGTTACGCAAGTAAGCGGTGAGAAAACATTTAGTACTGAAACGTATTTGAATCAACCGACTAAGACTTTCGCTGGTGATGATAAAATTGTTTTGAAAGGACCTAGAAATTCAAAAGCAAAAAACATTAAAACTAAAGGGGATAAAGACAATCCTTCTGTAGATAAGGAACAAAAAAATGTATATGCGCAACGTTCTTCGGGATTAATTCTTCCTGAGTACCGACTTCCAACAGAAGCAGAATGGGAATATGCCGCTGCTGCTGATGTGGGTCAAAGAGAATACAATATCTACAAAGGACAAAAGAAATATCCATGGTCAGGTTCGTACACTCGTTCTGGAAAAAGAAAAGTTCGTGGCGATCAATTGGCTAACTTTAAACAAGGAAAAGGAGATTACGGTGGAATTGCAGGATGGTCTGACGACGGTGCTGATATTACTAACGTAGTAAAATCATATCCGCCAAACGATTTCGGATTGTATGATATGGCTGGAAACGTAGCCGAATGGGTTGCCGATGTTTACAGACCAATCGTTGATGATGAAGCAAGTGATTTCAACTACTTTAGAGGTAACGTTTATACCAAAAATAAAATTGGTGAAGATGGAAAAGCAGAATTAGTAACTGCGGAAACACAGACTTTCGATACCTTATCTAACGGTAGAGTGATGGCGCGTAACTTCCCAGGACAATTGGCACAAGTTGCAGTAGATGATAAAGAAACGTACTTGAGACAAAACTTCGACAAAAGCGACGAAAAGAACTATAGAGATGGAGACAAACAATCTACTCGTTATTTCAAATTCGGAAATGCAGAAGAAGAAGAAGATGCTAAAACCAAAGAGAAACACAGAATGTACGATTCACCTGAGCACAATGTTACTACAGACAGCTTAGGGAATATGGTGAGAAAATACGACAAGTCGAACAAAAGAACGACTCTTGTTAATGATAACGTTAGAGTTTATAAAGGAGGTTCTTGGAGAGATAGAGCGTATTGGTTAGATCCAGCTCAAAGAAGGTATTTCCCTCAAGATATGGCAACGGATTATATTGGTTTCCGATGTGCGATGTCGAGAGTTGGGCCAAAAGCCGA
>Ga0209023_10004578_pt1 | contig 15672 bp, 11 predicted proteins | sample LakOneMetagenome_FD_187468 | JGI IMG/M metagenome (GOLD analysis project Ga0209023, IMG submission 187468) | Freshwater and sediment microbial communities from Lake Erie, Canada (SPAdes) (version 2) | ecosystem: Environmental > Aquatic > Freshwater > Lentic | place: Lake Erie, Canada... | reverse complement strand
CGGAGTAAGCAATGCAACCAATCCACCTAAGAAACCAAGAAAGAAAAGATTGAGCAGTCCGCTTGAGCCCGTTCCTACTGATGGTGTTGAAGATTTCCCACACTCTGTAACAGGCTTCTTTATATCGATCGATGGGATCAAAATCCGGTTCTCTGTCTTTACAACTGCAGACTGATCAAGAATGATTGTTATTTTCTTTTCTTCGGGAATAAAATTGTCATTGAAACCAACGTAATAGTTCAGATGGAATATTATAGCAGCTGCTGGTTTTCCGGCAAAACTTATTTCCTGCAAAATGCCGATGCTGTCCTTTGCAACCAGTATATCCTTATTTTCAAAAACAGGATCCTTGATGCTGATATTATTGGAAGAAATTTTTAAAGCCTGTTTGTTTACAGCAGAATCTTCGTACGCAATTGTAATGCCTGTTAATCCTTCCGCTTCATTGACCGCTGAATATAAATGCCAGTCTTTTTTTATTACCCCTGTAAGTTTTATCTCAAATTTATTTTCAGAAAGCTTGTTAAACGATGCTTTCCAGTCAACATGAGAACTATCCTGTGAATAGGAAATGCCGGTAAAGAAAAGGAAAGAAAAGATAAACAGCAATGCTGCTTTTGGTCGTTGCATGAGAGATATTTGAAAATCCCGAATCTTTTCAGGACCCGGGATAAATTTTAAAATCATTTGCCGTCTACTTTAATGGAAAACGGGATATCTTTCGGAGGAAGGCATTTCTTATCATTACAAACCATAAAGTTAACCGTACCTTTTACCAGGGTTGATGCGGTAGATCTAAGTTTTACTTTCTGAACAAAATCAACCTGTTTAGCATAAAATTTCAGTACCGAATTAAAATTTGCATCGAATGATTTTTCCATATTACCAACCTCTTTCACCTTTCCATCCAGTTTCACCAGCGGGTTTGGGGTAAAAGCAAAACTTGTGGGAACAGGCCCTTCGCCGGCATCCTGTGCATAAATGTGCCAGTTGGCATCAAGGTTTGCGGTAATATGCAATTCATAAGTCTTATCGGCAATTTTTTTTGCGGAATATGACCATTTAACAGGGTTTTCGAACTGGGCATTTGCCACAGCAAAAAATAACAGCAGCAGCGAGGTAAATATTGTAGCTTTTTTCATGATCTGTTGTTCCTGAACTTTTATTTATTGAAAAACAAAATTATAATTGTTTATCAGTATAGTCTGTTAAAGCTTAGTAATTGTTTAATGACCGATACCAAAAAGCGTATGAAATATCGTCTTCCCATCGGTATTATTCAACGCTGTATTGCAAGCCCTTTCCGGATGAGGCATCATTCCTATTACATTACCATCCTCATTGCAGATTCCTGCAATATTTTCGAGCGCCCCGTTTGGATTGCTTTCTGTACTGATATTGCCTGCTGTATCGCAATAACGATAAATGACCTGGTGATTCCCGTGCAGGGACTCCATTACGGCTTTGCCTGCAAAATAACGCCCTTCGCCATGGGCAACAGGTATCTTCAATGCCTGTGTTTTAGGTGCATCTTTGTGCTGTATATAAACGTTCTTGCAAACAAATTGTTGCTGGGCATTGCGAAGTAAAACCCCCGGCAACAGGCCGCTTTCGCATAATATCTGGAAACCATTACAAACTCCCAGCACTTTGCCGCCTTTATGGGCAAAATCAATTACACTTTGCATCATCGGGCTAAAACGTGCAATGGCGCCACATCTTAAATAATCACCATAACTGAACCCACCAGGCAACACGATACAATCCTGTGTGCTGAACATGCTGATGTCTTTATCCTTGTGCCATAGTGTTATCACTTCCTGCTGCAGGTCATGTTGCAGGGCATCGGCCATATCCCTGTCGCAATTAGATCCCGGAAATACTACTACGCCAAATTTCATGTTCCAATTTTTACAATGATTAAAAGCAAATTTACAATAGACCTTTTTAATTTACTTTAAATAATAGCCCATCAGCAAGGATATTGCTACCAGGCTCCAGTGCATCGTGATCGCAAACCATTTCTTTTCTGGGTATAAAAAGGCGGCCCCTGCAATTGATGCAATGGGAACTGCGGTCAATATCCAGTAATCAAAGGTTTTTGACGCATTTAAGAATGGTACAAAAACCGCAACCACCAGGTATAAATAAATAAGGTTCCAGCTTTTGCGTGACTGAAGCAATTGCCTCCGTTTATAAAGCTGTATAAAATAAATACCAACCAGGATGATGAACGCAATAATGAAAACTGCCGTGAAGGCAAGCCTTGTTTGTACAAATACCGGCACAGTTACCGATACACCCGGAAAATGATAGCCTTTCCATCTATCGGTTAAAAATACAAATGATGCCAAAAAATAATACGGCGTAAGTATGCCAAACAGCGCCATCAACCATTCTGGTAACCTGAAGGGCCTTGTTATTCCAAGTCCGACAATGATCAGTAATGAGAATGCAATTGAAGGAAAATAAAAAAATGTTGCAACACCCGTTATTATCCCGATATTAAATAAAGATGTTTTGGGGCTGTTATTACTGTGAAGGTTGCAGAGTTTTGATAAGACCCATATCAACAGCGTATTTATGATCAATGGCGATGACAGATAATACCAGTCGGTAAATAATGATGTAAAAAGCAGGTAACTCATGCCTGTCAGATAATTCGGCTTCTGCATCAGCCGTTGAGTATTTACAAGACTGTTTAAACTTAATGCCTGGATATATAATAACAGGAAAGCAATTACACTGTAAATAATGTGTAAGTTGGCAGCAACCGGGTTCATCCATTGAAGAAAGGCCTTGTATAAAAACCCGTCAAGCTGTTGGGGCTGTGGAATATGTGGATGCAGGAACATCGGCAACTTCAATACCAGGCCATACAGCAGGAGCAAAAAATTATTGTATGGGTTATTGGCTTTGAATGTGCCTGTCACTGAATAAGATTATGTTCTTAAAAATAGTTTGTACTTCAACACTGTTTTTGGAAGTATCTTTCGGTAAATGCTTCGTACCTCGGCATGACATTCCAAATACAAATTTGAGCATTTATAACAACTTTAAAAAATCATATCCCGTTAAGAGAATCATTCAGTAAATATCACTTTGGCGAAAGCAATGTTAGAACGGTATACGCATGGCACGATCATTTCACGATAACCAACCTGTTTGGCAAGCCGCGGCATGAACTCATATCCCTGTTCATGGCTTTTCAAAGTAGGGTAACGTTTAACTTCTCCGTTTGGCAATAAACCATGATTGCCGATGATCTGTCTGCGTTCATCCTCATTGTATAAGAAATGTATTTCGGCACCTACATTCATTGTGGAGAAAGAGAGGAAATTATCCACTTCATCATCGGACTGTGTTTTTGGAATGATGGTATTCCACAGCATGTTAAGTTTATTATCAAGGCTCAGGACAAGTATGTTATCATTATAATACCTGGTATCCTGCCAGTTGCTCATAGAATTGAGGGGCCTGTAATAGCCATATCCAGGGTTATTCAGGTAAAAATCATTAGATGAAAAATTAGGGGAATTATAATAATAATTATTGCGGTTATAACTATTGGGGATGTTGCGGTTTTGCGAGGTCTGGTCCTCAGATGCAATAATAAAACCTCCATCCTTTTTTACAATAAGCTGATGAATGAAAAAATCATCGAATGCCGATTTGAACTGGCCATCTGAATTTGCTTTTATCCTCACTGAATCGGCAAGGAAGTTGAAAGCCGATTTCAATGTATCCATGGTTACGGCATCAATTACAGTTGTAAAAAGGCCTTTTATATTTCCCGGATCCTGTTCAGAAAAAAAACTGTTGAATATATAGTGTTTGTTCAGGTTATCTACATTCAGTATGGCTTCATCAATATAAGTATTCCTCAAGTTGATACTGATTACTTTGGGCTGTGTTGTTCCGGGTTTTTGGGAAAATATCTCGAGCCCCGACACTTTACTCCTGAAGAGGTTTTTTGATTCTTTTGCATAAGCAAAATTGCCATCGTTATCAAGCACCAGGTCGCTATAAGTATCTCTTCTATAGTCGAACGGCGTTACATACCTGGTGCTGTCAAGCAGCTTCATATCAGCATCAAAAAGTTTGGTTGCGATCGTAAGATGCTGGTCTTTTCTCGGCATCTTATATACCAATATCCTTTGTTTATCCTGGCTATAAACTGTATTGTATATTTTATTATCGGCCAGGATGCCTATCCTTGTTGTATCAAGGTCAACCGGTTCTGTGAGCTTCTTTCCTTCTGCATCCAGTTTCGCAGCTTTACAATAAACCACGCCATTACGCTGATATTGATAAATGATGTAAAAATGATCAGGATAGGTCACAAAATCAATATTGAATGTTTTGTCCGGCACAAATTTCAATCGGAAACTTTTTGTCATGCGCATATTATTATCATATATGGCCAGCATGTGTTTCCAGCGGATATTTTTATATATCACATAAGAACCATTCATTTTACCAAGCACCTCAAAATTCATATCCCGGGTATCTTCATTATTATAATCTGAATAAGTTATTTCCTGCGCCGCAAGTTTTTGAGGAACGGTAAAGAATAAGATGAATATAATAACACAGCAATGTTTCATGAAACTCATTTTACTAAAATTACGATTAAATATATATTACGGTTTAATTGTTAGGACTTATTAAAACAATCTTCTGCTGCTTTTGTTAAAGGTTTAAATTTACAATATGCAGACGGTATTAATATCAGGCGGCTCAGGGCTGATTGGAAAGTTACTTACCAAACAGCTGTTGGAGAGAGGCTATAAGGTAATTATACTTACAAGGTCTGTAACAGGCAAAAGCAGCAAACTAAATGTAGATTATGCAGCCTGGGATATACAGCATCAAACCATTGATGTAAAAGCTGTTCAATCTGCAGACATTATCATTCATCTAGCGGGTGCCGGCGTTGTAGATAAAAGATGGTCCAATGCCTACAAAAAAGAGATACTCAACAGCAGGACAATGGGTAGTAAACTGCTCATTGATACACTGAGGCAGCATTCAAACCAGGTAAAGACAATCATTAGTTCATCAGCGATCGGGTGGTACGGTCCCGATAAAGAAAAAGGCCATTATTTTATTGAAACAGATGAACATGCCGGTGATTTTCTCGGACAAACCTGTTATGCATGGGAACAAAGCATCAATGTTGCTTCACTGATGAATATCCGTGTATGCAAATTAAGAACAGGTATTGTATTGAGCAAGGATGGCGGTGCACTGGCGGAATTTAAAAAGCCGGTCCGTTTCGGTGTTGCTGCTATATTAGGAACAGGCAAACAAATGATCAGCTGGATACATATCGATGACCTTTGCCGTATGTTCATTCATGCGATTGAAAACAAAGAAATGAATGGCAGTTACAATGCCGTTTCACCTGCACCCGTTACAAACAAAGAACTCACGCTTGCGCTCGCCAGGTCAATGAAAGGGAAATTCTTTATCCCATTACATGTGCCCGCATTTGTATTAAAAATTATGTTGGGCGAAAGCAGTATTGAAGTATTAAAAAGTACCACTGTAAGTAATAAAAAAATAAAAGATACAGGTTTTACATTTTTATACCCTTCTATTGAAGTGGCGATTAAGGATGTATTAAGTTAACCCCGACAGCGGCTCCAGCCCTGTCGGCGGTTTATTACTGTCGGCGGTTTATAAAAATTACAGATCAGATCCCAGCATCTTTTTCTTACTCCACCAATAATACAATACCAGGTATGCAATGGCAAACGACAATACCAGCCAGTTAATATCAGATGGTAAAAATTGTGCAGCCATGCCGGTGAACCTTTCAAACGGAGATGTGAGCAAACCATCAGAAGCATTCATTGGCAAATAATTTCCAAGATTTCCTAAATCTGTCCCGGAATCTTTTTTAAGTTTTATGGCTAGAAAGAATAATAATAGTGAAACCCCATTTTCAAAAATGGTGTAAATAAAAAATACTGTGATCGCCACGCCTGACCTTCTGACCAATAGCGAGATCAATACCGCCACCATATTATAAGTAACCGCTTTCAACAGGAAATAACCAACATTTACAAATCCGTTCAAAGAAAAAGATGTACCTGATAATATCCCAAACAACAATGCTGTAAGTATAATTACCAATGTGCTTGCAATTGCCAGGATAACGGCCAGTCCCAGTTTTACATTAAGGAATTCCAGGCGGCTCCATCCATCAATGATATTCTGGCGGTGGGTTTTAAAGGTGAATTCATTTGAGATCAATATGACCATTAAAAGGGCGGGCAGCATCAGAAAAAAACTACCGTAATAGCTAACCGTTTTCCATACCATATCGAAATCAAAAGGCGAACCTGAGAATAACAGTTGTGAACCCTGCACTTTATCAACTACATTCTTTTTAAATTCATAAACAATGTAGTTTGTGGTAACTACACCCAATGCAAAAAAAGAAGTAAGTAAAATAAACGCTGTATAATTTTTTATTTTAAGCCACTCTATTTTTAAAAGATTGATCATTGTATTAAGATAAGATTTTATAAAAATTACTTGTCGCTCTGTTTGCCTGTTATTTCAAGGAACCTTGTTTCAAGCGATTTGCGTTTTTCATTCAGTTTATTCAGGATGATACCGTTGTCAAAACAGAACTTGTTTACCAATGCAGCATTGATACTTTCATCGCAGGTGATCTGAATGGAATTATCTGAAGCAATTATTTCTGTAACACCACCCATATTCTGCAAAACATTTTTTAATGCATCATTATTATCTGCACTTAATTCTATCAAAACAATATTGGCAGTTGTATCACCTCCTTCATTCGACATCACATCTTTTACAGAACCCACTGTTTTCAAAACACCTTTTTGTATGATGGCAACATGCGTACATACTTTTTCAACTTCATCAAGTATATGGCTGGCCATGATGATGGTCTTGCCCTTACGGTTCAGTTCTTTGATCAGTTCCCGTATCTCTGCGATACCTGCAGGATCCAGTCCATTGGTTGGTTCATCAAAGACAAGTATATCCGGATCTCCCAGCAATGCAGCACCAATTGCCAGCCGTTGTTTCATCCCAAGTGAATACGTGCTGAATTTTGAATGTTTGCGCTGGTGCAGGTTAACTATTTCCAGCACTTTCTCAATATCCTCTTCGCCCCTTCCTTTTATTTTTGCAGCGATCCGCAGGTTAGCTTCTGCACTTAAGTAATGATAAAAATTAGGCGTTTCCAGCAATGTTCCTATTCGTTTTCTTTGTGCAGAAGAACCTTCTTCACCCATCCATGAATAGGTGCCGCTGCTGGCTTTCAATACATCCATTACAATACCCAGTAAAGTTGTTTTACCACTTCCGTTGGGGCCCAGGATACCAAAAACAGTTTTTTCAGGCACTGAAAAACTAACAGACTGCAATGCTTTTACCGACTTATAATTTTTGGAAAGATTTTCAACCTTGAGAACAGACATGGGAGATATGATTATTTGAGTTTGAAGATAAAGGATTTTTATAATCCCTGAAGATTGAATTGTGATAAAAGGTATTCTGTCATTCCCACGAAGGAGGAATCTCACGTATACAATTGTAATAGCTTTGAATAAGATTCCTCCTTCGTCGGAATGACATCCAGGTTGCTTTCCCGAAAGAATCGGGACAGGCTGTTCCTCCAATGACGTAAAATCAAAATTTTTCTAAGGTTGATGTGCTTCATGCCATACAGATGTAAATCCTCCAATAACTGCAAACCCGTTCTCATCAAATTCAAGCCGGTGAAGCTGAAGGTTTTTTATATCGCTCAATAAAACCTTGCGTGTGAATGGGTTCATCGTTCCTCCTTTTTCTCCTGGCACAGCAGCCGGGTCATATTGAAATTCCGGATCAACGATCGTTCCCCTTGGGTACATAATTCCCGGGATCCCTTTTCCCCTTATATCAATATTTTCAGGATGGTCTAACCCCAGCGTATGGCCGAATTCATGTGCAGCAGTTGTTGAATTATTCAACAGGTTATCCAGTTTAAAATAACCGGTATTGCTGTTGATACCATCAACGAATGAAATATTACCAGAAGCAAATTCTTCTATCCTGAAATAATTTTTTCTTGGATCTGTATTCTCATACACTTCAATATCTGTAAGAAAAGGATCATAAAACCCATTCATGATAAAATTTATCCTGTGCAGTTCATGCCCGACCTTTATAACAGCCTCCGGTTCGTTCCAATGCGATGCAATGTTTGCTGCAATTTGTTTTGCCAGCTCTTCATTTGCTGCATTTCCATAAAAAACAAGATCTGCATGTATATTCAGTGCCAGAACATTTTTATCAAGTTCTGCTACACCCATTATTGTAAGTTTTGCATGAAGTAGTCAGTTACTTTCTGGTACAAATGTGCCCTGTCTTTTCCTATCACATTGTGTTCGTGTCCCGGGTAGATCATATAATCTACCTGTATGCCTTTGTCAACAGCCGCTTTTACAAAATTCACCGAATTCTGCTGCACCACAACAGGGTCCTGCAAACCATGAATGAGCAACAGTTTTCCTTTTAATTTTCCAGCCTGCTTTATAAGGTTAGTTTCTTCATATCCTTCCGGATTTTCCTGCGGTGTATCCATGTATCTTTCGCCGTACATGATCTCGTAATAAGCCCAGTTCATAACTGGTCCGCCTGCAACGGCAGCTTTAAATACACCGGGATGGTTCAGCATAAAATCAGTTGTCATGAAACCACCATAACTCCAGCCAAACAATCCCATGTTATCTTTATCTGTGTAAGGAAGACTGTTCAAATAATTAACCCCGGCCATCATGTCTTCCATCTGCATTTTACCTGCATGACGGAAAATAGATTGTTCGAAAGCACGGCCACGGCTGCTGCTACCCCTGGTATCCAACGTAAAAACAACATAACCTCTTTCTGCCATATACTGGAACCAGTAATCGCCGGCGCCGCCATTCCATCCATTCAATATCATTTGTGCATGAGGGCCACCATACCAATAAACAATTACAGGATATTTTTTAGTGCTGTCGAAATTCACTGGTTTATACATCCTGCAATAAAGATCCGTCCCTTCATTGTTTTTAATAGTGAAGATGCTTAACTGGCCAACACTGTAATTTGCCAGTGGATTTGCAGATTGCAACAATGTTTTTGTTTTACCGGTAGCAACCTCCATTAATTGTATCGTTTTCGGATTTTTCGGATCACTGAAGTTATCAATTACATAATCACCAGTTGCATTGATGGTTGTATTGTGAAGAAAATATCCCTGTGTTACTCTTTTTGATTTAACTTTTTTGATATCCAGTTCGTACAGGTTTTTTGTGATGGGAGATTCTTCCGTAGAAACATAAAACAGATTTTCACCTTTTGCATCAAATCCTTTCACATCCAGTACTTCAAATTGTCCGCCGGTTAATTGTTTGATCAGTGTTCCGTTGATATTGTATAAGTAAAGATGATTCCATCCATCTCTTTTACTTTGCCAGATGAACTGATCAGGCTTATTCTTTACGAACAACATCGGTACCAATGGTTCAACATATTTATCATCTGTTTCTTCAAACAATGTTTTTACAAAATTCCCTGTTGAAGCATCATATTGATTTAACCACATGTGATTCTGTTCCCGGTTAAGCACTGCAATAAAAACATATTTATCATCCGGGCTCCATGCTATATTAGTAAGATATTGCTCAGCAGGTTCCCCGGTTTTCAGCCATACAGTATTTTTTGTAACTGCATTGTAAACAGCAACAGTTACATGATGACTTTTACCACCGGCCATCGGATATTTTATATTTTCACTTTTTGCAGGATAAGTTGTCCAGTCAATGATCGGATAATCAGTTACCATACTCTGGTCCATGTGGTAAAAAGCCAGTTGCTGGCCATTCGTACTCCAGAAAGTTCCTTTGCTTATTCCAAATTCATCACGGTGAACGGAAGACGCATAAACAATATCTTTTGAGCCGTCTGTTGTAACTTGTTTTGTATCGCCGTTCTTTGTTACGAATAAATTGAAATTATCCAGGTAAGCGATATAGCCATCAGTCCCTTCTTCTATATTTTCTTTAGACAAGATATTTTTATCCCAAACAACCTTAACAGAATTATCGGCAGTATTGAAAGTGTATTTCTGCCCTTTAATGGTTGTAACCCATTTATCGCTGCCGAACTGCATGGCAGGTAATGCTGTAACTGTATCAATACCTGCTGTGCGAAGCTTTTGGTTCAACTGCGCAAGTGTTAAAAAAACGGACTCGTCATTTTTGAAATTCCCTTTCATCCACATATCAACCCCATTGACTTTTTTCAAATACACATAATCATTTGTGCCTTTGATGAACTGAAGTTGTTTTAAGTTTTCGGGGGCAAGTGTTGTCCGGTAATTGATCATCGCATCTTCCATACTGAGCATTTTTTGCTGGGCAATGGAAAACTGGTTTATTAATACAACAAGAATAGCAAGAATGTATTTTTTCATTTGAACTTTTTTTGAGGATGGTAAAAGTAGGAATTAAATCTTTGCGTTTTAAATTTTACCGCTAAGACACAAAGACGCTAAGATTATGCTTCTTTTAAGATGACGTTTTTTTCATTAACCTGCAGGTTATGTGTTATACCACATTTAAGCGCATAATTATTTTTCTGGTGGCCAACGGGAAAATCGAAGCAAACAGGGTAGTTATATTCCTTTATTTTTTCGAGAACAATTTGTTCAAGTGTTTTGCCAAATTCTTCTCCGGCATCATCAGGTTTTACCTTGAACCCGCCAATGATCAATCCTTTTAAATGTGATAGCTTGCCTGTTCTTTTCAGGTTCCAGAACATGCGGTCAATACTGTAGAAATATTCACCTGTATCTTCTACAAAAAGGATCTTATCTTTTGTAATGAGATCACTGCTACTGCCGGCAAGTGATTCCAGGGTTTTTAAATTACCCCCAACCAGCTGCCCGGCTGCATTTCCGGTTTTATTATTTGAATTGGGAACAACGATATACTCCATTTTTTTTCCACCCAGGCATTCCCTGATAGATTCAATGGTGTTTTTTTGCATTTCTTCTGCGAGGTTCCAGTCGGAAGGAAAACTGTTGCACATCTTGGAATGCAGGGTAGCAATATTGTAATGCCGGTTGATATGGCTGTGCAGTACCGTTATATCACTAAAACCGATGATCCATTTCGGTTTCAGTACGTATTTACTGAAATCTATTTTATCAATGATCCTTACAGCTCCATATCCGCCACGGGCACTCATAATAGCTTTTATATTATTATCATCAAGCATCTGTTGAAGATCCAGCAAACGCTCTTCATCTGTACCGCCAAAAGTAAAATCCCTCTTCCCGATCGTGTTGCCAACTTTTACTTTATAGCCCCATTCTTCCATTTTTTTTATGGCTGGCTGAATTTCATCTACTGTTATAAAACCGGCCGGGCTTGTGATACCAATCGTATCACCGGGTTTAAGGTATGGAGGTGTGATCCGATCTGTATCATCATTAACTGATGCTACAAACTGATCATTTTTACCTGAAGACAATTGTGATAATCCACTTGCAGATAACCCCAATGGAAGTATGACGCCGATGAATTTTTTCCTGTTCATGTTCTAAAGTTAGAAATTATCCCCGACAGCGGTTGCAAACCCTGTCGGCAGATGTTTGGGTTAAGTTTGGGTAATGGGATCGTTTACGGTATTTTTGCACCCGAAATTGTTGCAAGATGGTATACTGTACAAGTCTGCCCCGCCACGGCGGGGACGATGTTGAAAAATAAATCAATAGCCTGTTACAAAAAAATTACATGAACGATCCAAAAAGATATTTAATTACTTCGGCGCTTCCATATGCCAACGGTCCCAAACATATTGGCCACCTGGCAGGCGCTTATTTGCCTGCAGATATTTATGTACGTTACCTGCGTGCACAAAAAAAAGATGTGGTGTACGTTTGCGGAAGTGATGAACATGGCGCTGCTATCACCATACAGGCCATGAAGGAAAACACCACTCCCCGTGAAATTGTAGATAAATACCACGCCATGCTAAAAAGCAATATGGCTGATCTTGGAATTTCTTTTGATATTTATCATCGTACTACTGAGCCTATACATCATGAAACAGCACAGGAATTTTTTACTGCTTTGAATGATAAAGGCGATCTGGAGAAAAAAGAAACAGAACAGTTTTATGATGAAGAAGCAAAAACGTTTTTAGCTGACCGTTATATTGTTGGAACCTGCCCGGTTTGCGGAAATGAAAATGCTTATGGCGATCAGTGTGAAAGATGCGGCACTTCTTTAAGCCCTGAGCAACTGATAAACCCAAGAAGTACATTAAGCGGAAATGCTCCTGTTAAAAAACTCACTACCCACTGGTATCTGCCATTGAACAGGCATGAAGATTTTTTACGCAAATGGATACTCGAAGAACACAAAGAGGACTGGAAAGCGAATGTGGTTGGACAATGTAAAGGCTGGATAGAAGCAGGATTGCAGCCAAGGGCCGTAACCAGGGACCTTGATTGGGGTGTTGCTGTGCCAGGTGCACCGGGGAAAGTTTTGTATGTATGGTTTGATGCGCCGATAGGTTATATCAGTGCCACAAAACAATGGGCACTTGACAACAACAAAGACTGGAAACCTTACTGGTACAATGATGACACCAAACTTGTTCATTTTATTGGTAAGGATAATATTGTTTTTCACTGCATCATTTTTCCTGTGATGCTGAAATTGCATGGAAACATTTTACCTGATAATGTTCCGAGCAATGAATTCATGAACCTGGAAGGCGACAAGATGAGTACCAGCCGTGGATGGAGCATTGAAATGGATGAATACATCAATGATTTTGTGAAGAAGGAGAATGGCGGTGACATGATGGTGGATGCTTTGCGTTATTATTTAACTGCAATCGCACCTGAGACAAAAGACAGTGAGTTTACGTGGAAAGGTTTCCAGGATGCACTGAACAGTGAGCTGGTGGCGATATTCGGCAATTTTGTGAACCGCACATTTGTGCTGATGCATAAATTATGCAAAGGCAAGGTTCCGCCATTGCATGTTGACCTGATGGACGATGCGGATAAAAAAATGTTTGAAGAAATTGCACTTACAAAAGCAACAATCGAAACTGCGATAGAAGGATATAAGTTCAGGGACGGCTTGTTTGAAGTAATTGACCTTGCCCGAAAAGGCAACAGGTACATGCAGGAGAAAGAACCGTGGATCGTGGCAAAACAGGTTGGTGAAGATGGGCAACCGACTCCGGATGCACAAAAAAAGATCGACAACTCATTGCATATCTGTTTGCAGTTAACAGCAAACCTTGCTGTGTATATAAATCCCTTCCTGCCGTTCACAGCTAAGAAAATGATGAACATGATGAAGGTTGTTGAAAAAATGCTTGACTGGGAAAATGCAGGTAAACCGAAACTGCTCAGCACCGGATATTCTTTAAGGCCACCGGAATTATTGTTCAGGAAAATGGAAGATGCCGAAGTAACTGCACAGGTAGAAAAATTAAAAACTAAAAAATTAATGATGGAAGAGAATAAAGCAACGACCGACAACGCACAACCGACCACCGCAAATTCAGAAGCATTGGTTAAACCTGCAAAAGCGGAGATCCAGTTTGATGATTTTGCTAAGATCGATTTAAAAGTAGGAACTATTCTTTCAGCAGAAAAAGTGGAGAAAGCAGATAAATTATTAAAACTGGAAGTTGACCTTGGTTTTGAAAAACGCACCATCGTAAGTGGAATCGCTTTACATTTTGAACCGGCAGCTATTATTGGAAAACAGGTTGTTGTTGTAACGAACCTTGCACCAAGAAAAATGAGGGGAATCGAAAGTAACGGGATGATATTAATGGCTGAAGATGCAGCGGGTAAATTAAAATTCATAAACCCGGATGAGGTTACGGATAATGGAAGTGGGGTGAGCTGATTACACGAATTAAAACGAATTACACGAATTATGATATATTTTTTTCAATTCGTGTAATTCGTTTTAATTCGTGTAATAAAATTATTTAAACACTCCAACCTTATTATAGTGATATGATGCAGTCTGCAGAAATGCTTTTGCTTTTAATGTAAGTGAATCAGCGATGGTTTTATTTGATAACACAAGATTATTCTTTCGTTCCAGGTCTGTTTTATAATTGTAACAAAACTCAGGTTTACCGGTCACGGGGTTAAATCCCAACACATAACTGCTGTCCATTGCATGATACAGGTTGGTATTTTCTTTTGAGAAGACAATCCTGTTTTGAACATTTCCGCTTTCCAGTAAATTATTTCCATAAGAAATATAAGATTCCTTTGTTCCGGCAATGCATAAGATCGTATTAAGAATATCGAATTGACTTACTGTTTTATTAACGATCTTTTGCTGCGGATTTGCGGGATCGTAAATAAAAATGGGAATGTGAAAACTCTGAACAATATCCGCACTCACATTTTTCGAATCAGGGTAAGCCCAGTGATCTGAACAGAATATAAATACAGTGTTATCATACCATGATTGCTTCTTTGCTTTATTAAAGAACGTTTCCAGGCATTCATTGTAATAGCTCATCGTTTTCATCTGGTCTGAAAAATTCTGCTGCGGATATTTTTCTTTATAGCCTTTCGGAAGATCATTCGGATAATGTGTGGATGTGTTATAATTAATGGCGAAAAAGGGCTGGTTCATCTCATTGACCTTATTCTCCATGAAGTCGAGCACATATTTATCCTCAAGCCCCATGGTAAGGCTTTCCATGTTATCATTACCAGGAATGCTTTCCCGGCTGTAGTAATGCTCTATCCCCAGCCAGTTACAGCATTGGGCAAATCCGAAATCATCATAATTATCCCCGATAAAAAATGACGAAGTGTATCCATTTAAAGCAAGCACCTTTCCCACTGCTGTCATCTTCAATGTTGCATAATTGGAATGATACAATGGAATATCGGTTAATGTAGGAATGCCGGCAAGTATGGACACGATCCCTTTATTAGATGTATATCCAAAACTATATGCGTTGCTGAAATAAGTGCTCTTACCAACAAGTGAATCGAGAAATGGCATAACAACATTGTACCTGTTCCCCGTATTGAAAAAATCTTCCGGGATACTTTCCATGATAAACAATACAATATTTTTTTTGGCTGAACCCGGAAAATTTTCACAACCGGTATGGATCGTTTTGATCAATTCACTTGCTATTGCTTCTGGCATATATTCATAAGGGCGCACAATCCCTTCTTCTTTCCGGTAAACAGAATAAAGAAATGTATGAAAGGAATTTTGCACGAGTTGCAATTCCTTACTGCTTAATTCCGACAATGGCCGTGTAGGAATTATCTTCTTACGCATCGAAATAAAAAAAGGCAGGCAACAGGCTATCATAATAACACCGCTTATAATAAAGTGGCGGCCTTGATAATAATGCTCCAGCAATTTTTTGTGAAAAAGCAGTAACAGGTAAAACAAACCGGCACCGCAAATCAACCCAATGATTGATGGTACAGTATTTTTAATGAATGTCTTTTGAAAAGGGTGCTGAAGAACGTATAAAAGATCTGCATCAGCACGTTGCAGGTGAAAATGAAAATAAAATACATCAATAAGGTTTAACAATACACAGAAAAAATTAATAACAAGGAAAAAAGCT
>Ga0209023_10004577_pt1 | contig 15673 bp, 13 predicted proteins | sample LakOneMetagenome_FD_187468 | JGI IMG/M metagenome (GOLD analysis project Ga0209023, IMG submission 187468) | Freshwater and sediment microbial communities from Lake Erie, Canada (SPAdes) (version 2) | ecosystem: Environmental > Aquatic > Freshwater > Lentic | place: Lake Erie, Canada... | reverse complement strand
TGGAAAAAGTGAAAAATAAAACAGAAAGCATGATGGCTTTTGAAGACATGAGCGTAATGAACAGGGCCACCAGCATTGCCATGTACGAACAGCTGGGCGATGCTGACCTGATAAATAAAGAACTGGACTTGTATAAAGCGGTAACAGCAGCAGACATTTTAAAAGAGTGTAACATTATTTTTGACACCAATAACAGCAATACGCTGTATTATTTTGCCAATTAATTGTAAATGAAACACCAGCAAACGGGGGATAAACACCCCAAGCAGGATTTCCAGGTTGAGCGGATCGCTTTTTTCAGCGATGCTGTTTTTGCCATTGCCATAACGCTGCTGATCATAGAATTTAAAGCGCCCCATATAACAAAAGAAACCACCGAAACAGATCTCTGGCACGAAGTGCTGGAAATGAAATACAAACTGGTTTCTGTATTGCTGAGCTTTTCATTAATTGTAAATTACTGGATAAGGCACCATACTTTGTTTAAGCATATTCATAATTATAATAAAAAAATAATTATGGCCAATATGTTTACGCTGATACCCATTATATTCTTTCCGTTCACCACTTCTTTTTTATACGAATGCCTGGGTATAAACAACGAAGCTGCCGCGGTACCTTACCGTTTATTTCTTGTAAATAATGTGCTGGCTGGCATAACCATGTTTTACTTTTATTGGGTTACCATGAAGCAGTATAAACAAATGTCTTTTCCCATGAACGCAGAAGACAGTAAAGAATTTGAGGGTAAGTTAATCGTAATGACCTTCAGTTTTTCGCTGGTATTGCTGATCGCATTCTGGTCTACCGAATACTCCCTGTGGGGTTTGCTGCCATTTGGGGTATATAACCTGCAAAACAAATATTTTAAAAAAAAGAAAAACACCATAAAAGCTGATGCTTAAAAGAACCGTTGCCCCGCCCATAAAAGACGCCATTGAATTTAACCTGCAGCTGAAACCCTGTGAGCATTTTACGCTTGACAACGGTGTTCCTGTTTACACCGTTGATGCCGGTACGCAGGAGGTTTTTCAGATGGAGCTGGTTTTTTTTGCCGGCAATTGCTTCGAAAAACAAAAAGCCGTTGCCGCTGCTGCTAATTTTTTATTAAAGAACGGCACCGGCACAAAAACCGCTTTTGAAATCAATGAAGCTTTTGAATATTATGGCGCCCACTGCAGCAGGTCCTGCTACAACGAAACAGCAGTGATCAGCCTGTCTTCCCTGAACAAACATTTAGATAAATTACTGCCCGTAATTAAAGACATGATCACCGATGCTGTTTTTGCAGAGGAAGAGCTGGCCACATACAAACAAAACAGTAAACAACGGCTCAGCGTAAATTTAAAAAAGAGCGAATTTGTTGCCGCCCGCTTAATTGATGCTTATGTATATGGCGAAGCGCATCCTTATGGTGTATATACCAATGCCACAGATATTGATGCCCTTGACACGGTGCAGCTAAAAGAATTTTATAAGCAGTATTATGTAAACGGCAGCTGCATCATATTTGTAAGCGGCAGGTTGCCGGCCGGCTTAAAAGAACAGCTGAATAATAATTTTGGAAGCCTGGGTTTAAAAGCCAACACGGCGCCACTGCCTGCCAACAGCATTCAGCCGGCAGCAGAAAAAAAATACCGCATACAAAATGACAGCAATGGCGTGCAGGGCGCTATCAGGATCGCCAGGCATTTTCCCAACAGGCATCACCCCGATTTTATGAAAGTGATGGTGCTGAATACCCTCTTTGGTGGTTACTTTGGCAGCAGGCTTATGAGTAATATCAGGGAAGACAAAGGATATACTTATGGCATACACAGCTATATACAAAACCATTTACAGCAAACCGCCTGGCTCATCAGTACCGATGCAGGCAAGGAAGTAAGTGAAGCCACAGTAGAAGAAGTTTATAAAGAAATGAAGCTGATGCGTGAGGAGCTTGTGGATGATGAAGAGCTGTTAACTGTACGCAATTATTTAATCGGCACCATTCTTGGCGACCTTGACGGCCCCTTCCAGGTAATGGGCAGGTGGAAAAATTTAATATTAAACGGGCTCGACGAAAACTATTTTTACAATTCTGTGAATACGATCAAGACCATCCCCGCTGAAGAATTAAGGGAACTGGCAAAAAAATATTTAAATCCTGAAGATTTTTACGAACTAATTGTAATTTAGGATATGCAAAAATGGCTGCTGAAAATATTGGTCTGTGCCGTTAATGTTTTTATACTGGCATATATTTTACCCGGAGTGGAAATTAAAGACATGTGGAGTGCCGTGGTGGTGGCGGTGGTACTATCTTTTTTAGATGCTATCATCAAACCCCTGCTCATTTTATTAACCCTGCCTGCAACCATACTTACACTGGGCCTGTTTTTATTTGTAATAAACGCCTGTATCATCCTGATCGACGATCATTTTGTGGGCGGCTTTAAGGTGGAAAGTTTCTGGCATGCTTTATTATTCAGCATCCTGCTTTCGTTCTTTAATTCTTTTGTTCATAAAAAAGCCTGGCCGGAACAGAAAAAAACCAGCAGCTAACCTTTTATTGTATATATAAAAAGAGCTGGTTTAAACCAGCTCTTTTTGTTTGTTAAGTTTTCCGGGCAATCTCTTTTTACTCAATCTTCATATTATACCTTTTCGCCTGCTCCTTAATAATTCTTTCCACTTCCGTTTCCAGCGTTTGTTCATTTTTATTACCTGCCCGTTTTGCTTTTTCGGCGGCAATATATGCCTCACGCTGTTTGTTAAGGGTTAGTATTTCCTGTTGCACGGCATTGCGTTCTTTGGTTTTTGCCGCCACTATTGTTTTAAGTTCTGCCTTGGTTTTATTTTTCAAACTGTCGGGCAGGGTTTTCATTTCCAGGCTGGCAAAAGCGCCAATACTGTCGGCCTGTACCTTATCCACCAGGTCCCAGTCGCCATTATAATAAATTTTGCTGTTGCTTTTTGCGGCCACCCTTTTTAAGCCGGCAGATTTACCCATGCTGGAATTGGCCACATCCATTTTGGATTGTTTTGAAAAACCCATCGTTCCATATGATCCATAAGTGATATAAGTACCGTTAAGTTTATTGTTCATCACATAAATCATGCTGTCGTACGGTGTGGGTATTTCTTCTGTTTTTGCGTTTTGATTAATATTGGTGTAGCTGCCGTTACCGCATTCCGCATTCAGGTTCCAGTGTTCGCGGATACCCTGCATTTTATCGCCGCAGTAAATGGTGTTCACGATCACCCCTTTTTGCTTGGCCGCCCCGCAGGCCTGCAGGTACTGCACGTCGCCCTGTAAAAAATCTTCATTGCCGGCAATAAAAATCACTTTATAGTAAGTGGGGGTTGCATCCCATTGTAATTCGTTTATAGAGCTGAAGATAACATGCCCGCAGTATTCATCACCCCCGTTGGTGGTCAAGCCAAAAAGATTTTCTGATAATGAATCCAGGTTACTGATGAACCCGTTTATCTTTTTTACATAACCCTGTTTTACATCATTGCTGCTGCGGCCGTATTCATACAGCGCAATTTCAATTTGCGGAGCCATGTCGCCGCTGCATTTGGCTTTGGCCATCGTATTCACCATATTCCACAACTGGGCCTTGGCCTGGTCAATCAGCCCGTCCATACTGTTGCTCACATCTAATAAAACAGCAACCTGTATTTTTGGTGCCTCCGGTTTTTTTGTTGTATTGGCCGGGTTGGTAAGGGCCAGTAATGCAAGGGCTGATGTGGTGGTAACCACCAGCGCCATGGTTGTAAATGATAGCTTCATAAACAGGTTTTGATACAAGATGCAAACAATACAATTTTTGCACAATAGCCCGCTGCTTTTTTGCATTTGTTTTAACAGTTATTGTAAAATGCTTTAACAAATTCATCAAAGCTTTCCTGCCCGGCATACCTGCGTGGTTTCTCTTTATTCAGTTACCTTTGGGTATACTTTTATTTACAACGATTACATGCACTTCAATAAAAAAGATATTGCCGCAGACACGCTGGTTCACCTGTATAAATCCATTTTACTGCCGCGGATGATTGAAGAAAAAATGCTGGTATTGCTGCGCCAGGGAAAAATTTCCAAGTGGTTCAGCGGCATCGGGCAGGAAGCCATTTCTGTTGGTGTTACGCAGGCGCTGCAAACCGATGAATGGATAATGCCCCTGCACCGCAACCTGGGCGTTTTTACCGGAAGAAATATGCCGCTTTCTAAATTGTTTATGCAGTGGCAGGGCAATAAAGAGGGTTACAGCAAGGGGCGTGAAAGAAGTTTTCATTTTGGAAGTGCGGCGCATCATATTTGCGGCATGATCTCTCACCTGGGACCGCAACTGGCTGTTGCCGATGGCGTGGCGCTGGCATATAAATTAAAAAATGAAAATAAGGTGGCTGTTGCTTTCAGTGGTGATGGCGGCACGAGCGAAGGCGATTTTCATGAAGCGCTGAATACCGCTGCAGTCTGGGACCTTCCCGTGATATTTATTATTGAAAACAATGGCTATGGTTTATCCACTCCCGTAAACGAACAGTACCGCTGTTTCAGTTTGGCAGATAAAGCCAGGGGCTATGGCATGGAAGGCATCCGCATCGACGGCAATAATCTTTTAGAAGTATACGATACCATTAAGGGTGTAAGGGAGTATTGTATCGAAAATCAAAAACCTTATTTAATAGAATGCATGACCTTCCGTATGCGGGGACATGAAGAAGCCAGCGGTGTAAAATATGTGCCGCCCGAACTGTTTGAACTGTGGGCAAAAAAAGACCCGGTTAAAAATTACGAGCAATTTCTTATTGAAGAAAATATTCTTGCTGCTGGTGACATTGAAACAATTAAAAACGAAACAAAGGAATATATAGAAAATGAACTGCGCCTTGCCAACGAAGCCGGGCCGATGGTGGTTAATATGGAAGAGGAGCTGGGCGATGTATACGCCGCGAAACCGGTTGTGAATGGTGGGAGGTCAGTAAAGCAGTACACTTACGGTACCACTGCTAACGACCCGATAGCTATCGGATCACAAATCACCACTCATGAAAAAAGGTTTGTAGACGGCATTAAAGAAGGCCTTCACCAAAGCATGCTCAAACATCCCAACCTGATTTTAATGGGGCAGGATATTGCTGAGTATGGCGGCGCATTTAAAATAACCGAAGGTTTTGTACACGAGTTTAGCAAAGAACGGGTGCGCAATACGCCACTATGCGAAAGCGCTATTGTGGGTGCTGCATTAGGCTTAAGTTTAGAAGGATACAAGAGCATGATGGAAATGCAGTTTGCCGATTTTGTAACGGTGGGCTTTAACCAGATCATCAACAACCTTGCAAAAATTCATTACCGCTGGGGGCAAAATGCTGATGTGGTGATACGCATGCCCACGGGCGGCGGCGTGGGCGCAGGGCCATTTCACAGCCAAAGCAATGAAGGCTGGTTTGTACACACGCCGGGGTTAAAAGTGGTGTATCCCAGCACGCCCATGGATGCAAAGGGTTTGTTGATTGCTGCTATTAACGATCCCAACCCGGTTTTATATTTTGAGCACAAGGCTTTATACAGAAGCGTTAGCGGCCCGGTACCGGATGAATATTACGAAGTGGAAATAGGTAAGGCCAAAACCGTACAGCATGGGGATGATATTACCATTATCACCTACGGCGCCGGAGTGCACTGGGCATTGGACTATGCCGGAAAAAATAAAACTACCAGTATTGAAATTTTAGACCTGCGTACTTTATTGCCCTTAGATTACGATGCCATAGAAGAAGCTGTTGCCGCCACAGGCAAGGTTTTGATTTTACACGAAGACACTCTGGTTGGCGGTATTGGCGGAGAAGTGGCGGCATGGATTGTGGAACACTGCTTTAGTTATTTAGATGCACCCGTAATGCGCTGCGCCTCTTTGGATACACCCATTCCTTTTAATTTAGAACTGGAGAAAAATTTTATGGCATACAGCAGGCTGGATGAATGCATTAAAAAATTATTGGGTTATTAGTTTCTCATAGGGTTAACAACCTTTAGCTACACTGTTCTTAATCAAAAAATCCATTGCAATGGTTGTCAACCCTCAGCAAAAATGGCGAATTCAGCTTTTCTTCAGATTTCGCTTTAAACTTTACTTTAAATTTTACTGTTGAAAATACTGATCATAGAAGATGAAAAAGCATTAAGCGAAAGTATAGTCACCTATCTTAAAGTGCAGGATTATATATGTGAAACAGCTTTTGACTTTAATACAGCCATAGAAAAAACAGAGCTCTACGATTATGATTGCGTTTTACTGGATATAACATTGCCGGGAGGCAGCGGGTTGGCTATATTAAAAGCTTTGAGGGAAAATAATAAAAGCGACGGCGTACTTATTATTTCTGCAAAAAATTCTATTGATGATAAAGTGGAAGGGCTTATATCCGGCGCTGATGATTACCTTGCCAAACCCTTTCACCTTTCGGAACTGAGTGCAAGGATTGCTGCTATTATAAGGCGTAAACAGTTTGATGGCAATAATATCATTAAGTTCAATAGTATTAGCATTGATACACAGGCAAAATCTGCTTTTGTAAATAATACACCGCTTGATCTTACAAAAAAAGAATTTGAACTGCTGCTGTATTTTGTAAGCAACAGGCGCAGGGTAATTTCAAAAAACGCCATTGCCGGACATTTGTGGGGAGATGAAATGGATGGTAACCTGGATTTTATTTACACGCATATTAAAAACCTGAGAAAGAAATTGATTGAAGCCGGTGGCGGTGATTATATAAAATCCGTTTACGGTATGGGATATAAATTTACCGAAGCATGAAATTACTTGCTAAATATAACAGGGTACACATTGCTGCAACGGTATTGGTATTGTTGGTTGGGAGTGTTTGCTACTATTTTATTTTACGGTATGTATTGATTCACCAGCTGGATAAGGACCTTAAAGTAGAAGAACAGGAAGTGAAAGAGTATGTACGCCTAAATAACCGCCTGCCCAATGCTGCAAATTATAAAGATCAGAAAGTCGTATTTGAGCCGGCTGAAGCAACGGGTATAAAAAGAATAATCTCCAGCGTAAACCTTTATGATACCGCAGAAGATGAATACAGGCAGGGCCGTCGCTTAATTTTTACAATACAAAGCGAGGGTAAAAATTATACCGTTTCCGTCACCAAGTCGCAACAGGAAACAGAAGACCTGATCCGCCTGATTATATTGCTTACGCTCGCTATTGTGCTGCTGCTCCTGGCGGTATTGTTCGTCATCACCCGTTTAGTATTGAATAAACTATGGCTGCCTTTTAATAATACATTACAACAGTTACAGCAATTTAATTTAAGTAATACAACAGCAATTACGCTTAACAACAGTGACATCAACGAATTTAAAGAACTCAATGATGCCGTAATGGCAATGAGCGAGACCGTACTGAATGATTACGGAGCTTTAAAAAATTTTACCGAAAATGCCTCTCACGAGATTCAGACACCTTTAGCGGTTATCAAAACCAAACTGGAGTTGCTGATGCAGGCAGAAAATTTTTCTGAAGCACAGATGCGCTACATTCAGCAAATACAGGAAGAGATAAGCCGGCTTTCTAAACTCAACCAGGCTTTATTATTATTAACCAAAATAGACAACCGGCAATTTAAAGACACCGAAAGTGTGGATATTGCAAACATCATTACCAGGCAGCTGGATAATTATGAAGAACTGATAACCGCAAAAGAAATTACACTTACCAAAAATATTGCCGGGGAAAGCTTTGTGGTGATGAACAAAACCATGGCAGAAATACTGGTATCTAATTTAATTACCAATGCCATAAAGCATAATATTAAAAAAGGTACTATTCAAATCAACGCAGACGGAAACCTGTTGACAGTAAAAAATACTGGTGCCGTACTCAGCACCAATCCCAACGAATTGTTTGAACGCTTTAAAAAAGACAAGGTCAATTCAGAATCTTTGGGCCTTGGCTTATCCATTGTAAAAAAAATAGCAGACCAGTGTCGTTTTAAAGCCAGTTACAATTATACAAACGGGTCGCATATCGTGAGTATTAACTTTAAACAGGGTAATCCTGCCTTTACAATTAGTTAACCTTCAACTTCAACTTGGCTACAGATTCCGCGTTTAAGTTTGCACACAGTTTATATTTATTACAGTTAAAAAAAATAAAATGAAAAAACTAATCACGTTGTTAGTAATGGTTGTGCTAATTGGTTGTGCCGCCTGCGCCCAAAAATTAGACGCTTCAAAAGTTCCTGCCGCTGTTAAAGCTGCTTTTACAAAACAATATCCCGGAACAGCAGTGAAGTGGGAAATGGAAGATGGAAAATACGAGGCTTCATTTAAGCAAAATGGTTCATCAATGTCTGTTTTATACGGGGCTAATGGTACCATGACGGAAAGCGAGGTGGACATTAAAACCACCGAACTCCCTGCGGCAGTCCTGGCTTATGTAAAAGAACATTATAAAGGCAAAAGCATTAAAGAGGGTGCAAAGATTACAAAAGCCGACGGCACGGTAAATTTCGAAGCTGAGGTAGACGGAAAAGATGTGATTTTTGATGCCAGCGGAAAGTTTATAAAAGAAGTAAAAGACTAATTCAATGTTAACGGAGCGATTTAAAAAACCGCTCTCTTTTTTTTATATTAATTTGCAATAAAAATGAAAAAGTTAAAAATTCTTTTGTTTGCCCTAACCGGTGTAATTACCTCAGCCAATGCGCAACAGGGTTTACATGTTATTAATACTTTACACATTGCCAGTACCGGCGGCTGGGATTATTTAGAGGTGGGGCCCGTTAACGACTGGCTCTATGTAAGCCATGGCACACAGGTAAATATTTTAAATAAAAAAACAGGCGACTCGGTTGGTGTTATAGAAAACACCACAGGCGTGCATGGCATTGCTTTTGACGTGGCCAACAAAAAGGGCTTTACCAGCAATGGCAGGATAAACTCGGTTACCGTTTTTGACATGAACACCAATAAGGTATTGGCACAAATTGCCACCGGGCAAAACCCCGATGCTATTATTTACGAACCTTTTTCTAAAAAAATTATTACATGCAACGGCCGCAGTAAAAATTTAAGCATCATCGACCCGGTACAAAACAAAGTAATTGACAGTGTGGATGTGGGTGGCAAACCCGAAACACCCGTAAGCGACGGCCGCGGAAAGTTGTTTGTAAATGTTGAGGACAAAAATGAAATTGTGGTGGTAGATACCAAAACATTTAAAGTATTAAATCACTGGAGTATTGCGCCGGGCGAATCGCCAACAGGACTTGCCATGGATAAAACCACCCAAAGATTATTTGCCGGTTGCGAAAAATTACTGATGGTTATAGATGCCACCAACGGAAACATTGTAGACAAAATTACCATTGGCGAAGGTTGCGACGGCGTGGCTTTTGATGTTACAACTAAAAATATTTACACCGCCAACGGTGCCGACGGAACCATTAGTGTGATACATGAAGAAAGTGCTGCAAAATTTGTATTGGTTGAAAATGCGGTTACTAAAAAAAGCGCACGTACCATCACACTGGATACCCAAACCCATTTGCTATATTTACCGGCAGCAGAGCTTGAAGCATTGGAACCCGGCCAGAAAGGAAGACCTAAAATGAAAGCGGGTACTTTCCAGATTTTGGTAGTGGGAAAATAAAAGCAGTATGGGAATGGTTAAAAAAATTCTTTTATCTGGCTCATTAATTATATTAAGTGGTTGGTGTGTTGCACAAACCACTTCTTTACAACAGTATGTTGATGCCGGGTTACAAAACAGCCCGTTACTGAAAGAATACCAAAGCCAGGTAGCATTAAACAAGTACGACAGTTTACTGATAAGGGCAGCCATTAAACCACAGGTTACCGGCACCAGTATTAATTCTTATGCCCCGGTAATAAAGGGAATTGGTTACGACAACGCCATAACCAATGGCGGAAACTTCAGTGCATTGATCGGCGTAAACAAATCCATCCCCAATAAAAAAGGCCTCGATGCCCAGTTTGAAAACCTGCAATTGCAAAACGAGGAACATATCAACACCTCCAAATTAACTGAGCAGGACCTGAAACGAACCATCATTGCCCAATATATAACTGCGTATGGCAGCCTGCAGCAGCTTAATTTTAATAAAGACATAGCGGCACTGCTGGCAAGGGAGGAAATCATTTTAAAAAAACTTACACTAAACAATGTGTATAAACAAAGCGATTACCTGGCTTTTTTAGTAACGCTGCAGCAGCAGGCATTGATGGTTAAACAAGCCTTCATCCAGTATAAAAATGATTATGCCATACTTAATTATATAAGTGGCATTGCAGATACCGCAACTGTTTACCTGCAGGATCCGGGAATTGTTTTAAGCCCGGTTTCGGGCACGGGGTCATCAATTTTTTTTAAACAGTTTGAAATTGACAGTTTAAAACTGATCAACAGCAAAACCCTGGTGGACGTAAGCTATAAACCAAAAATTAACCTGTTTGCCGATGCCGGGTACCTTTCTTCGCTGGCAAACCAGCCCTATAAAAATTTTGGTACCAGCTTTGGAATAAGTGCTGCAGTACCCATTTATGATGGCAGGCAAAAAAAACTGCAATACAGCAAGATTGGCATTGAAGAAAAAACAAGAAAAAATTACCAGTCTTTTTTTATAACCCGTTACCGCCAGCAAACGGCACAGCTTATGCAGCAGCTGAACGCCACAGATGATTTAATAAAAGATATCAACAGCCAGTTAAAATATACACAAAGCCTTATTGATGTAAATGGTAAATTGCTGGAAACAGGGGAAGCGAGAATTACTGATTATGTGCTGGCGCTTAATAATTACATCAACGCAAAAAACCTCATCACGCAAAATAACATTGCCCGTTTGCAAATCATTAATCAAATTAATTACTGGAACAGGTAACCCATATGCAAAAAATATTTATATACTGCCTGCTGCTTATTACAGCGGCTTCCTGCAGTAATAAGGCAACCAAAACAGAAGAAGAAGATGTGGCGGATGCCAAAACCCCTGTAACTGTTGCCGCCATCAGCATGGAGCCTATGGAAGAATTTGTGGAGCTGAATGCAACATCCTCTTTTTTACAAAAATGGGTGGTAAGGGCCAATGCAACCGGTTATTTACAATCAGCCAATGTACAGCTGAATAAATATGTAAGCAGCGGCCAGGTTTTATATACCGTAAAAACAAAAGAAGCACAAAGCATCGGCAATTCCATCAATGTACTGGATTCTTCTTTTAAGTTTACGGGAGTAAACAGCATCCGTGCCAACGGCGGAGGTTTTATTTCGCAGATCAACCATCAGAATGGCGATTATGTACAGGATGGCGACCAGCTGGCGGTGATTACTGATACCAAAAGTTTTGTTTTTTTATTAGACATGCCCTACGAGCTGCGCCCTTACCTCATAAATAAAAAATCGCTGGAAATGGTATTGCCCGATGGAGAAAAATTAATTGGCACCATAACGGGTAATATGCCCGCTATGGACGCCACATCACAAACACAAAGCATCATTTTAAAAGTAAACACAAACCACGCCTTACCCGAAAATCTTATTGCCAAAGTAAAAGTGGTAAAATCTTATAAAGGCAATACCAGCTCTTTGCCAAGGGCTGCAGTACTGACCGACGAAACGCAAAGCGAATTTTGGGTAATGAAAATGTTCAACGATTCTGCTGCTGCAAAAGTGGTGATAAAAAAAGGGATTGAAGCCGGCAACAGGATAGAAATTATATCTCCTGCATTTACTGCTGCCGACAGGATTTTGGTAACCGGCAATTACGGGTTGGGCGATACGGCAAGGGTTCAAATAGTTAAAGAATAATTACTGATGCATAAATTCTTCCAGTCTCATAAAAACCCGATTACCGTGGTGCTGGTACTCATTATCATGGGTGGGTTTTTTGCATACAGTAAAATGCAGTCCTCTTTATTTCCCGAAATCACTTTTCCTAAAATAAAAATTATTGCCGATGGCGGGCTGCAGCCGGTAAATAAAATGATGGTGAGTGTTACCCGCCCGCTGGAGAATGCCATCAAACAAATACCCGACCTGAAATCTATACGCAGTACCACCAGCAGGGGCAGTTGCGAAATTTCTGCATTCATCGACTGGAAAGCCAATGTGGACCTGAGCCAGCAGCGTATCGAATCAAAAATTGCAGAGATACGCAATGCATTACCTCCCGATGTTTCCATTACGGTTGAAAAAATGAATCCCTCTATTTTACCGGTAATGGGGTATACATTAGAAAGCCACGATAAGTCGCCTGTTGAATTAAAGCAGCTGGCCGTATATACCATCAAACCTTTTTTAAGCCAGGTAGATGGTGTTGCCGAAATACGCATCATTGGTGGTAAAACAAAAGAGTACTGGCTGGAGCTGAATGCGCAGAAAATGAGCTCCCTTTCTGTTACACCCGATGCTATTACCAATGCATTAAATGCCACCAACTTTATAAAGAGCAACGGCTTTCTTGCCGATTACCGGTATTTGTATTTAACGGTTACTGATGCCACAGTACACTCTACAGAGGATTTACAAAATATTGTCATCAGCAATAATGGTAAAAGAATTATTTATTTAAAAGATGTGGCCGCCGTTGAAATAAAAGAAGCGGTGGAATACACCAAAATAAATGCCAATGGCCACGATGGTATTTTAGTAGCGGTAATAAAACAGCCCAATGCCAATCTTGTCGCCGTTTCTACAGCAATGCAGGAAAAGATAACAGCATTAAAAAAAATTCTTCCCAACGGGGTTACCATCAAGCCTTACTATATACAGGCAGATTTTGTAAAAGAATCTATTAAAAGCGTAAGCGACAGTTTATGGATAGGCCTGCTGCTGGCCATTGTGGTAGCCATCATATTCCTGCGTTCTTTAAAAGCCAGTGCCACCATACTTATCATTATACCAGTAACGCTGGGCCTTACGTTAATTGTACTTTACGCCATTGGTTACACATTCAATATCATGACGCTGGGTGCCATTGCAGCAGCTATTGGTTTAATAATTGATGATGCCATTGTGGTGGTGGAGCAGATTCACCGCACACATGAAGAACATCCTTTAGAAACAAACAGCACCCTGGTGCGGCAGGCCATACACTATTTATTTCCTGCAATGGTGGGGTCGTCCATCAGCACCATCGTTATTTTTTTTCCCTTTGTTTTAATGAGTGGTGTGGCAGGCGCTTATTTTAAAGTGCTCACCGATACCATGATCATCACGCTGGTCTGTTCTTTTTTTGTAACCTGGATAGGGCTGCCGGTAGTGTATTTATTATTAAGTAAAAAGAAAAGACATGGTGCAAAACCATTAAGTACAAAAGCACAACAGAAATTATCTGCCGTACATGTTGTAAAACACCGCACCTGGGTGGCTTTTTTTATCCGTAAGCCTTATTTAAGTGTTATCATCATTGCCGTACTGGCCTGGTCGGTATATTTTATTTTACCAAAATTAGAAACCGGTTTTCTACCCGAGATGGATGAGGGCAGTATTGTGCTGGATTATAATTCGCCGCCCGGTACCTCTTTAGAAGAAACAGACCGCATGCTGCGGGAGGCAGAAAAAATAATTACTGCAGTTCCGGAAGTGGAAGCCTACAGCAGGCGAACCGGAACACAAATGGGTTTTTTTATAACCGAACCCAACAGGGGCGACTACCTTATACAGTTAAAAAAGAAGCGCAAAAAAACCACCGAAGAAGTTATCAATGACGTCCGTAAACAAATTGAAGCCACACAGCCTGCATTGCGTATAGAATTTGGCCAGGTGATTGGAGATATGCTGGGCGACCTGACCACTTCTGTTGAACCTGTAGAAATAAAAGTGTTTGGTAATGATAATAAAAAATTACAGGGGCTCTCCCGGCAAATCAAAGACCAGGTTGCTGGTGTAAAAGGGGCTGCCGATGTTTTTGATGGCATTGTAATTGCCGGGCCTTCTATCAGTATTGAACCGGATTATACCAAGCTGGCACAGTTTGGTATTACGCCTGCAAACCTGCAGTACCAGTTACAAACTTTTATGGAGGGCAATATAGCCGGTAATATTTTTGAAAAAGAACAGATCAATACCATCCGCATTCTGTATCCCGGCAGCAGAAAAATAAGTGTGGCCGATTTAAGTAAGCTGCAAATATTTTTACCCAACGGAAAACTAAAACCCATTACCGATCTGGCAAACGTAAAAGTAAATGCAGGCGATGCAGAGATACAGCGGCAGGACCTGCAGTCGATGGGTGTGATAACGGCACGCCTGGATAACCGCGACCTTGGCGGAGCCATGAAAGATATAAAAGCTGCCATACAGTCAAAAATAAATTTGCCCCTGGGTTATCATATCGAATATGGCGGGGCTTATGCCGACCAGCAGCAATCATTTAAAGAACTGTTACTCATTTTAGTTGCAGCAAGCTTGCTGGTGTTTGGTGTAATATTGTTTTTATTCAAAGATTTTAAAATTGCCCTTCTCATCTTATTCATTGCGGTACTGGGTATATCGGGAAGTTATATGGCATTATATTTTACCGGCACTCCATTAAATGTGGGCAGCTATACCGGTTTAATAATGATTGTGGGTATTATTGGCGAGAATGCCATTTTCACCTTTCTGCAATTCAGGGAATCCCTATTACAAAAATCTGTAGACGAATCCATCATCTATTCCATCTCTACCCGGTTACGGCCAAAACTAATGACGGCCCTCGGCGCCATCATCGCATTACTGCCACTGGCATTGGGAATAGGAACGGGTGCACAGTTGCACCAGCCTTTAGCCATTGCAGTGATTGGTGGTTTTATTATTGCATTACCCCTATTGCTTATTGTGCTGCCCACCTGTATAAGGGTGCTGTATAAAAATCATTCCTTTGAAGAAATAAATATTTAAACTATGTGGTGGTTATATGCTTTATTATCTGCTTTGTTTGCATCGCTCACTGCCATATTTGCAAAAGTGGGTATTGCCGGTGTAAATTCAAACCTGGCTACTGCCATACGTGCTGTTATTATTTTAATGGTGGCATGGGGAATTGTACTGGCCAGGGGCGAAGCAAAAGGCCTGGCAACATTGTCTAAACAGAATATCATCTTTCTTATTATTTCCGGTATTGCCACCGGCCTGTCGTGGATATGTTATTTTAAGGCATTACAAATTGGTAAGGTATCACAGGTGGCCCCGGTAGATAAATTAAGTGTGGCGCTTACTATTATTTTATCGGTTGTTTTTTTAGGCGAGGCGCTCACAGTTAAAGCGGCTGTTGGTGCTTTATTGATTATTGCCGGAACCCTTGTGATGATTGTATAATCCCCTTCTTTGCAGCTTCCTCCTTTGCGTGAGATGATCTACTTGCATTATTGCAACCCGTTACCTATCTTGTTGCGGTTTACTTTATCATATACCCTGTATGATTATTATTTCTCCAATGCCATATTGATCAGCCGCAGCACAGCAACTATTACACCTTAACCCAATTTACATGGACACCGAAACTATTGCATCACCGCTGGCGGCGCCCGTTGCCCAGCAGGAAAGAATTATCATTATTGATTCACTACGCGGCATTGCCCTGCTGGGTATATTGCTGATGAATATTCCTTATTTCGGCCTGCCCGAGCCGGCTTTTGATAACCTTACACTCA
>Ga0209023_10004576_pt1 | contig 15673 bp, 11 predicted proteins | sample LakOneMetagenome_FD_187468 | JGI IMG/M metagenome (GOLD analysis project Ga0209023, IMG submission 187468) | Freshwater and sediment microbial communities from Lake Erie, Canada (SPAdes) (version 2) | ecosystem: Environmental > Aquatic > Freshwater > Lentic | place: Lake Erie, Canada... | reverse complement strand
GCATCTTTGGGTAAATCAGCATAGGTTTGATTAAATAATGCATAATTTTGATGATCTAAGGATTTGCTTAATAAGGTATAAATTGCTGCTTGTTTCTGATCTAAATTAGCTTGTTGACTTTGAATAATTTTCTGCAAAGACGCTTCATTTGCTTTAAAGACAATAAAACGTTTTTGTAAGTTGATTTGACGAATGATTGGATTTTTACCAATAAAGGCATTGATGTCTTGTTTTTGATTAAGATGATTAGACAGGGCTGTTTCAAATAAACCACGTTGATATGCATTTTTCGATTTATTTAACCATTGTGTCCAGTACTGTTCAGCTTGTGTAGGATTATTTTTTTCTACAATTTGTCCTTTTAAAAACACCTGACTCAGTTGTAGGTAATTATTTACGACAGAAAGGTCTTTCGGTAAATAATCTAAAGCTTCTTGGGTTTTATTTTGCACATAAAATAAATGCACAGCTTGTAAATATTTAAACAGTTCAGGCTGAGTTTTGAACATATCTTTTTGTGCATTGAGCTGTGACCACGTGATCGGTTTGTAGCCCTCGGAATTCGATGCACGCATTTGCATCAAATCATAAGTTGCAAGAAAGAACGGATCTTTTAAATACTTAACATTAAAATATTGGCTACCAAATACACGACGATCAATTTCAGAAGGAAGCTCGCTTACATCTAAATTGTAATATTTAGATTGAGGGTTTTGTATTTGCCATGCAATTTCATTGACCAGTAAATCTTGACGACCTGTGAGCCAAAAACCACGACGCATGTAGCCTCGTGCGCTGGCTGCATATTGTCCATTGGGATAAAGCTTTAAGTAAGTGGTGATATTATCAAGAAATTCTTTTAGCAGATTTTGATTAATTTTATCTAAATCGACGTCGCCATATTGGTTTGTTCCTGTTGCATACGCTGAGTTTAAACTTGAGCGAATGAGCATATATTGCGACGTTTCTTTTAACCATGCATCATCGACATTCGCTAAAACTGAATATATCTTAGTCGCTGTAGAATAGTTGGTATTGTAAAAAGCAATTGTTGCATTTAAATAGGAAGCATATTGGCGTGCAGTTGCAGACCATTGTGGATCAACAGCCAATAACGGTATTTTATTGCTACATTCTGAAATTTTATTGCGTTCAGCAATAAGAGATTGTTTTTCTTGAACAGAAAGATTTTTATTATTTTTGACTTGTTCATTAAAACTCATTTTACCACTGGCTAATGTGGCACAACGTTCATCAAAATAATCACGTGTTTCTTCAAATTTTGTACGGTGATTTCCAATTTTATTTTCCGCCATACGAACAAGTGTTGAGTCATCAAATGGGACTGTTGCATAGGTTGAATCCCATAGGTTTTGATCACCCTGATATGTTTTGATATTGGCTAAACCCAAATCACTGAGTAATAAAATCATATTGCTATGATTATCGTTGGCAGGCAGAAGCACAGGTAAATTACTACACGCAGAATAGACTTTGCCTTGCATTGCAAAATCAGGATTACAGATTGGCTCAAAGCCTGCGTGAGTATTTGTAGCATAAAAAAATAAAGGCAAAATTGAGCCAAATAAGGCTAGAGAAAGGCATGATTTTTTAGATTTCATAATGATCTTTAAATTTGTAATTGTTATAAAGATGATAGCAAGGGAATGCTGTTATAAAAATAGTAAATGTAAAATTGGAGAAAAATTCAGAAATAAAAAAGATAGAGTTGGACTCTATCTTTTTAGAAAAGCGGTAAATGTGGTGCAGGGGAGATGTAGCTAAAACTAAAGCTAAAACTTAAAGCGGTAATTAAAATTACAGAATATAAAAAATATTTTTTCGCCCAAAGCTGATCATTTTCTGCTTTAAAACCAATGATGGATAAATACACCCAGTAGGCGCACAGTGCATTAAAGGTAATTAAGAAGAAAATATTGGTATAGCCAAAGCAATATAAACCATTTAACACAGCAGCAAATAACAACACATAAATTAAGCTTTCAACTTTTGTGCGATATATAGAACGTGCTACAGGTAAAATAGGAATATTCGCATTTTTATAGTCATCAAAACGATAAATTGCAATTCCCCAAGAATGTGGCATTTGCCATAAAGCATAGGCCAAAAAGATGAGTAATGCAGCAACATCGAATTCATGAGAAACAGCGGTATAGCCGATGACAGGAGGGCTTGCGCCAGAAATACTGCCAATCACAGTTTGGTGAATGGTGGTACGTTTACTCCAAAGACTATAAAAAATGACGTAAACAACAAAACCGAGTACAGCAAAGCCAAATGCGTAGGCGTTGACAAAAAACCACAACAAGCCAAAGCCAATCAAACCCAATACAGCAGAAAAAACTAAAGCAACTGTAGGACTGATGGTTTTTTTGACGAGAGCACGGTTCATCGTGCGTTGCATTTTTTGGTCAATGTCTTGGTCAATGACATTGTTGACGACACAACCTGAAGCAACCACAAGAGTCGTTCCAAGAAGGGTAATAAGAAGCAATAGGAAATCTACTGAACCTTGAGCGGCTAAAAAGAAGCCGCCCAAAGTGGTAACGAAGTTACCGAAGAGAATTCCTGGCTTAGTCAGGAATAGATATTTCTTCAACATGACACCCTAGAGCATCATGTTTGAATGTAAGTAGTTCATGATCCAAACAGAACCAATCAGAAGGATTGCAATTGTCAAAATCGTATAGATAAATGCAATCACGTTCCAACGTTGTTCAGAAGATGAATTCATGTGCAAGAAGAACACTAATTGTACAAGAACCTGTGCAACAGCAGTAATTGCAATCGTTGCAATCACTACGCCACCAGTCATTCCACTCATCACCATCCCAAACGGGATGATTGTGAGTAAAACTGAAAGGATAAAGCCAATAGTGTATTGCTTGAAGTTACCGTGCGATGCACCAGCAGCATTATGATCATGACTCATTATACAGCTCCCAGTAAGTAAACGACGCTGAATACACAGATCCAAACGATGTCAAGGAAGTGCCAGAACAAGCTTAAGCATGCAAGACGACGTGTATTTGGAAGAGTCAAACCATATTTCTTGATTTGAATCATTAACACGATCATCCAAACTAGACCAGAAGTTACGTGAATACCATGCGTACCAACTAAGGTAAAGAACGCAGATAAGAACGCACTGTGGGTAGGACCATGACCAGCGTGTACTAAATGGTTGAACTCATAAAGTTCCATACCAATAAATGTAGCACCAAAGAGCCATGTGATAATCAACCACATGATAACTTGGTTAACATTTTTCTTGTATGAAGCAAGAACCGCAAAACCAAAAGTTACAGAAGAGATCAAGAGAGCAAAAGTTTCAACAAGTACGAAACCTAAAGACTCACCAAATAACTCTTTTGGACTTGGAGTACCAGGCGGAATATGACTGCTTAATACAGCGAACGCGATGAAGAGTGTACCGAATAAAATCAAGTCACTCATCAAGTATGTCCAGAAACCAAAGACGGTGATATCTGTATCATCGTGATGATGATGCTCATCGTGTCCATGGTTGTCGTGATGAAGTACTTCAGTCATGTCCTTAGTCCTTCTTCAAGTGTTTTTCAAGTAAAGCATAACGTTCGTTTTCGATACGTTCTACTTCAGCAGCAGGGACGTAGTAATCCACTTTTTTAGTGAATGAACTAACGATGAAGCTAGTTACTGCACCAAGGAAAGTAACTACAACAAGCCACCAAACATGCCAGATTAAAGCGAAGCCCATAGTGGTAATGAACATTGCAATGATGAAACCTGCAGCACGGTCAGTTGGCATATGAATATCTTCATATTTCGCTGGACGCGCATACGCTACACCATTCTCTTTGTCATTCCAGAAAGTATCAATACCATTGATCTTTGGAATTTCAGCAAAGTTATAGAACGGAGCAGGAGAAGAGGTAGACCATTCAAGTACACGACCATCCCAAGGATCGCCAGTGTTATCCATATTTTCATTGCGTTGTAGGTAACCTACGACGATCTGCATGATGAAACATGCAATACCGATTGCAACAAGAACAGCACCGAATAATGCGATTGCAAGGTATGGATCCCATTCTGGGTTGTCATATGTATTCAAACGACGAGTCATACCCATGAAACCAAGGATATATAACGGCATGAATGCAAAATAGAAACCGAAGAACCAGAACCAGAATGACGCTTTGCCCCAAGTTTCATTTAACTTCCAACCAAACATTTTTGGCCAGTAGAAAGTGATACCTGCGAACATACCGAATACCACACCACCAATAATTACGTTATGGAAATGGGCAATCAAGAATAAAGAGTTATGAACCAAGAAGTCAGCTGGTGGAACTGCCATCAATACACCTGTTAAACCACCGATACCGAAAGTCACAAGGAAACCAAGTGTCCAGTACATAGGTGATGTAAAGGTAATACGGCCCTTATACATGGTGAATAACCAAGAGAAGATTTTCACACCAGTAGGGATCGCGATGATCATGGTCATAATACCGAAGAAGGCATTGACATTAGCGCCTGCACCCATCGTAAAGAAGTGGTGAAGCCATACTACGAACGCAAGTACTGTGATCGCAATAGTCGCATATACCATTGATTTGTAACCAAACAATGTTTTGCGAGAGAATGTCGAAACGATTTCTGAGTAAAGACCAAAAGCAGGTAATACCAAGATGTATACTTCAGGGTGACCCCAAGTCCAAATCAAGTTCACATACAGCATTGGACTACCGCCAAGCTCATTGGTGAAGAAGTGGAAACCGAAGTAACGGTCAAGGGTTAACATTGCAATTGTTGCAGTTAATACTGGGAATGATGCAATGATCAATACAGCTGTACAAAGTGCAGTCCATGTAAAGATCGGCATATCCATCAAGCTCATGCCAGGTGCACGCATTTTGATGATGGTAACGAAGAAGTTAACACCCGTTAAAAGCGTACCTAGACCAGAAACCTGAAGTGCCCAGATATAATAGTCAACACCTACACCAGGAGAATATTGAATACCTGACAGAGGAGGGTAAGCCATCCAACCTGTTGCAGCAAATTCACCTAATACAAGTGATGCCATCATCAAACCAGCAGCACCAGCAAATAACCAGAAGCTCACAGAGTTCAATAGTGGGAAAGCAACGTCACGCGCACCGATTTGAAGCGGTACAGTGATGTTCATCATACCTACAACAAGACCCATTGCTACGAAGAAGATCATGATTACACCATGTGCGGTGAAGATCTGATCGTAATGGTCTGGATGTAAATAGCCTTCACCGCCGCCTTTTGCAAGGAACAGTTGAAGACGCATCATGATTGCATCTGCGAAACCACGGAGCAACATGACGACAGATACCAAGATATACATGATACCAATTTTTTTATGGTCTACAGATTTAAACCATACGTTCCACAGGTAACCCCATTTTTTAAAATAGGTGATACCACCAAACACTGCAATTGCACCAAGAGCCATAATAACCATGGTCACAAGTACAATAGGCTCTTTAGGGATAGCATCCCAATTGAGTTTACCTAATAACAAAGACATGTCTTATTCCCCTACAGCAGCAGTGTGTTCAACAGATGCATGTTCAGCTGCTGCATGGTCTGCACCATGGTAGTTGCTCATGTATGTATTGATGATGTGCTTGAATAGGTCTGGCTCTACTGAAGAATAATAAGTCACAACGTGAGGCTTAGTAGGGAATGGACCTTTACGTTCAGCTTCATGTGCAAGTGCTATTTCTTCTGGAGTACGAGCATTGTTGACCATTGCTTCAATCTGGTGCTTAGAACGGTCACCATCTTTGAGAGTGGCAAATTCAGCTTGATCTAAAACAGTTTTTTGAACTGCTTCTGGATTGATTGAAGTACCTTTACCTGCTTTAACAGCTTCAACCCAAGTGTTGAAATCTGCATCAGACACTGCATGCGCTCTGAAACGCATTTGAGTGAAACCATAGCCACTATAGTTTGCAGAGAATCCACGATAACCCTCAGCAGGGCTAGGTTGATCTGCAAGCATGTGTAACTTAGTTTGCATTCCCGCCATAGCATAAACCTGACCTGCTAACTTAGGAATGAAGAATGAGTTCATCGTAAAGTTAGAAGTGATTTGAAATTCAATCGGTTTATGGACTGGGAAACGAACTTCGTTAATTGTAGCTATTTGTTGTTCAGGATAGATAAATACCCATTTAAACTGTTCAGCGATTGCTTGAATTTTTAAATGGTCTTCCATTTCACCTTGAGCATTTGTTAATGGTCTATATGGGTCATATTGATGTGAACCCCACCATGTTAAATACGCAAGAATAGCAATAATAATACAAGGTATACCCCATACTACAATTTCAATTGCAGTAGAGTGTGCCCATGTAGGTTTATAGTCTGCATCTTTATTTGACGCACGATATTTCCAACCAAACCACAATGCCATGATAACTGATGGAATCACCACCAAAAGCATTAAATAGATCGCTTTCATCATCAAGTCACTTTGACCTGAAGCTACTGGACCTTTAGAGTTTAGAAGTACCATATCACCACCACACCCAGTTAAGAGCGCAGCTAGCGTAGATAAAGACAATACAGCTAAAATCGTTTGTCTCATTTTACAACCTCGGTGAAGAGTCCCATTCCCTATTTAAATATGGGATAGCGATTAAAGTGTCGCATGATTGAAAATGACTATTATTTACAAACAATAAACATTCTCAATGATGTGACACCGCTACGTTGTAGGGCATTATGCCTCATCTAGACAAACTTATCTATAGATAACGTTGCTTTAAATGTTTGTTATAAAAACCAAATTTTTTACTCGGAATTAATGACTGATCAGTATGTTTATTTTTAAAATCAATATTATGGAAATAAAAAAGGGATGACGAATCATCCCAAATAAAGTATGCAAATTTATTGTTTTATCACCTTGGTTTTGGCCAATTTGTCATGCAATGTTTGACGTTTTGGACTAAAGGCGAAAACGTGATCGATGATCGTGATAAATGGCATAAAGATCATATTCAAAAATATGAAAATCACACTTCTGACAAGGAAGACACGAGTTAAGCTGACTTTATCACCAGTATTTGCATCGACAATTTTAATTTTTGCCGTTCTTTTACCTAAACTTTGTCCAGTTTTTGCAAGGAAAAAGGCTTGTACTGCTAACATGATGATGATGTAAAAGAACACACTTTGCCATGCTTCAACAGGAATCAAATTGAGCAATTCTTGTTGATATTGCCCCATTTGGCTTGAGCTGCTGCTATTCTGCATTTTTTGTTGTAATGCAGTGAGCTGTGTAATTTGGTCAGGTTTAAGAAAAAACGACGGAATGACAGCAGCAGGTATCCATAACAACAGATCTAAAAACTTAGCAAAGATACGTGAACCAAAACTGGCAAGTTCTTGTGCTGGTTTTGCTTCTACACGAATTTTTTGAATAGTATTATTCTGATCGTTAATCACAGATGAAGGCGTAGGTGCAGATGGTGCGGTATACCCAATCGGTGTGTAGACCAATTGACCTTGTGTAAGCTCACCAAGCGCTTTCCATTCAGTCATACCTTGATGCCAAGCTAAATCCGTCAATAAGACTTGTTGGCTTGCAAGCATCTGATTGAGTTGTTCAATGGTATATGGCCCAGCTTGTTGATTATTTCTCGCCAAGTAAATCTGCATAAAACTAAATTCTCAAAATAAATCTAAACATACAAAAAGTCGTAGATGAAAAAAAAGACCCTACGAGAGGGTCTTTTTTAACACGTTTTATTAAACTTGTTTAGTCTTTTCTTCAGCAAGGAAGAACCAAGTATCTAAAACTGAGTCTGGGTTAAGAGAAACAGATTCGATACCTTGCTCCATTAACCATTTTGCAAGATCAGGGTGGTCTGAAGGACCTTGACCACAGATACCTACATATTTACCTGCTTTACGGCATGCATGAATTGCCATAGAAAGTAATGCTTTAACCGCAGGATCACGCTCATCAAATAAGTGAGAAACGATACCAGAGTCACGGTCTAAACCAAGTGTTAACTGGGTCAAGTCGTTTGAACCGATAGAGAAGCCATCGAAGTGTTCAAGGAATTGTTCAGCCAATAATGCGTTGGTTGGTAATTCACACATCATGATCACTTTAAGACCGTTTTCACCACGTCTAAGACCATTTTGTGCCAATAACTCAATAACACGCTTCGCTTCAGTTACAGTACGTACGAAAGGAATCATGATTTGGATATTGGTAAGACCCATTTCATCACGTGCTTTCTTCAATGCACGGCATTCTAATTCGAAGCAGTCACGGAAGTTATCAGATACGTAACGACTCGCACCACGGAAACCAAGCATTGGGTTTTCTTCTTCTGGCTCGTATAATTTACCGCCAATTAAGTTCGCATATTCGTTTGACTTAAAGTCAGACATACGAACAATTACTGGTTTATCAGTAAATGCAGCAGCAAGGGTAGAAATACCTTCAACCAATTTTTCTACATAGAATTCAATTGGAGATGCATAACCTGCAGTACGTGCCATAACAGCTGCACGTGTTTCACGTGGTAGGCTGTCAATGTTCAATAATGCTTTAGGATGCACGCCGATCATACGGTTGATGATGAATTCTAAACGTGCAAGGCCAATCCCTTCATTTGGAATTTGAGCAAAGTCAAATGCACGGTCAGGGTTACCCACGTTCATCATAATTTTGAACGGAAGTTTAGGCATTGATTCAATTGAGTTGCGTTGAATTTCAAAATCCAATGCACCCTCATAGATGAAACCTGTATCACCTTCAGCACATGAAACAGTCACTTCTTGACCGTCTGTTAATACTTCAGTTGCATTACCACAACCAACAATCGCAGGTACGCCTAATTCACGTGCAATAATTGCAGCGTGACAAGTACGACCACCACGGTTTGTTACGATTGCAGCAGCACGTTTCATTACTGGTTCCCAATCTGGGTCAGTCATGTCAGAAACGAGTACGTCGCCTTCTTGTACTTTGTCCATTTCTTTAATAGAAGTGACAATACGTACTTTACCAGAACCGATACGTTGACCGATTGAACGACCTTCACAAAGTACCGTACCTTTTTGTTTAAGTAGGTAACGTTCCATTGTGCCGACATTTTCACGGCTTTTTACAGTTTCAGGACGTGCTTGAACGATATAGATTTGACCATCGTCACCATCTTTCGCCCATTCGATGTCCATTGGAGAACCATAATGTTCTTCAATGATCAACGCTTGTTTAGCAAGCTCTTGAAGTTCTAAATCATTGAGTGCAAATTCTTGGCGATCCGCTTTTTCTACGTCTACAACAACAACAGATTTACCCGCAGCACCTTCATCACCGTAAATCATTTTTTGGTGCTTAGAACCAAGGTTACGACGAATAACTGCATGCTTACCATTTCTTAGCAATGGTTTAGAAACATAAAATTCATCAGGGTTTACTGCACCTTGAACGACCATTTCACCCAAACCATAAGAGGCAGTGATGAATACAGCTTCACGGAAACCAGATTCTGTATCCAGTGTAAACATTACACCAGCAGCACCTGTTTCAGAGCGAACCATACGTTGAATACCCGCAGAAAGCGCGACAACGTCATGCGCAAAATTTTGGTGTACACGGTAGGCAATAGCACGGTCATTATAAAGTGAAGCAAAAACTTCTTTGATTGCGATAAGGACATTGTCGATACCACGAATGTTTAAGAAAGTTTCTTGTTGTCCAGCAAATGAAGCGTCTGGTAAATCTTCTGCAGTTGCAGATGAACGAACCGCAACAGCAATGTCAGGGTTGCCATTTGAAAGTGCTGCGAAAGCTTCACGAACTTCTTTTTCAAGTCCAGCTGTAAGTGGAGTGTCTACGATCCATTGACGAATTTTTGCGCCTGTTTCTGCAAGTGCATTGACATCATCAACATTCAATACTGCAAGTTCAGCATTGATTTTTGCATTAAGACCGCTTTGTTCAAGGAATTCGCGATACGCTTCTGCAGTCGTTGCAAATCCACCTGGTACAGATACGCCAGCATTCGCTAAATGACTGATCATTTCCCCAAGTGAAGAGTTTTTACCACCCACGATCTCAACGTCGTGTTTCCCTAGTTTTTCCAGACCGATTACGCGTGCTTCCAAAGTTGTTACTCCACTTTTGCAGTATTAATCACTATCTTGGCATGAAATTATAACAAAAAACTTAGCATTTTGATTCAACTAAGTGATAGTCATGTAAGATGGGGGTTACTATAAAGATTATACATCGCTAAGACAAATTTTTGAGGAGAATTTTAATGTCAGAAAGTAACCAAATAAAGCGGAGCGTTTTTTTCATTTCTGATGGTACTGCGATCACTGCTGAAACTCTTGGGCATTCATTATTAGCGCAATTTCCTCATGTAAAGTTTGATATACATATTATTCCGTACATTACGTCTGAAGAAGCGGCTATGAATGTCGTTGAAGAAATCAATAAAAGAGCCGAAAAAGATGGGCAACAACCTTTGGTATTTGATACTTTGGTTGATCCCTATGCTCGAGACATTATTAATACTGCAAATGCAGTAAATCTTGATGTATTTGAAGGGCTTATTAGTAAGCTGTCTGATGTTTTAGGTACGCCGCCTACAACTTTAGTCGGACAAACCCATGCCGTGACTGATTCTGAGTCTTATAAAGCACGTATTGATGCTGTTCATTTTGCTTTAGACAATGATGATGGTGCACGAACTCGACACTATGACAAAGCTGATTTAATCCTTATCGGTGTATCTCGTTCAGGTAAAACACCGACCTCAATTTATTTGTCATTACAATTTGGTATTCGAGTTGCAAACTATCCATTAACAGAAGAAGACTTGGACGATAACCGTTTGCCAGCGGTACTCAAAGAGCATAAACATAAGCTTTTCGGACTAATGATTGATGCAGAGCGTCTTGTTGCGATCCGTTCTGAACGTAAAGCCAATAGCCGTTATGCAAGCTTCAGCCAATGTCAGATGGAGCTTCGTGCAGTAGAAGGCATTTACATTTCTGAAGGCATTAAATATTTAAATGTTTCTGAAATGTCGATCGAAGAAATTTCAACACGTGTTCTGCAAATGACTGGATTGAAACGTCGTATTGGTTAAATCGAAAAATAAGCATATTTATTTTTGCATGACAATGTAATGACAGATTTAAGCTGAACTTAGGTTCAGCTTTTTTATTTTTGTCCGTTTAATCAGACTGTATTGAATTAAAAATTCAGAAGAATTTGCAATCAGGATTTCCATAAAAAGGTTCATTTTAATCCTCAAAAATCATTCAAATTGATTTGAATTTTTGCATTATTTTGGTCATTTGCATTGCAAATTTACCTACTAAGCAATAAGGGAAGTTACACCATTTTGCTATTTAAAATAGGCATGGTGGTGTTAAAAAACGATCAAATTCGACTAAAAATATGACCGTTTTTTAGTCTATTATTTAGAAATTTGATTATTCTCAAATTGTGTATTTAAAAACTAAAACTTATTTAAAGGCTTTGCTCGGCGTAATTGATGTAACACAGAAACTAAAACATCGATTTCCTCAGTGGTATTATAAAAAGCCAAAGACGGTCGTACAGTACGCTCTACGCCAAAACGCCTTAAAATCGGTTGTGCACAATGATGACCTGTTCGAACAGCGACACCGTATTGGTTTAAAACTTTACCGACTTCTTCTGTTTCATAACCTGCAAGTGTAAAAGACATCACACTGGCTTTATTTAAAGCTGTACCTATAAACTTTAAGCCTGAAACACTCTGCAAGGCGTGTTGACCATATTCAAGTAAATCATGCTCATAACGTGCAATATTATGAATCCCGATACTTTCTACATATTCTAAAGCGGCACCTAAACCCACAGCATCGGCAATATTACCTGTACCTGCTTCAAACTTGTTCGGAGCAGCTTGATAAATGACATGCTCAAAAGTCACATCCTGAATCATATTGCCGCCACCTTCCCAAACAGGCATGCTTTCTAATAATTCAGACTTCGCATAGAGCGCACCAATTCCAGTCGGGCCAAAAACTTTATGACCTGAAAATACGAAGAAGTCGGCATCTAAAGTTGTTACATTGGTCGGCACATGCGAAACCGATTGTGCGCCATCAATCAGGACGCGAACACCTGCGGCATGTGCCAGTGCAATGATTTCTTGTGTAGGTGTCACCGTACCCAAAGCATTGGAAACTTGGGTAATCGAAACTAGTTTAGTTTTCGGATTGAGTAATTTAACAAACTCATCAATACGAATTTGCCCTGAATCATCAACTGGGATCACTCGCAATTTTGCTCCAGTTTCTTGACTTAATTGATACCAAGGGACGATATTGGCATGGTGTTCAAGATGCGAAATGATGATTTCATCATCTTTGCCAATATTTTGTTTACCCCATGATTTTGCAATTAAATTAATGCCTTCAGTGGTACCACGAACAAATATAATGTTCTGTGCAGATGGTGCACCAATAAAACGTGCAACAACATTTCGTGCATGTTCATAAGCATCACTGGCTCGAGCTGCCAATTCATGTGCAGCACGATGATTATTCGAATTTTCATGCTGATAAAAATAAGAAATACGATCAATAACAGCCTGTGGTTTATGCGTTGTTGCTGCATTATCCAGCCAAATTAATGGTTTACCATTTACACGTTCTTGCAAAATTGGAAAATCTTTACGAATTTTCAAAATATCAATGGGTTGATAGCTTTGTTGAATCGCAGGGATTTGCAAATCTTTATGACGTTGCGTTTGATTAAAACTAGCTGAATCAGCAAAGTAATAACCTGACGCTGTTGTTGTAGACTTATCATTGCGATCTTTGAGTAAAGCTTTAAGTTGATAGTCATCAACAACATGATAATGATCAAAGTAGCCATCATTATAATGATCAAAAGTAACAGGATTATGAGGTTGCGCTGTTTGAATATTTAAATGGCTCTGTTCTGGCTGTGGAATATCTAAAAAATAATAATTGGATTGTCCTGTTGCATGGTTTTGTAATGGAAGTTGAGTATTGATAGAGGGGTTCGCAGATTGCACTTCACTATCATTATCACCGCCACGGCGATCACGAATTGTTGATGGCGCATGTTGCGTTGATGGAATATGCAGACGATTTAAAAGTGCAGACGGATCTGGATTTTGCGCTCCACCGATCACTGGCGAAGAAGATAAGATTCTACGCTCAGGGTGATCAGCTGTCGGTTCTATATAATGTTGAGCTGAATTCGGATTTAAATTGCTTTGTTGCACTATTGCTGGAATTCGACCACTCAACGCTGCCACAGGGTCTTTAGGCTGTGGTGGGTGAGCAATGCTTTGTGTCGCATGCTCAGGCAAATCTAGGTTTAAGCCTTGTGAATTTGGTTTTGGCAAAGCAGAGAAGAACTCTGCTGCCAATTGAGTAATCAAAGATTCACTAAAAGGGGCATCTGCAATCGCAGATGCAGAATCACTAGAATTCAGATTATTTGTAAGTTGTTGGATAGTCATGGTATTTCTCTACCTCCACATCTTCAAGTACAGCTAGGGCATCTTCTGTTAATACTGCCAATGAGCAATATAAAGAAATTAAGTAAGAGGCGATGGCATTACGGTTAATTCCCATAAAGCGTACCGATAAGCCCGGCGCTTGTTCACCTGCAAGCCCGGGTTGAAATAATCCAACAACACCTTGACGTTTTTCTCCAACACGCAACAAAATGATTTTGGTTTTACCATCTTCAACAGGAATTTTATTCGACGGAATCAGTGGAACACCACGCCAAGTAATGAACTGAGATCCGAATAAACTGACTGTAGGTGGTGGGACACCTCGACGGGTACACTCACGACCAAAAGCAGCAATTGCATCTGGATGTGCGAGGAAAAATCCAGGTTCTTTCCAAACTTTACGCAGTAAATCATCAAAGTCATCAGGCGTTGGTGCACCTGTTAATGTTGAAATACGTTGTTGATCTGCAACACTGGCAAGTAAACCATATTCAGGATTATTGATCAGTTCGCTTTCTTGACGTTCTTTAATGGTTTCAATGGTTAGGCGTAATTGTTCTTTAATTTGATCGTGCGGGCTACTATATAAATCAGAAACCCGTGTATGAATGTCTAAAACCGTAGATACACCATTTAAAAAGTATTCACGTGGATTTAATTCATAATCCACAAAAGTTTGTGGAAGGGTGGCTTCATCACGTTGTGTGCATGCCACTTGAATATCATCGGTATTGCTCACTTGGTTGACTCGGTAAATACCTGCTTCAACAGGTGTCCATTGCAATAAATGAGTCAGCCAACGTGGGGTAATGGTCGACAGTTGTGGTACTGTTTTTGTTGCATTGGCGAGCTGACGTGCAGCCTGATCGCTTAAAGATTGTCGAGCGACTTCTTGGTGTTTAGCCATTTTTATATAAATCCTAAAATAATGAAAATGAAGGTATTAAAGTTGGAAGTGATTTAAGTTAAATTTATGTTTTATTCGGCAATACTGATCCCCTCCATAGCATTGAAGTTTTATTAAATAAAGTTATGAATTGATGTATGTATTGAGAAGCGTGCGCTAAAGCTTTACTTCTACTATCTACTACTAAAAGTTATTCTTGTTTCCACGGTAGCTGGTGGAAGCGCCAACCATTAAAAGCACCTCGATGATCATTTTCATCCAAATCACCTTCAAAGCCTTGGTCGATGTTATAAACATGTTCAAAACCCGCATTAAAAGCCACATTTGCAGCAGCGGCTGAACGTTTACCGCTACGACAGAGCAGTAGAATAGTTTTGTCTTTTCCCACTTTGGTTTCGAGTTCTTTAGCAAAACGTGGATTTCGATTCAAAGCTGTTCCTGTTGCCCAAGGGATGTGAATCGTTTCTTCTACAAAACCTACAAACTTACGTTCTTCATTGGTACGGACATCGACAATGACTGCATGCCCAGCTTGAAAGAGTGTCCACGCTTCATGCGGTAAGACTGTTCCAGTAAATTCAAGATAATGATCTTCGACACGTTGTTTAGCATCGCTAAAAATTTGTTTGATTTTACCGTCATCCAAAGGGATAAAATTGATTTGAGTTACGCTGTTCATGTCACACACCTTTATCAAATTCTTGGAAATATATTTCTGAATTTGAAATAATATATTTGAGAAGTTGATATTAAATATAATGATTATTTATATATTGAAAATGAATAAAAATTGAATTACATATTCTTATTTTGGGAAAGATGAATCGTTTTATTGAAAGTAAGTTGAAATCAAAGGAAAGGGATGTATTTCAATTGAAATACTGATTTTGCAAAGCTAAATCCAAATTTGAGATATGGATATCTAAACAATGGTTATCTAAAAATGAGCAAATAAAATAGTATTTACACAGAACAATTGAATAATGAAACTTATGATTCATGTTCAGATAACGATAAAGTATTGAATTGCAGGCAAACCAATGACCCAGTGGAATATTCAAAATATCGTCACAGAATTACAGCAAGCACGTAATGAATGGCGAACGCAACAAAAGAGTTTAAAGGATTTTGGAGGGCGAGAATTACCCTCAAAAGAAGAAATTAAAAAAATCATGAATGACCTGTGCGGTATTTT
>Ga0209023_10004575_pt1 | contig 15677 bp, 16 predicted proteins | sample LakOneMetagenome_FD_187468 | JGI IMG/M metagenome (GOLD analysis project Ga0209023, IMG submission 187468) | Freshwater and sediment microbial communities from Lake Erie, Canada (SPAdes) (version 2) | ecosystem: Environmental > Aquatic > Freshwater > Lentic | place: Lake Erie, Canada... | reverse complement strand
CGACGAGATCATGCCCGCGTTCAACCGCCACGAGGGTTTGGTGACGCAGGCGTTGACCGAGGACGAACAGCTCGACCTCGCGCACGCGCTGCGCACGATCATGCGCACCGTCGAAGCCATCGACCTCTAGCAAGTCGCTGTCGTGGGCCGCCGAGCCCCGTCCTCGCATTCATGTCATGCTCCGACTGCGGCACGCCCGGTCAGGCGATGACACCTTTCAGCAGGTCTGGGTGCGTTGTGTTCCGCAGTCAACCCGTTCACCGCGTTCATGTCATCCCGCGACAGCGGCAAGCCCGGTAGAACCATGACAACTTTCGGCCACCCACCCGGCCGGTGCTGCGGCCCGTCACCGCGTTCATGTCATGCTCCGACTGCGGCAAGCCCGGTCAGGCCATGACGTGAATCAACGGGGTTGGTCGCGCTGGGCGGCGTCGTCCCACATCGCGGACATGTCGACGACGTCGGTGCGCAGGGCCTTGTACCCGAACTTCATCGTGGTGAGGAAGAGCTCAGCCTCCCGCAGGCCGGCCGCTGCGGCCGCCGGTGTGTCCGCGGCGCGGACCTCGTAGCGCAGGTTGAAGAACTGGATGCGATCGTCGTACGTGAAGGTGCCCTCGGGCGTGTACGAGGAGACGAAGATGTCGTGCTCCGGCTGGGCGTGCACGAGATACCGCCGCGCCTCGTCGCTGAGCCCAGCGAACTGCCCGCGCACCGTCACTCGAAACGTGCGCTGGTCCGCGTCGGTGGTCATCGCCGAATAGTACCGATGGCTGTCGACCACGCCGGTCGTGTTGTGAACTTTCGCGCGCGCGACGCGCGGTGATGCACGAACAATGGACTCGTGGGCTCAGGCAGTGAAGGTGGCGAGGAAGGCTTGCAGCTCGGGCAGGCGGGCGGCCGGGACCTCGAAGCGGATGTCGGCGGCGACGCGACCGTGCTGCGCCTCACCGATCGTGACCTTGTACGCGTCGCCCTTGCGGTTCGGTTCCACCTCGGCGCCGACGTGCGCACGATGGATGCGCCACTTGCTGGACCCCATCACGCCGCCGCGCGTGAACAGCTCCACCACACGCCCGTCGAACGAGACGATGCGGTCGGCGTCAACGATGAACTCGAACATCCCCGCACCGTAGTGGCCCACCGCGCCCGGTCGCAGTTGCCTCGTCGGGCACGATGCACTCATGACGGAACGGTGGCACTTGCGCGACACCGGCCACGTCGTCGACGAGTTCAGCGCTGCCGGGCTGTTCGAGACACGCGCCTCCTGGCGCACCATGGAAACGGTCTTCGAGAGCGACGCTGGTCGCTCGATCACTCTCGTCACGAATGAGCGCCGCACACTGTTGCGGGTTGAAACTCGCGGCCAGCGACTGCGTCTTCGCGACGTTCATGCGGCGCCAGGTCGTAGCCATGGCTTCAGCAGTGTCATCGGCGATGTGGACGACGACGACGATTGCGACACCGTGCCGAATGACATCGCGTTGGAAGTACTCAGTCGGTTGATCGAGACGGGCGAGCTTCACCCGCGCTGGGACTGGGTCGTCGAGGGATGACGCTGGCGATCGTCGCCGTGCTCGCGATGGCGACATTGCCGCTCGGGGTCGTCGCTCGCGATGAACGGCGGCGGGGCAACGTGGACCTGACGGCGCGCATGTCGACCTGGGCCTTGATTGCAGGTTGGAGTGTGTGTGCACTCGGCACAGCGTTGTATGTCGGTGTGTCGGAGGTGTTCAGGTGCGAGGGACCGATGTCCGAATTCGGTCGCAGCTCGTGGCAGCTGCTCCCGTTCGGCCAACGGTGCACGTTCGTCGGTCCTCCACCACGCGTCGAACGGCCCGCTCTCGGGCCGACCATCATGCTGTTGATCGCCGTCGCCGGATTACCGATCGTTGTATGGCGAGTGCACCGGACGGGTCGCACCGACCGCGTCCGAAAAACGTGAACACGCCCATACCTCCGCCGGCGGCGCGAACACGCCCGCTCGACCAGCCAGTTCAACCAGCCAGCCAGCAGCCGCTACATCCGAGCTGCGGCCTCGCGCACGAGCCAGACGAATGCCGGGTCCACGGTGTCGCTGAGCATCTCCGGGTGCCACTGCACCGCGAAGACCTCGGGGCGGTCCGCCAGTTCGAACGCCTCGACCACGCCGTCCTCGGCAGTGCCGGTGACGACGACCCCCGCGCCCGGGCGGCCCACCGCCTGGTGATGCAGGCTGTTGGTCGGCAACGCGCCGTCCTCCAGCAAGCCGCCGTAGATCTCCGCCGCACGACTGCCCGGTGCGACCCGCACCGTGTGGCAACGCTCGATGCGCGGCACGTTCCACAGCGCATGCGTCTCGTGCTCGTCGAGGTGCTGCACCAGCGTGCCACCGAGCGCGATGTTCAACAGCTGCGCACCGCGGCACACGCACAACATCGGGATGCGCGCGTCGAGCGCCGCGCGGATCAGCGCGAGCTCCCAGTCGTCACGGCCGCGCTCCACCTTGCCAAGTTCAGGGTGCGGCTCCTCGCCGTACAGCTCGGGGTCGGGGTCCGCTCCGCCGGTCATCACCAGACCGTCGAGTCGTTGCACGATCTGCACCGGGTCGGTGTTGCGGGTGAGCTGCACGGGCAGCGCGCCCGCCTTCTCCAACACCTTCGGGTACTCGCTGAGGTGCACGTCGACCTCCTCGCCCTGCAGCGCGGTGTAGTCGAACAGCGGGATCGACTCGGCCGGCCAACGACGGCCGGACAACCCGATCAGCGGTGCACGCCCGGACGCGCTCAAGCCCACTCCACCTTGATCGGCAGTCGCTTCATGCCGCAGATGAAGTTGCTGCGCAGCCGCTCGACCGGGCCGTCCAGCTGCACGCTCTTCAGGCGCGGCAGCAGCTCCTGGAACAGCAGCTTGATCTCCATGCGGGCCAGCTGTGCGCCGAGGCACAGGTGCGGGCTGCGCAGGTTGAACGCCACGTGGTCGTTGGGCCAGCGGTGCAGGTCGAACGTGAACGGGTCCTTGAACTGGCGCTCGTCGTAGTCGGCGGAGGCGAACCAGGTGAGGACCTTGTCGCCCTGCTTGATCAACTTGCCGCCGAGCTCCACGTCTTGGGTGGCGGTGCGGCGGAAGTGCATGGTGACGGTTCCCCAGCGCAGCACTTCCTCCACGGCGTGATCGACGAAGTCGTCGTCGCGGTCGATGCAGGCCTGACGCAGTTCCTGGAAGGCGTCGGGCCGCTCGGCCAGCGCCTTCAGGCCGGCAGCCATCGTGTAGCGGCTGGTGTCGTTGCCGGCGCTGATCATCAACACGAACAGGTTCTTGAACTGCAGGTCCGTGAGGCGCTCGCCGTCGATCGTCGGCGCCATCAGTGCGGAGATCAGGTCGTGGGCGGGGCATGCGCGGCGCATCTCTGCCTGCTTGTCGGCGTACTCGTACAGCTCGAGCGCGGCCGGGGAGCGGAACGGGATGTGCTTGAACTGGTCGGTGTCGGTGTAGCCGACGGCCCACTCGGTCATCTCCGGGTCGAGGTTGCCGAGCAGCGCGTCGCCCTGCTTGACCAGCCAGTCGCCGTCGCTGTCGGGCACGCCCAACATGCGGCCGAGCATGCGCATCGGGAGCTGCTTGGCGATCTTCTCGGTGTAGTCGAAGCGGTCGCCCAGTTCGCGGGCCTCGAGCACGACGCTGCGGGCGAGGTCGCGGATGCCGTCCTCGTAGCCGTAGACCTCGCGGCGGCTGAACGGCTTGCTGACCAGCCGCCGGTAGCGGGTGTGCTCCGGCGGGTCGTACTCCAGCATGTTGCGGCGCAGGTGGAAGTCCTCGCCCTCGATCTCCTCCAGTGTCACGCCCTGCGCGCTGGAGAACAGCTCCACGTGCTGGCTGACCCACAGCAGGTCCTCGTAGCGGGTGACCGCCCAGAAGCCCTTGCCGCCGTCGTGCTCGGGCCACCAGCTGATCGGGTCCTCGTCGCGCAAGCGTTTGAACGTGGCGTGCGGGAAACCGTGGATGTATGAGTCCGGGTCGACGATGTCGAGATCGTCGCGACCGAGATTCATGTCGAGGTCCGGACCAGAACTCATAGCGTGCGCCCCCCAGCAAACGTGGTGGCGACCGATCGCCAGTAGCCACCGATGATCTCTCTCACTTCCAGCCGGGCCACTTCCTCCACCGGGCTGGGCAGCAGCTCCAGCTCGGCGTCGCCCTTCCAGGCCTGGCCCAGCTCCACGTCGCGGCCGCTCATCGTGACCAGCTCGCTGTAGGTGTCGGTGCCGTCGCCCTCGATGCGCGGCATGTACCGCGAGTGCACCATCGGGTGACCGTTGACGAAGCCGTTGCCCGCGCTCTCTTCGCGCAGCGTGACGTAGGCGTTGACGATGCGACGGTCGTGGTAGGCGACGGTGCCGGCGAACTTGCCACCGGGCGCCAGCCGCGGGCCGGCCTTGCCGAGCGTGACCGGGCGGGTCTGCCAGATGCTGCCCAGCTTCTTCGGGTAGCCCTGGAAGTGGCCGCGCACGAGCGCATAGTCCTTGTCGACCCAGATGTAGACGCAGCGGCTGTAGATGGTGCCCTCGTACATGCAGCGCACGACCACGAACGCTTCCTTGTACTGCGAGCGGATCGGGTCGAGCAGTTCGTTGCCGTCGTCGCTGCAGCTCTGCCAGTCGGCGAAGATCATCGCGACCGCGCCCGGGTCCTGGTCGTCGGGCACGAGCGTGAGTGGCTCGGGCAGGATCTCCCGGATGCGGGACGGGTCGGTGCGGTACTCGACCGTGAGCAGGTCGCCGCTGTAGTGCCACGGCATGTTCGGCAGGATCGACGCCCCGCCCAACTCCGTGCGCGGGAAGATGAAGCCGTTCATGTGCGTCATGGGTCGGCACTATAGTTCGGCCCCAAACAAGTTTTGACCGCCGTGGCGGTGGCGGTGCGGCGAGGCCGTGCTGCCGGGCCGCTTGGGCGCGGTGCCGGGGATCGGGACGGTGAAGATCGGCGGCGTCCATGTGCGGCTGTTTCACCTCTTTCAGACAGAGGGCCGAGCGTGCAGACCGGTTCGTCAATGCCGCCGCGGGGGACACCGGTGCCATCTGTTCACGTCATTCGGACGCCTCCGACGGCTGCCAGCGCGGCGCCCGACACAGTCGCACACGCGGCTCCGAGAGGCGCCCGACGCGCGTGGCCATGGCGGAGGAACTGACGGAGGTCGACCTCCCAGCCGGCTGTCGCTGAGTTGGCGTTCATGTGCGGTGGTACCGCATCTCAACGCCAACTTGGCAGCAGCGTCGCACGCACCCGCTCGGGCCGCAACACCCCACTGGGCACGTCACCTATAGTTCGGAGCCGAACGAACGCCAGCCACGCGCTGCCCGAGGAGACCCCATGGCCGACATCAGAAGGATCTTGCTGGACGGGTACCCGACCGTCATGGTGCGCGACGGTGACACCCTCGTGGCCCGCGACGGGCGCAGCATCGGCGTCGACGAGGCCGTGCACCAGTCGCCGGTGGAGCCGACCAAGATCATCTGCGTCCACCTCAACTACGTCAGCCGCGTCACGGAGTTCGGCACGATGTTGCCGCCCGCGCCCACGTACTTCCACAAGCCGATCAGTGCGCTCAACAGCCACAAAGCCGGCGTGGTCCGCCCCATCAATTGCAAGTGGCTGAACTACGAGGGCGAAATCGCGATTGTCATCGGCCGTACCTGCCGCAACGTCAGCTACGCCGAAGCGGGCGACTACATCGCGGGGTACACCGTCGCCAACGACTACGGCCTGCACGACTTCCGCGACACCGACAGCGGCAGCATGCTGCGCGTGAAAGGCGCCGACACGCTGTGCCCCCTGGGCCCCGGCCTGATCACCGACTGGGACTTCCACAACAAGGCGATCCGCACCATCGTGAACGGCGTCGTCCGTCAGGAGGACAACACCGACACGATGGCGTGGGACATGCAGTACCTCGTGGCCGACATCGCCCGCCTGATCACACTCGTGCCCGGCGACGTGATCCTCAGCGGCACGCCCGCGATCAGCCGCACCGTCTACCCCGGCGATGTGGTCACCGTCGAGGTCGAAGGCCTGGGCGCGCTGACCAACACGATCGTCGACGGCCCGGTGCCCGTCAGCGACGAGGTCGGGGCACAGATGACCGAGACCGACGAGGTGTTGAGCACGGCGATGGGCGGCGACTGGCCGCCGCGTGGCACCCGCCGCCCGGAGCCCACGCCGCGCGAGGCACTGCCGGTCCCGCGCATCCGACCGAACGCCCCGGGGTACTGACAGCCATGGGTTCACCTTTCACCGGCGGCAACCGCACCGACGTCGGCGGCGTCTCCGTCAGCACCGACCACTACATCGGTGGCCAGCGCATCGCGTCGCCGTTCACGTTCGAGGACCGCTCACCGCTCGATTGGTCGGTGAAGCTGGCCGATGTCTCGCGTGGCGACGCGGCCATCGCGGCCGAGGCAATCTCCGCTGCGCAGGCGGCGTTCCCTGAATGGGCCGCACTCGGGCCCAAGGGCCGCGGCGACATCATGCGCCGCGTGGCCGACCTGATCGACGAGCACGTGCCGTCGCTGGCCACCGTCGAATGCCTCGACATGGCGATGCTGGAGGAGAGCCTGCGCCTGCGTGTGCTCTCGCGCGGCGCTCGCAACTTCCGCGCCTACGCCGACCTGGCGGAGCAGTACGAGGAGCGGGTGTGGTCGTCGAACGGCACCGCCAACCGTGTGATGCGCATGCCCGCCGGCCCGACTGTCGTGATCACGCCGTGGAACGCGCCGTTCATGCTCAGCACCTGGAAGTGCGCGCCCGCGCTGGCCGCCGGCAACACCGTTGTGCTCAAGCCGGCGGAATGGAGCCCGTTGTCGTGCAGCCTGCTGGCCGACCTGTGCCACGAGGCCGGCATGCCCGCGGGTGTGTTCAACGTGGTGCAGGGCATCGGCGAGGAGGTCGGCGCGGCGCTGGTCGGCGACCCACGCCTCAAGCGGATCAGCTTCACCGGCTCACCCGCGACCGCACGCCACATCGGTGTCGCGGCCGCGAAGAACATCGTGCCGTTCACCGCCGAGCTGGGCGGCAAGGGCCCGTTCATCGTCTTCGCCGACGCAGACCTCGAGGCCGCGGCCAAGAAGGCGAGCGTGATGTACGACGACAGCGGCCAGGTGTGCTTGGCCGGCACCCGCCTGCTGGTCGAGGCCTCGGTACGCGACGAGTTCCTGCGCCTGTTCCACGGCTTCACCGACGCGCATGTGTTGGGCGACTCGCGCGAGCCCACCACCACGATCAGCCCGATGATCCACCCCGAGCACCTGGGCAATGTGCAGGGCTTCGTGGAACGCGCTCGCGTCGCCGGCGACACGATCGTGCGCGGCGGCGAGCGCAACGCGCTCGGCGGCCACGACGGCCTGTGGTTCGAGCCGACCTTGATCGAACCGCGCAGCAACGACAGCGAAGTCGTGCAACACGAGATCTTCGGGCCGGTCCTCACGTTCCAGACGTTCGAGAACGAGGCCGAGGCGATCGCGCTCGCCAACTCCACCGCGTACGGCCTGAGCGGCATCGTGTTCACGTCGTCACAGGAGCGCGCCGAGCGCGTCGGCCGGGGCGTGCGCGCCGGCACGATCTGGACCAACTGCTTCCTGATCCGCGACCTCACCGCCCCGTTCGGTGGCTGCGGAATCAGCGGCATCGGCCGCGAGGGCGGCGACTACGCGCTCGACTTCTACAGCGACCTGAAGATGTTCCAGGTCCTCGACGGCACCACCGGCTGAGCCGCCGTTACCCTGCGGCCCATGGCCGGCAACCCCGCAGACGCACTGCCGGGCGGGCTGTACCGCAGCGTGCACGACCAGCTGTTGGGCACGCGAGTCAGCCTGCGTGTGCGCGCCGACAACGAGGCTGCTGCCGACGCTGCCGAGGCCGCTGCCATCGACGAGATGGATCGGCTCGAGGGCATCCTGACAGCGTTCCGTCCGAACAGCGAATGGTCGCGATGGCGGCGCGGGAAGACCGACGCGGTCGGTGTCGAGATCACGAGGGTGCTCGAACTGGCGCAGTACTGGCACGCCCGCAGCGACGGCGCATTCCACCCGAACTCGGGCCGGTTGATGGCGCGCTGGCGCCAGGCGGAACGCTCCGGCGCGCTGCCGGCGGACGATGAACTGGCCGCGCTCGCGGACGACGCCGCGGCGCTGCCCTACACGGTGGACGACGGCGTGGTGCACCGCCTCGGCGACTGTTCACAGCTGGACCTGCACGCCATCGCGAAAGGCTGGATCGTCGACCAGGGCGCGGCTCGCGCCGCCGCGACACCGGGCGTGCACAGCGTGCTGCTCAACGCCGGTGGCGACCTGCTGCACCGCGGCGTGGGCATCGTCACCGCTGGTATCGAGGACCCGGCCCGGCCGTTCGACAACATTGCTCCGCTCACCCGCATCGCGTTCGGCGAGGGCGGGCTGGCCACCAGCAGCGGCGCTCGCCGCGGCATTCGAGTGGGCGACGAGACACGCACGCACGTGCTGGACCCGCGCACCGGCCGGCCGGTCGTAGAGGTGCTGGCCGCGAGCGCCCTTGCGCCCGACGCGGCAACGGCCGATGTCGCAGCCACCGTGTTGAGCGTGCTGCCCGTCGCGGACGGCCTGCGGTTCGCGGACCGTCACGGCATCGCCGCACTCGTGGTGACAGCTGACGGCACCCGCCGCACCAACGCGGCGTGGGCCGAAGTCGCAAGAGTCAACCGCCGGAGCGGCTGACGACCCCGGGCGACGTCGCTCAGTAGCATCCGATCCATGCAATTCGGTCGGACAATCTGCGCTGCATTGGTGCTCATCAGCATCCCTGCATGCTCGTCAACACCCAATCAGACCTCTCAGGCCACGGCCGGCAACAGCGGCGCAACGACTGCCGCCAGCTCGACACCGGAACCATCAGCGGTCGCCACGGCGGGCGACGCCTGCTCCCTCGCCGCCGGAGGCGACCTCACCGCGTTTGACTTTGATGGGTCAGGAACGGCAACGCACGATGCGGGGATGAACTACGGAGGCGGCGCGCTCGACAGCGGAGGCAACTCGGACGCGTTGGTGCTGAGCGGCGACATCTGTTGGTGGGGTGAGGAGGGGTCGACCAAGAACGGACTACGCGTGTTCGTCAGCATCGGGTTGCCCTCGGCCACGTTGGAGACCGTGCAGAAGATCAACACTCAGGAAGGGTCTCAGCCCATCTCGGGTGTGGGCGATTTCGCCTTTCAGAACGACTTCGGGGTGACCGCAATACGGGGTGACACGTTGGTCCTCGTGAGCACGCGGCGCGGCGAGAAGAGTGACGTGCTGGCGTTCACTCAGGCGGTCGTCAACGCGCTGTAGGAACGGCACGCCGTCGCATGTGCGGCCCTACCTCTTCCGGCTAACTGATCGCGATGTACATCATCACCAGCGTGAGCACCAGGCCGGCGGCGGCGAAGATCAGCGCACGCGTGCGCCGCTTGCGCTGGAACAGCTGGATGCCGAGACCGGTGACAGCGACGATCACGAGCAGCAGTGCGGACAGATCGATCACCCAGCTCCACGACGATGCGGAGTTGCGACCCTTGTGCACGTCGTTGAGCACTGCCAGCAGACCGCCCTGGTCGACGACCAGCCGGTACGTGCCGGCGGCGACATCGAAGGTGAGCGCGGCCTCGTACCCGGGGGCGTTCCAGGTGATGCGGCCGTCGGTGCCGGTGAGGCCATGGTCGGTGACCTCACCGATGACGTCGTGGTCCTTGCGCATGGCCTCGGCAATGGTCAGGTAGTCGATGCTCGACGCGCTGACGGTACCCGCGGGCAGCGCGCCGGTGTACACCTGGTGCGAGTCGCCACCGATCGACCAGGTCGGGTGGTTCAACGTCAGGCCGGTGATGCCGAAGAACAGCACCACCAGCAGGCTGATCATGCTGGTGTAGACGTGCAGCCAGCGCATCCAGCGATTGGTGGCGGCGCTGCGCTTGCGACCGGCGGAGGCACCCACGCGAGCGGCCGGCGAGACGGACCCGTCGCCGTCGACAACATCATCGGCGTCGGCCACAGCCGGGGCGGTGGCCGCGCCAACGGCAGCAGGCCGGCGGCTGTTGGGCTTGCGTGCCTTAGACAACGAAGTTCACCGAACCCGACGTGAGCTCGCCGTCATCGGTGAGCGTGGCCTGGAAGGCGGCAGTGCCGATCGTGATCGGGGTGGTCATCAGCCCGTGCGGGCCGTGCTCGCGAGCGGCCTCGATGCACAGCACGTACTCGCCCTGCGCCACCGCAGCGCCGTCGACATCCGTGCCGTTCCAGACCACCTGGTACGTACCGGCCGGGCGGCTGGCCTCCGAGATGGCGTCGACGTTGTTGGTGCCGCCGGCATCGATGAGCGTGGTCTCCGCGTCGTACCAGCGGGTGAGGTGCTGCAGGTACTTGGCGTCACGCGACTTGAACCACACGCTGACGGTCGACACGAGTTCGCCCGCCGGCGTCTCCACCCACACCGCGATGTACGGGTTGCGGGCCCGGCCATCACTGGCGAGATACGTGAAGTTGACCTCCAGTTGCGCGCCGGTCGGGAAGGCGGGACCGCTGGGTGCCGCGATCGTGGTGGTGCCGGCCGCACTCCCGCCTGCCGGCGTGCTCCCGCTGCCGGCGGTACCGGCGGTGCCAGCGACGGTGGTGGTGCCCACGCTGCCGCTGTCCGACAACGCCTGCTTGTCGTTGTTGCCGCAGGCGACGCCCGGCACCAGCACGACTGCGCCGAGCACGGCCGACCGGCGAAGGAACTGCCGGCGGGAGACGGATTCGAATCGGGTCAACGGAAACGACATGGTGAGCTGCCTCTGGGCGCGGGGACTGCTTGCGATCGCCGAGAGTATGAGCAAGTTCTGAGAGATTGCTGTGAACCGGCGAGCCGTCACAGAACTCTCACCTTGGCGTCAGTAGGCGGCCCGATCGGTGCCCTGCACGCCGTTGTTCGACACATTGTCCGTCCAGTTCGCACCGTCGAAGTAGCGCAGCTGATGACGGCCGTACGGGTCGGCCGCCCACTGGCCGGGCCGGCTGGCCGGCGCCGCCGCCTGCATCGCCTGCGCGGCGATGTGCGGCACCTGCTGCTGCGGGTACTGCTGCGCGACCGGCTGCTGGTACTGCGGCTGCGCGGCGAACTGCTGCGGAGCGGCACCCGCGAACTGCGACGCCACAGCGCCGCCGGCCGGCTCACTGGTCGACTTCACGATCGCCATCACGCCGAAGACCCCGAGCGCGACCACAGCAAGCGTGAACAACATCGTGAGTGCTCCGTTGCCGTGGTAGTCGACGACCCTCCACTTCCACCCGACCTGGGTGTACACGGTGAGGGCGGCGAACCCGAGGGCCATTCCGCCGGTGGCCTTGCTCGGCCGCAGCAGGCCGAGCGCGCACGCAACGACACCGACACCCAGTGTGAGCGCATGCCCGAGCAGGAACTGCCATTCGTTCGGTCGAGCAGCCACCATCAGCGCGACGAAACCCACACCACCGCCGGCCAGCACGGCCGGCTTCCACCAGCCGTCGGTCGTGCCGCGCCACACCTTCGTGGCCAACATGAACGCGGCGGCGATGGCCAGCAGATCGAAAGGGATCGCGTACAGGTTCTCGCTGTCGACGTAGCCACCGTCCGTCACCTTGAAGACGGCATTCCAGATTCCGATGCCCATCGTGCTGAGCGCAACGCCGGCTGCAAGCCCGGCGAACAGCGGCTTGTGGGTGACCAAGGCGGCGACGCAGATGCCGACGCCGACGACCAGGCCGACGATCGTGTTCACGCGTTCTTCGCCGAACAATCGGTAGTAGCTGCCCTTCAGCAGGAAGTGCGCTGCCGTGTAGCCGACGACGACGACCGTCGCGAAGATCGCCACGAGCGAGTAGGAGGCCGGCGCAGCGGCGCCGACCGGACCGAACGGATCTGCCGCCGGGTTGTAGCCGTCCTGCGGTGCATAGCCCGGCTGTGCTGCATACCCGGGTTGCGGTGCATAGCCGGGCTGCGGTGCGTAGCCGGGCTGCGGTGCATACCCCGGCTGCGGTGCATACCCCTGCTGCGCGGCATACGGGTTGTAGACCGACTGCATCTGCTGCGGCGAGTTCGACTGCAGGGCCGCGATCAACAACCCCAGCAGTCCCAGGAAGAACCCGAGACAGAAGCCGGCACCGGGCGACCGGCCCTTGTTCTTCATGATCGCCCGGCCCGCGAACCCGAGGCCGACCGCGACCCCGAGATACACGACCATCACGATCGCCACACCGGCCGCCGCAGAACTGCTGCTCGTGCCGTACGCCTCAAATGCTCTCATCGGTGCACATGTCCTTCCTGCGCTGGAACTCCTGGGTCGACTGCAGTGCTCATGCGCGATACCGCACGAACGTCGCGTCGTCGTTGACCATCTCGTTGGCGACGCGAGCAGCATGCACCTGCGCCGCGATCGCGTCGGTGTGCGCCTCGGCGGCGAAAGGGATCCGGCGGGCATCGCGCAGCAACCACTCCGACACCGCGTCGGTCGCCGCGAGCAAGACGTCGCCGGGCGCCAGCGCGCCCTCGCGCACACGGAGGCCGCGAACCTCGTTGTCGACACTGCCGAGCAGGTCCGGGTGGCTGCCGAACTCGCCCGCATCCGACACCGGGAACGCGTCGACCAGCACCCAGCCCTCGGGCTGGCGGCGGAGGTGGAAGAGGCATGAATCGCCCACGGCGATCGCCTGCCACCGCCGCCCGTCGGCACCGATCCGCACGACCAGCAACGTCGCGTACGCGCCGCGTCGAAGACCCTCTTGCGCCCACCAGGGCACGTCGACCGACGAGTGGTGTTGCGCCCACCCGGCCGCCGCGGTGGCGACCACCGACGACACGAAGTCGTGGTCGAGTGCGCCCTCCTGCGAGATTGCGGCTGCGACCAGCGACCTGGACCACACGTTCGAGGCGAACGAACTGGAGGCGCCGTCGGACACCGCGATCACACCCTTGTCGGCTGCGATCGCTGCGGCGTCTTCGTTGTCCGCGTCCGACGAACCTTCCTTCGGCAGCGACAGCGATTCGACACCGGCGAGCGAGGTCGGCGTCAACGTCGGCAACGCGACGGCGCCACGGGTCGCGGGCGCTGCTGCGGCCCCGACCGTCGCGGCTGCGGGGCCAGACGGTGCCGGCAGCGACGCGGGTGCCACCACGGTGCCGGGCCGAGCGACGGCCCTCCCGACCCACAGCTCCGCACCGGCGACGGCAGCGACACCGATCAGCGCGAGCAGCCACCACTTGCCGCTCAACTCGTGGACGGTGACCGACATGGCCACGGCGGCGACGGCCACGAGCACCAGTGCCGGCACGACATCACCGCGTGCCTCGGCTGCTCGATCGGTCGTCATCGCAGTAGGTGCCCCACGCTCGTGCCGACGTTCAGGAAGGTGACGACCGACCGGAAGTCGGCGTTCTGGCCGAACCCGCGTGCACCCGGCCGCACCGCGAAGCCCTGCGCGGCAGCGGCCGACAGCATGACGTCGGGCAGCGGGCTGGACATGTTGAACAGCGTGGTCGTGTACCGGCTCATCGTCGACAACGGCTGGTCCGGGAACAGCGTCGGCTGGCCATCCGACGACACGTCGAGGTTGAACAGCAGGGCATTGCCGTCGGAGGTGGCCAGACCGCGCACCCGCTGCGCCCACTCCGACGGGTCGCCGTCGGTCGACTCGCCGTCGGACAGGTTGATGATGATCGGCGGGAACGAATCCGGGTACTGGTCCACCCAGCTCCGAACCAGCCGGCCGACATGGTTCATCGCTCCGCACAGTGGCGTACCGCCCGAGGCGAGCGGGTCGACCCACACGGGCACCGTGTACCGCTGCGTGCCGCCCGGCCCGCTGTGTTCGCGCTCCTCGAGGCGCAGCGGGTGTTGCGCCAGTTCCGTCGTCCAGGCCCACGGACGGTCGGCCAGCGGCCCACCGAAGATCGGGCCGATGATCGGCTGCCCGTCACTGTCGGTCCGGTAGCCCACCACCGACACGGCGAAGTACGGCCGGGGCGGTTCGTTCAACGACTTGGTGCACCGCTGGATGAGCTCGTAGATCAGCCCGTTGAGCTGTTCCGTCACGGCGACGCTGCGCGACACCGGCGCACCCGAGATCTGATCACTCATCGAGCCCGACTGGTCGACCATGAAGACCAGGCAGCTCGGGTTGTGGCGGTCGACTCTGCGTTCGTACGTCATGAGCCCTCCACGCAGTCGGTCGCCGTCGGTTCGGTCGGCGGCGGGACCGGGGTGACCGACGGAACGGTGGGCACTGCCGTCACCGTCGCCGCAATGGTCGTGGCCGCTCCCGATGTCGTTGTTGCGACCGCCGGTGTCGTTGCCTTGGGCACGATCGGAGCCCCGACCTGCACCGTGCCGTCGACCGTGCCGTCGACCGTGCCCTCGACCGTGCCGTCGGCGTTGGCGTCGCCGACCGCGAGACTGTCGGTGGGCAGCGGCACGAGCGTGTCGTCGCTCGTGTCGTCGCTCGGCCCGGTGGAGTCGGAGGCGGCAACAACGGTCATCGGCACGGTGTCGCACACCACGGTGGTCGGGGTCGGCGCCGTGGTCAACGGGATCGTGCCCGTGGTCGTGGTCAACAACAGCGTGGAGGTCGTCGCGACCGGCGACGGGTCGCCGTCGGAGGCGGCAACGGTGAGCACCAGCGACGCGACCCCCACGGCCGCGAGCCCGGCGGCGGCGACGAAGAGCTGACGCGGAAGACGACTGTCGGTCACTTCCCGACCTCCTTGAACTCGACACGGATGTAGGACCCGCCGATCATCAACACATCGCCGTCCGCCAGCGAGGCGCCGGTCACCAACCGTTGACCATTGCAGGACACGTCGCCCTCGATGGTGATCACCGCGGACGACGCCGACAGCGCCAGCGACGCATGGGTCGGCAACACCTTCGGGTCGCCGGGCAGCACCAGGTCGCAGCGGGCTGCGGAACCGATCGTGGCCTGCTTGCCGTCGACCGCGATCTCCAGACCGTTGTTCCGTCCCTCGATGATCGTCAGGCTGGCCACCCGACGCGCCCGCACCATCGCCCCGTACACGACACCGATCGTGGCACACACCAAGGCGACCACGAGCATGGTCGTCGGCTTCAGGAAGAACACGTCGAGCTCGCCCGTGTGGTCGTACTTCGCGACCGTCACGCCGAACAGCAACCCGCCCAGCGCACCACCGACCGCACCAGCGCCCGCCGACCACAGGGCAGTTCGCATGTTGCGCAGAGCGCCCAGGGCGGCGCCGACACAGGTGGCGATGATCGCGAACACGAACACGTTGGCGACCATCGGCACGCTCGCGTCGGTACACGTGACGCACGATCGTGGGTGGCGCAGCGCGAGCACGACAAGGTTCGCCGGAGCAATCGCGATCACGCCGGCCAACGCGCCGGCGCCGGCGCCCATCCCGAACCGGCGCAGCGCCGCCACCCAGTTGCGGGCGACCAGCGACTGGAAGCTCATCAAGAAGCCGCCGAGGAACAGACCGATCATCGCCACGAAGGCGACGGTCTCGCCGCGCTCGTCGAGCACGGGGTCGAACGCCGCAGTCGACCAGGAGCCGAGGACGCCCGCCAGCGCACCGCCCACCAGCCCGGCGACGATGGTGTTGCGACCCAGTTGCAGCAAGGGCGACACCCGTCCGGACGCGGCGGAAGATCG
>Ga0209023_10004574_pt1 | contig 15677 bp, 14 predicted proteins | sample LakOneMetagenome_FD_187468 | JGI IMG/M metagenome (GOLD analysis project Ga0209023, IMG submission 187468) | Freshwater and sediment microbial communities from Lake Erie, Canada (SPAdes) (version 2) | ecosystem: Environmental > Aquatic > Freshwater > Lentic | place: Lake Erie, Canada... | reverse complement strand
GACGGCGAAGCTGTTCCAGCCGTGCTCGCGCAGGATCTCCGGCAGCAGCGCAGCGTCGCGCGAGATCGCGCCGCGGTAGCCGTCGAAGCCGAGGTCGTAGTTGGCCAGCGAACCCATGCCGACCGCATGGTGGTTGCGTCCGGTGAGCAGCGAGGCTCGCGTCGGCGAGCACAGCGACGTGGTGTGGAAGTTCGTGTAGCGCAGGCCGTTGGCCGCGAGCCGGTCGATGTTCGGCGTCGCGATCTCGGACCCGTAGCACCCGAAGTCGGAGTAGCCGACGTCGTCGAACACGCAGTAGACGACGTTCGGCGTGCCGGCCGGTGGCAGCGGCTCCGCCGGCCAGAACGGGTCGGACTCCACCATCGTGCGCCCGAGTCGGCGCGTTCCATTGTCGCTCATCAATGCCCCCAGAGTGTGCGTTGCCGCAACGGTACGACGCCGGCAGCGGCCACGGCGAGCGCACGTGCGCGAGCCTCAGTCGCGTCGCAACAGGCGCAGGTGGAGGAAGCCGGGTTCGCGCAACAGTTGTTCGTGGTCGCGCGGTGAATGCTCTCGCATCGTGTCGGCCGGCAACGGTTCCACCAGGCGTTCGATGACGAAGCCGGCCCGGTACACCGCGTCGCACAACGACGTCAGCGGCTCGTGCCAGAACGGCACCTCCCAGTTGCCGCCGATCCGCTTCCACACGTCGGACTCGACCCTGACGTCGAAGTACGAGCCGCCTTTGCGCAGCCAGTCAGCGGTCGGGTGGGTGGTGGACAGCACGACTGCGCCGCCCGGCCGCAGGACACGGTGGAACTCGGTGAACGCAGCGAGGCGGTCGTCGACGTGATGGATGGTGAGCGCACAGACGACGAGGTCGAACGTGCCGTCCGCGTAGTCCAGCGCCGTGCCGAGCATTTGGCGTGTCACCTCGGCTCGGCTGCCCAATCGCGCGCTCGCCAGTTGCACCATCTGCTCGCTGGCGTCGAGCGCCGCCACTGACGCGCCGCGGCGCAGGAGTTCCTCGGAGTAGAAGCCAGGGCCGCACCCGGCGTCCAGGACGTGCAGCCCGTTGACGTCGCCGGCCAGTTCCAACAGCGCGGGCCGGTCGTAGTGCGCGTTGTACGCGCTGTCGGCCGCATGCGCTTCGAACGCTGCAGCCATGCCGTCGTACACGCGCCCGAGGTGATCGCCCATCAGCTGAACGCTAGAAGGTCCGTCGCGGCGTGTTGTTCGTTCGTGCGTTCAGGCCTGTTCGCGGAGGCGGAAGCGTTGCACCTTGCCGGTGGCCGTTTTCGGGAGCGCGTCGATGAACAGGATGGAGCGCGGGTACTTGTACGGCGCGATCGTCGCCTTCACGTGCTCCTGCAGTCGCACGGCGGTCTCGTCGTTCGCTGGCACGCCCTCGCGCAGCACCACGTGGGCCTGCACGATCTGGGTGCGAGCCTCGTCGGCCACGCCGATCACCGCGCACTCGGCCACGTCGGGGTGAGCCAACAGGCAGGCCTCGACCTCCGGGCCGGCGATGTTGTAGCCGCTGGAGATGATCATGTCGTCGCTGCGGGCGGCGAAGTGGAAGTAGCCGTCGTCGTCCTGCGTGAAGCTGTCCCCGGTGAGGTTCCACCCATCGCGCACGTACACGCGCTGGCGCTTGTCGGACAGGTAACGACAGCCGGTCGGGCCCTTGACCGCCAGCCGTCCAACCGTGCCGCGGGGCAGCTCCTGCATGTCGTCGTCGACCACCATCGCCCGGTAACCGGTCACGGGTGTGCCGGTGCATGCCGGGTGTGAATCGCCGAAGCGGTTGCTGATGAAGATGTGCAACATCTCGGTGGCTCCGATGCCGTCGAGCATTGGCTTACCGGTCTTCGCGATCCACGCGTCGTAGACGGGTGCGGGCAGTGTCTCGCCGGCAGACACCGCCGCGCGCAGCGACGACAGGTCCGCGCCCGCGTCCATCGCTGCCAGCATCGCCCTGTAGGCGGTGGGAGCGGTGAAGCACACCGTGGCGCGGTACTCCTGGATGATCTCGATCAGGTTGGGTGGGGACGCATTCTCCAGCAGGGTGGCGGCCGCGCCGAAGCGCAGCGGGAACACGGCCAGCCCGCCGAGGCCGAACGTGAAGGCGAGCGGGGGCGAACCGACGAACACGTCGTCGGGTGTCACCTGCAGCACCTCCTTTGCGTAGCCGTCGGCGATGATCAGGAGGTCGCGATGGAAGTGCATCGTCGCCTTCGCCTCGCCCGTGGTGCCACTGGTGAAGCCCAGCAGCGCGACGTCGTCGCGGCCGGTCCGGACGGCCTCGTACCGCACGGGCTTGTGCAGCGCGATGCGGTCGAGTTCGGCGTCATGGTTCGCCGTGCCGTCGAAGCCGACGACCTTCTGCAGGAACCGGCTGTCCTTCGCGCAGGCGACCATCTCGTCCATGAGGCGCGTGTCGCACAGCGCGAGCGCGATCTCGGCCTTGTCGACGATCTTGCCGAGTTCACCGGCGCGGAGCATCGGCATGGTGTTCACGACGACTGCGCCGGCCTTCGTGGCGGCCAGCCAGCAGGCGACCATCGCAGGGTTGTTGGCGGAGCGGATCAGCACACGGTTGCCGGGCCGAACGCCGTAGTCGTCGACCAGCGCGTGCGCCAACCGGTTGGTCCAGTCGGTGAGCTCCTTGTAGGTCCTCCGGCGGCCGTTGCCGATGAGCGCGGTGTGGTCACCGAAACCCTGGTCCACCATCCGGTCGGTCAGCTCGACCGCAGCGTTCAGGTGCTCCGGGTAGTCGAAGCCGTCCAGCAGCAGTTCGGGCCACTGGTCGGCGGGCGGCAGGTTGTCCCGGCTGAACGTGTCGACATGGCCGCTCGGGCCGAGCGCGGCGTTCACGGTGCGACGTCCTCGGGTACCACCGCCGTGGCCTCGATCTCCACCTTCGCCTGTGCCTCCATCAGCGCGACCACCTGCACCATGGCCATCGCCGGGTAGTGGCCGCCGATGACCTCGCGGTATGCGCCGCCCAGTTCCTTCAGGTTGGCCAGGTACTCGTCGCGGCTGGTGATGTACCACGTCATCCGCACCAGGTGCTCCGGCCCCGCACCGCCCTCGGCGAGGATGTCGACGATGTTCTGCAGGCACTGGCGCGCCTGGCCGACGAAGTCGTCGTGCTCGAACTGCTGCTGTCCGTTCCAGCCGATCGTGCCGCCGAGGTAGATCGTCCGACCGGTGGCGGCGATGCCGTTCGCATAGCCGCGGGCAGGTTTCCACCCGGCAGGGTCGAGCACGTCGTGCGGTGTCGATGTCATGGTGGACTCCTTGTGTGCGGGTGGGTGTCGGTGGGTTGTCAGCCGGCCAGGGCCGAGCGGGCGATGATGACCTTCTGGACGTCGCTGGCGCCCTCGTAGATGCGCAGCGCGCGGACCTCGCGGTAGAGGCGCTCGGTGATCACGCCGCTGCGCACGCCGTCGCCGCCGAACAGCTGCACCGCAGCGTCCACGACGCGCTGCGCGGCCTCGGTCGCGTACAGCTTCGCCATCGCCGCTTCGCGGCTGACTCGGGCCGCGCCCATGTCCTTCGTCCACGCAGCGCGGTAGATCAACAGCGCGGCAGCGTCGATGTCCAGCGCCATGTCGGCGAGGTGACCCTGCACCATCTGCAGGTCGGCCAACGGTGCACCGAACAGCTGGCGCGACTGGCAGCGGGCGACGGACTCGTCGAGCGCCCGGCGGGCGAACCCGAGCGCGGCCGCGCCGACGCTGGGGCGGAACACGTCGAGCACCGACATCGCGATGCGGAAGCCGTCGCCCGGGTTGCCGATCATCGCGGTCGCCGGCACGCGCACCTCGTCGAAGCGGAGGTGGGCCAGCGGGTGAGGAGCGACGACCTCGATGCGTTCCACGACGGACAGACCGCGTGAGTCCGCCGGCACCAGGAAGGCGCTGAGACCTTTGGCGCCGGGCGCCTCACCGGTGCGGGCGAACACCACGTAGAGGTCGGCGATGCCACCGTTGGAGATGTAGGTCTTCTCGCCGGTGATGCGATACTCGTCGCCGTCGCGCACGGCTGTCGTGGAGGTGGCGGCGACATCGCTGCCCGAGCCTGGCTCGGTCAGTGCGAACGCGCTGATCGCGGTGCCGGTGCGCGTGCGGGTCAGCCACTCGCGCTGCTCGACCGTGCCGAACAGGCTGACCGCGCCCATGCCGAGGCCCTGCATCGCGAACGCGAAGTCGGCGAGGCCGTCGTGCCGGGCCAGTGTCTCGCGGATGAGGCACAGCGTGCGCACGTCGAGTCGTTCGCCCTCGGCGGCTCCGGTGTGCTGCAGCCAGCCTGCGGCGCCCAGTTGCGCGACCAAGCCGCGGCACGCGGCATCGGTGTCGCTGTGGTCGACGTGCAGTTCGCCCGCGCACCACTCGTCGAGCGCGAGAGCGAGTTCGCGGTGCCGCGGCTCGAACCACGGCCAGTCGAGGAACGTGCGGTCGGCCATCAGTTGCCCTCGAACACGGGCTTCGACTTGGCGACGAATGCGTGGTACGCCCGCTCGAAGTCGGCCGTCTGCATGCAGATCGCCTGGGCCTGTGCCTCGGCCTCGATGGCCTGCTCGAGGCCCATGCTCCACTCCTGGTTCAGCTGGGTCTTGGTGATGCCGTGTGCGAACGTCGGCCCGGCGGCGAGGCGCGTGGCCAGTGTCATCGCCTGCTGCTCCAGCTGGTCGGCCGGGTGCAGCGAGTTGAAGAAGCCCCACCGTTCACCCTCGGCCGCGGTCATCGAGCGTCCGGTGTACAGCAGCTCGGCAGCGCGCCCCTGGCCGATGATCCGCGGCAGGATCGCGCATGCACCCATGTCGCACCCGGCCAGGCCGACGCGCGTGAAGAGGAACGCCGTGCTCGCCTCGGGGGTGGCCAGGCGCAGGTCGGAGGCCATCGCCACGATCGCACCGGCGCCCACGCAGACACCGTCGATGGCCGCGATGATCGGCTTGCCGCACCCGATCATGGCCTTCACCAGATCGCCGGTCATGCGCGTGAACTGCAGCAGTTGCTTCATGTCCATGCCGACGAGCGGGCCGATGATCTCGTGCACGTCGCCCCCGGAGCAGAAGTTGCCACCGTTGGAGGCGAAAACGACGACGTCGATGTCGTCGGCGTACGGGAGGGCGCGGAAGGTGTCGCGCAGCTCCGCATAGCTCTCGAACGTCAGCGGGTTCTTGCGCTCCGGTCGGTCGAGGCGGATGGTGGCGATGCGGTCCTTCGCCTCCCACAGGAAGTGCTGCGGTCGGAGCGCTGACATCGAACTCATACGAGGTCCTTCTTCGTGGTCGGCTGCAGGCGATGCAGCAGGTCTTCCAGTTGGGCGAGATCGCCGGCGCTGACGCCGGCGAAAAGTTCGTCGACTCGCGCTTCGTGGTCGCGGGCGAGTGCGTCGAAGTGGCGGCGGCCGGCGGGGGTGAGCGCGACGTGCACGATGCGGCGGTCGCTGTCCGACTGTGTGCGCGCGACGTACCCGTCGGCCTCCAGCCGGTCGACGACGGTGGTCGTGTTGCCGTTCGACACCAGCAGCAGTCGTGACAGTTCGCTCATGGTGAGCGGCGTCCCCGCGCGGCGAAGGGCGGCCAACACGTCGAAGCGGGGCAGTGTCGTGTCGTGCTCCGTGCGCAGGAACTCGCGCAGCTCGGCCTCGGCCGTCCGCGTCACGCGCAGCAGGCGGATCCACAGCTTCAACCGCTCCTTGGACAGCGGCTCGGTCATTGCTCGCCACCGTCGATCGCAATCGCCTGCCCGTTGATCGAGTCCCCTCCCGGACCGCACAACCACAGCGCGGCGGCGGTGACCTCTGCGGGTTCGATCAAGCGGCCCTGCGGGTTCGCCGACGTCAGCGTCTGCAGCGCCTCCTCGCGCGAGCGGCCGGTCTTCGCAACGATGTTCGCAATCGTGCGGTCGGTCATCTCCGTGTCGAGGTAGCCGGGGCACAGTGCATTGGCGGTCACTCCGGTCGGTGCCAGCTCGGCGGCGATCGCGCGTGTCAGCCCGACCGCGCCGTGCTTGGCGGCGGTGTAGGCGCTGACGTATGGGTAACCGCGTAGGCCGGCCGTCGAGGCAACCGTGATCAGCCGGCCCCAGTCGCGGCCGCGCAGTTGCCGGGCGCCTTCGCGCAGCGTGAGGAACGTGCCGGTCAGGTTCACGTCGATCAGGTGCTGCCACATCTCGAGCGAGGTGCGGGTGAGCGGAGCGCTCTCGGCCGCGCCGGCATTGGCGATGACGATGTCGACCGCCCCTGCCTCTGCGAACATCCGCTCGACGTCGGCCTCGACGGTGACGTCGCCGACGACGACCACTGCGCCGGTCGCGGCGGCGACCTCCTCCAACGGCTCGCGTCGCCGGCCGGCGATGACCACCGACGCGCCGACGTTGGTGAAGCCGCGCGCAAGGTCGGCGCCCAGGCCGGTGCCACCACCGGTGACCAGGACGCGGCGGCCGACGAGGCTCATGCGCGGATCGTCTCCTGCGCCCGCTCCGCCAGGCGGAAGGCCTGGTCGCGGCCGGGCAGGTAGGGCTGCGGCCACTCGGTGGCGGTGTCGCCCAGTGCCACTGCAGCATGCAACGTCCAGTACGGATCGGCCAGGTGTGGGCGGGCCAGGCAGACGAGGTCGGCGCGGCCGGCCATGAGGATGCCGTTCACGTGGTCGTGCTCGTAGATGTTGCCGACGGCCATCGTGGCAATGCCGGCCTCGTTGCGGATGCGATCGCTGAACGGCGTCTGGAACATGCGGCCGTAGACCGGTCGTGCGTCAGCGGTGGTCTGGCCGGCCGACACGTCGATGATGTCCGCGCCGGCGGCCGCGAACCGGCGGGCGATCTCGACGGCGTCGTCGGGCGTGACACCGTCCTCGCCCACCCAGTCATGGGCGGAGATGCGCACGCTCATCGGCTTGCTCGCCGGCCACGCCGCACGCATCGCGGTGAACACTTCCATCGGGTAGCGCAGACGGTTTCCCAGCGAACCGCCGTACTCGTCGGTGCGCACGTTGGAGACGGGTGAGATGAACGACGAGAGCAGGTAGCCGTGGGCGGCGTGCAGTTCGATCATGTCGAAGCCGGCCCGCTCGGCCATCTGAACGGCAGCCACGAACTGGTCGCGCACGGCGTCCATGTCGGCCCGGGTCATCGCACGCGGCACCTGGTTGGCCGGCGACCACGGGACCGCGGAGGCCGAGATGAGCTCCCAGTTGCCGTCCGCGAGCGGCATGTCGGCGTCCTCCCAGCCCACCTGGGTGCTGCCCTTGCGGCCGCTGTGTCCGATCTGGCTGCACACCTTCGCGTGCGTCTCGGCGTGCACGAAGTCGGTCAGCCGGCGCCACGCGGCCTCGTGCTCGGGCGCGTAGAGCCCGGGGCAACCGGGCGTGATCCGGCCCTCCGGTGACACGCACGTCATCTCGGTGTAGAGCAACCCGGCGCCGCCCTTGGCCCGCTCGGCGTAGTGGGCGAAGTGCCAGTCGGTGGGGCAGCCGTCGACCGCCTTGTACTGCGCCATCGGCGACACGACCACGCGGTTCACGAGCTGCATGTCGCGGAGGTGGAACGGGGCGAACATCGGGGTGCGGCCGGGGGTGCCGCCGGCCTGTGTCTGGAACCAGTCCTCCGCACTGCGCAGCCACTGCGGGTCGCGCAGGCGCAGGTTCTCGTGGCTGATGCGCTGCGAACGGGTGAGCAGCGAGTAGTTGAACTGCACCGGGTCCAGGTGCAGGTAGCGCTCGCACTGCTCGAACCACTCCAGGCTGTTGCGTGCGGCGGACTGCAACCGAAGTACCTCCAGCCGTCGTTCCTCCTGATAGCGCTCGAACGCTTGCTGCATCGTCGGCTCGGTGTGCAGGAACTCGGCGAGCGCGATCGCGCTGTCGAACGCGAGGCGCGACCCGGAGCCGATGGAGAAGTGTCCGGTCGCCGCGGCGTCGCCCATCAGCACCACGTTCTCGTGGTACCACCGTTCGCAGATCACGCGCGGGAAGTTCATCCACACAGCCGATCCGCGGAGGTGGTTCGCGTTCGACATCAGCGCATGGCCATCGAGGTGGCGGGCGAACACTCGCTCGCACGTCGCGATCGTGTCCTCCTTCGACATGTGTTCGAAGCCCCACGCGTCCCACGTCTGCTGGGTGCACTCGACGATCACCGTCGCAGTGTTCGCATCGAACTGGTAGGCGTGGGCCCACATCCAGCCGTGCTCGGTGTGCTCGAAGATGAACGTGAACGCGTCGTCGAACTTCTGGTGCGTGCCCAGCCAGATGAACTTGCACAGCCGCAGGTCGATGTCGGGCTTGAACACCGGCTCGTACTCCTGACGCACGAGCGAGTTGATGCCGTCGCACGCGACCACCAGGTCGTACTGGTGGCGGTAGTGCTCGGCCGACTCGAACGTTGTCTGGAACTGCAGGTCGACGCCCAGCTCGCGGCAGCGGTCCTGCAGGATCAGCAGCATCTGCATGCGGCCGATGCCGGCGAACCCGTGACCGGTGCTGACTGTGCGCACGCCGTTGTGAATGACGGCAATGTCGTCCCAGTAGGCGAAGTGGTTGCGGATGGTGGCGGTGCTCTGCGGGTCGTTGCGTTCCATGTTGCCCAACGCGTCGTCGCTGAGCACCACGCCCCAGCCGAACGTGTCGTCGGCCTTGTTCCGCTCCATGACCGTCACCTGATGCGACGGGTCGCGCAACTTCATCGAGATCGCGAAGTACAGCCCGGCCGGGCCACCCCCAAGGCACAGAACCTTCATTGCATCGCCCCCACGGCTCGAGTTCCCCGTGAGAGTGTGCACCCTCAGGAGGGATATTTCAAGCTCAAAATACCTGGGCTGCCGCTTGTGTCAGCGCACAACGCCGACGTCGGCCTTGTGCGCTGACGCAAGCCTCGGCACGCCGGCCGCGAGAGCAGCGCCGCCCGGCCAGGCGCCGCACGGCCGTTTCGCCGAGGCAGCTCGTTGTGTCAGCGCACAACGCCGACGTCGGGCTTGTGCGCTGACGCAAACCCCCGGCCGGCACGTTCCAGGGCCGTCGCCGCGCGATCAGGGCAGCAGTTGGGGCACTGTCACGTGGACGAACTGCGGGCCGCCGGCCCGGAACGCAGCGACCAGCGCGGCCTGCAGCGCTGCCGGCTGGTCCACCGACTGCGTCTGCCACCCGAAGCCGCGGGCGATGGACACCGGGTCGGGTGACGAGATCGCGACACCCATGCGCGGCGCCTGTGCGTCGTCGAACGAGATCGCGATCTGTCCGTAGCCGCCGTTGTCCCACATGACCGCGACGACGTCGGCACCAACATCGGCCGCCGTGGCCATCTCCGCGACGGTGAACATCCAGCCGCCGTCGCCGACGAGTGCGAACGCGGGGCGGCCGGGGTCGGCGATCGTCGCGCCGATGGCCATCGGGATCGCGCAGCCGAGCGTGCCGAAGCCGTACGGGGCCAGCCAGCGGCGTGGCGACTCGCACGGCAGCCATGAGTGGGCCACGTAGGCGAGTTGCGTGGAATCGAGCGCAACGAACGCGTCCGCCGGAATCGATGCCTGCAGCGCCTGCAACCACGGCAACATCGCGGGCGACGCGGCAGCCTGGACCGCGGCGCGGATGGCGGCCGCAGCAGCGGGACCGCCGGACGCCGGCGTGCCGGCCCCGAGCTCGTCGGCCAGCGCGCCGAGCGCGGTGGCTGCATCGGCCACGAGGCCGATCGTCGGCGTCATCCGCCGCGTCAGCTGGGCCTCGTCGACGTCGATGCGCACGATGCTGCCGCCGACCGCGAGCGGCAACGGGTGGCCGCCGTTCCAGATGTCCGCATCGGACACCTCGCTGCCCACCACGAGCACCGCGTCCGCCGCTGCCAGCGCCTGCTGCGCAACCTCGAACCCGAGCGCGTTCCCTGCGCACAGCGGGTGGCCGGACGGCAGCACGCCTTTGGCGTTGCCGGTGAGCACGACCACCGCGCCGAGCCGCTCCGCCACCTCACGCAACTGCGCGCCGCCGGCCTTCGCGCCACCGCCGGCGATGATCATCGGGCGGCGGGCTGTCGCCAGCACGGCGGCCGCTCGCCGTACATCGGCTGCGTCGGGCGCGGGGCGGGCAGCAGTCGCTGCGACCGGCGCGTACTCGCCCGCTTCCATCGCCAGCACATCGGTCGGCATGGCCAGGTGCACCGGTCGCGGGCGGCCGTGGTCGAACACGTCCCACGCCCGCGCCAGCAGCGCCGGAACCGCCGCCGGGTCCATCACGGTCTCGCTGAACGCCGTGATCGGCCGTGCGATCGCCGCCTGGTCGGGTACGTCGTGCAACGGGCCGTTGCCCCGGCCGAGATCGTTCGTCGGGGTCGTGGCCGCGAGCACCAGCATCGGCCGCGAGTCGTGGTACGCCTGGCCCATCGGGGTCAGCGCGTTCGTCAGACCGGGGCCGGTGATCAGCATGCACACGCCCGGCCGGCCGCTGGCAATGGCGTAGCCGTCGGCCATGAAGCCGGCGCCCTGCTCGTGGCGCGGTGAGATGGCGCGCACGCCCGAGCGCGACAGACCGCGGTACAGCTCGATGTTGTGCACACCCGGGATGCCGAAGATCGTGTCGACCCCGTAGTGCTCGGCCAACAGTTGGACGGTGGCCTCGCCTGTTCTCATCGTGCGTCTGCCAGCGCGTCCGCGAGGGCTGCGATACGGCCGCATGCTTCGGTGATCACGTCCACGTCCACCGTCAGCGCGACGCGCACATGCCCACCGCCGCCGGGGCCGAAGCTCTCGCCCGGCATGACGACGACGTGTTCCTCCTCGAGCAGCTTCCACGCGAAGTCGACGCCGCTGAGGCCGGTCGGTCGCACGTCCAGGAACATGAACATGCCGCCCTCGGGCATGTGGGTGCGGACGCCGTGCGAGCCCTCCAGCGCGGCGACCACGGCCTGCGCGCGCAGCAGGAAGGTGTCGCGCAGCGTCGCAACCTCCGGGTGGTCCGTCGCCAGCGCGACCGCGGTCGCGTCCGCGAGGAACGGCTGCGAGCCGAACAGCATCGTCTCGACCACGAGGGTCAGGCGCGGCGCGAGGTCCGGTGGGCAGGCGGCCCAGCCGCAGCGGAAGCCGGGCAGTGCGTGCGACTTCGAGATCGACGCCACCGACACCGACCGATCGCGCAGCCGTGGCCGATCGAACGGCGAGTGGAACTCCACGCCATACGTCATGGCTGCGTAGACCTCGTCGCAGACGATCCACAGGTCGTGACGGATGCACACCTCGCCGATCGCGTCGATCTCCTCCGCGGTCAGCACGGCTCCGGTCGGGTTCGACGGGTTGTTCAACAGCAGCACGCGCGTGCGCGGCGTGACGGCACGCTCCACGGCCGCCGCGGTCAGGTGGAAGTTGTCCTCCGGCAGCGTCGGCACAGACACGAACTTGGCCCCGGTCGCCGCGATCACGCCTTCGTAGGTCGCGTAGAACGGGTCGGGCACCAGGACCTCATCGCCCTCCTCGACCAGGGTTGCCAGCGTGGCGAAGATGCCGTGCTGTGTGCCGGACATGCACACCACGTCGCGATCGCCGACTTGCAGCCCCGAGCGACGGGTGAGCATGGCGGCGATGGCACTGCGCGCGGAGCGCTCACCCTGACCATCGGCGTACTTCGTGCGCCCGCCGCGCATCGCGTCGGTGGCGGCGTCCAGCACGGCCGCGGGCGGGGGCAGGTCCGGCTCACCGATGGACAGCATGATCATGTCGGTGCCGGCGGCGATACGCCGGCGGCCCTCGATGTGCACTGCCCACTTGTCCGACCCGAGACCGGCCAATCGGCCCGAGATCGATGCGTACCTCATCACCACTCCGTTCAACGACGCCACAGACGGCCGATGGATGCTAGCTCTGTGGGTGCCGCGGCGCCCCGTGCCGATGCCGCCCCCGGGCCATGTTTGAACGGCGCCGACACCGGGTACCTACGGGTCATGCTCATCGCATCAGGTATCTACATCGGCGGCGGCTTCCTCGGTCTGCTGCTCGTCATCGTCATCGTCGTACTCATCCTTCGCTGACCTACACCCACTTTCACCAGGAGGTGAACGCCAATGTCCGCTGAAGGCATGCACGAGCCGCGCGAACTGCTCAGCACCGACACGATCGCGCTCCATCAGGCGATCCGGTCGCTGATGGAGGAGTTCGAGGCCGTCGACTGGTATCGCCAACGCGCCGACGTGTGCAGCGATGCTGCGCTCACGAAGGTCCTGCTCCACAACATGAACGACGAGTTGGAGCACGCCGCGATGCTGATCGAGTGGCTGCGTGTTCACCTGCCGGAGTTCGCCACGCAGTTGGACAAGTTCCTCGGCAGCACCTCCGGTGCCGCTGTTGGCCCCGGCTGAACGGACCAGGCGCCGGTTGCTGCGCACACCGGGCTCGACCACGGTCCATGCGCCGAGCTGGAAGGACCGACGCTGGAGCAGCCGCGTGCTGCACCGCCTCGGCGAGATCGTCGGTCGCTCGGCGAGCGGCGTCGTCGCGTCGACGATGGTCGTCGTGTGGGCGGGCATCGGTCTCGCCACCGGCTTCGCAACATGGTGGGCGACGGCGCTCTACAGCACGACGGCTTCGGTGACGTTCGTGATGGTGTTCGTCATCCAGCACACGCAGGCGCGGCAGACGGCGGCGACGCAGCGCAAGCTGGACGAGTTGATCCGCGTGTCGACCAAGGCAGACGACGCGCTGATCGCGGTGGAGGAGTCCCCGGACGCCCACCTCGACCAGTTGACCGAACTGACGATCGCCGAGCGGGAGTGGGACTGAGGCTCAGCCCGCGGCTGTCGGTCCCGTACCTGCGCGGTGGTCGCCGGCCGCATCGACCGGCGTGAGGCCGCTGTCGCGTGGTCCGTACGTCCAGTCCGGTTGCTTGCGGGCGAAGGTCTCGTCCAGGACCGCGCCGTCGTCGGTGATGTCGACCAGCCCGGCGATGAGCTGCACCTCGACCGGACCTGCCGCTCGGTCCAGCCGTTGCATGATCTGCTCGGCGAACGCATCCAACAGCGAGCCGACAACGGCCCGTTGCTGAGAGGCCAGGCTGCAGCGTGCGCCCTCCGTGACCGTGTCGAGGCGGGTGTGGATCGTCTCCAGTGCACGCGCGCCGTCTTCGCCGGAGCCGAACGCGGCGAGTACCCGCGCCAGGTCGGCACCGTCCTGTTTGCAGTGCGTGCACTGTCCGCACGACTCGATCGCGAGGAACCTGGCCACGCCGGCGGCGACGCCGATCGGTTCGGTGCCGTCCGCCAGCACGATGAATCCAGCCGAGCCCAGGCCGGACCCGATGGCGGACATCGCCTCGTAACTCAGCCCGGTGTCGAGGTGTTCAGGGGTGATCACCGGGCTCGACACGCCGACGAGCACGGCGCTGACGTTGCGCCCGGGATGCGGCCCACCGGCGAACGCGATCAGGTCGCTCAGGCTTGTCCCCATCGGCACCTCCATGACGGCCGGCCGCTGCACATCGCCGGTCACGGTGCACACGATGGTGCCGGGCGACTGTTCGGTGCCGACCTCGCGGAACCACGACGCGCCGGACGCGATGATCCCCGGCACGTTGGCCAGGGTCTCGACATTGTTGACGAGTACGGGTGGTGCTGCACTCTGGCGGTCCAACTCGGCCATCTGCACGTTCGCTGCCTGACCGCTGCCGGACGCAGCATCGGCGGCCGTCGGCACCACTTCCACCACACCGTGGCGGAACGGCGGTGCGATCCGCGGGAACGGCGGCCGGCCGTCGATCACCTCCAGCAGCGCAGTCTCCTCGCCGAGCAGGTAGGCGGCCGGACCTTCGACGATCTGGATGGCGACACCCTTGCACCAGCCGGCAGCGGTGATCTCGTCGACAGCGCGCCGCAGCACGGCGAGCTCTGTCGTGTAGACGGCCTTCGTCGCGATGATGATCGACATCGCATCGACCGCGTGCGCCGCGATCAGCGCGCCTTCGATGACCGCGTAGGGGTTCTCGCGCAGGATCGTCCGGTCCTTGAACGTGCCGGGCTCACCCTCGGCCGCATTGACGACCACCGTCGTGTGCAGCAGCGGCGAGGCGAACTCCCGCACGGTCCGCCACTTCACGCCGGTCGGGAAGCCGGCGCCACCGCGTCCGCGTAGCCCGGACGCAATGAGTTCGTCGATGACCGTGCCGGGTGACACCGTCCGCGCTGCCGTCACACCCTGGCCGCCTCCGCCGGCGATGTAGTCGTTCAGCGACGTGTGTGGTGCGGCGGGAAGTATGCGATGCATGCCAGTGCCCTACCCACGAAGGGCATTGGTGAACCGCCTCTCGCCGCGGCCGAACAAGGACCTCTCGCGAACCTGGCAGGATCTCGTATCAATGCGGCCGGACCGCGCTCAGTGTCTGTACACGGGACGAACATGGAGGACGAGGAATGCGTCGCCTTGGATTGATAGTGGCCACCTGCACCCTGCTGGTCGGCGCATGCGGCAGCGACAGGAACGACGCCGTGAGCACCACGGTCGCGCCGGTCACCACGGCGGCTGCGCCGGACTCGACCGGCGTGCCGACATCGGAGACGGTGGGCTCGACCCCGATCACCTCGCCCGACACCTCCGAGCCCGCGGCCGGGACCGAGACGAAGTGCGTCTACCGCAAGCGACTGCTGATCGCGTTCGACGACCTGTTGACCCTGGACGGGTTCGACACCACCGACGTCACCGCGATCACGGACCTCGCGCAATTGAGTGACATCGGCGCCGAGCAGCTCACCGCAGACGACTTCGACTCGCTCTTCGGCCCGGACGGAGGCCCGCGACTGTTCCTGTACGACGTCGGAGAGCAGGATCCCTTGGCGCTCGCCCACAGCGCGCAGGACCTTGGTGTCGACGCGACGCCGGTGCTCGTGGTCACGCCGACCTACCACTGGACCTTCGCACCGGGCACCCCATGGAACGACGACGCTCCGATGCCTGACGACCCCCCGGCTCTGGCCGGGCCGGAGACGCGGATCGCAGTCATCGACACCGGCTACACGGACACCCCGTCCACACCCCAGTGGCTGAAGGATCGAGTCGAGGTGACCGATCCCGTGCTCGACGCGGACCACGCCGCCGGGACGCCGTTCGAGGGTCATGGGAAGTTCGTCGCCAGTGTCATCGCCCAGCAGGAGCCGCAGACGCACATCGTGGAAGCCGCGATGCCGCGAGTGGAAGCGGGGAACTTCTACAACATCGAAGATGCGCTCCCTCCGGGCATGCGCTCCGACGAGGCGGACGTGGCCGACGAGCTCGGGTTTGCCGCTGCAGTCGGCCGGTTGGTGAAGCGTGACGGCTTTAACGTGCTGAACCTCTCGGTCGGCTCCTGGAGCTGTGACGGGTTGAACCGGTCGGGTGCGGTGTTCGAGAGCTCCCTCAACCGTTGGGACCGATCGGAGATCGGCAGCTTCGTCGTCGCCGCGGCCGGCAACCACGGCGTGGAGGTCCCGGCCGACTCGGTGTTCATTCCGGCGGCCTGGGGCCAACCCGACCAGCAGCACTATCGCGACAACCTGATCAGCGTGTTCGCGCTCGACAAGGCGGGCGTCTCGCAGGCGAGTTTCTCCAACCCCGGCACGGTGGGTGCGATCGGTGTCGACCTGCTCGGCATCCGCGAGGACGGTCACGGCACCTACTGGGGTGGCTCGTCCTTCGCAACCGCAGTCGTGAGCGCATGGGTGGCGGAGGACGAGCCACCCCAG